>JGI994J12354_10004392_pt1 | contig 12691 bp, 8 predicted proteins | sample IntmicLarv3ML3BL_FD_12354 | JGI IMG/M metagenome (IMG submission 12354)
GCAGCACCACGAATCCGCCCGCCACAAAGGATACCAAGCGCCAGCCCTACATCGGCGAGTTCGCCCTGCCCATGGGTACGGACATCCTCAAGGATTACAGCCGGGGCGAGGTGGTCAAATCCAAAACCATGGGCGATTGGCGGCTCCATGAGGGCGTGGATTTTGGCGGCGCAAAGGGCAACGACGTGCTCGCCGTTCAGGCGGGCAAGGTGAAAAAAGTCTACATGGATGCCCTGTGGGGCACCGTGTTGGAGCTTGACCTCGGCAATGGTATGCTGGTGCGCTATTGCGGACTGCAGGAGGGAAGTACCCCCGAAAGGGGCAGTGCGGTTAAGCAATCCGCCGTCATTGGCAGGCTCGGAATCATCCCCATAGAAGAGGCCGACACGCCGCATTTGCATCTGGAAATCACGGTAAACGGCAAAATCGTTGACCCCCTCCAGGCGATGAACCGCGTGGGGGAGGAGGAATAGGCATAGCAAGGAACCGAAGAAAAAGTCCGCCGAAGTGTTGCGCTTCGTTGGGCTTTTTCCTTGGTAACCCGCTTGACAACAACCGCCAAACTGTTTACAATGAAGCAAGAGATACCATATTAAAAAGGACGGTGAATACAATGGCGGAAATCGGCAAATTTTTCACGCGCTTCTGGCATGCGATTCTCTGTGTGATTTTTCTGTTGGGTACCTTAAGCTTCGGCGGCAGCGAGCCTCGCCCCGAACCCAGTCTGGTATCCCCGGATTGGAATCCCTGGGTGCACAAGCATTGGATTTGGGAGCATGACGGTACGCTGGAATCCACGCGCAGCTATGTGAACGAGTTTCTCTCGCGTGACATTCCCGTGGGCGTGTCGCAGATTGAACCCATGTGGTCCACGGGGCACGGCAATTTTGAGACGAACGAAAATTACGAAGGCCTTGCGGGTCTGGTGGATGAATTTCACGAGAAGGGCATCCGCACGATACTCTGGACGACCTCGATGATTAATGTAGAGTCCGACAATTATCAATACGCCAAGGAGCGCGGCTACTTGCTCAGCAACGGCAAAACGGTGAACTGGTGGCTGGGCGATGGCGCGTTCCTCGATTACACCAATCCCGAGGCGGTGGGGTGGTGGCATACGCAGCTGGATGTGGCGCTGGACACGGGCATCGATGGCTGGAAGGTGGACGGCACCGACCCATACATCATGCTGCTGCTCCCCGCCTTCGGCAAGGGCGGGCTGGTGTCCTGGCCGCAATACAAAAAGCTTTCCTATGAGGACTTTTTCCATTATACCCGCGCGCACAACAACCGCGGCAAGGACGGCGTGATTTCCGCAAGACCCGTGGATGACCTTTTGCTGAAGGTTGGTTTTGTGATGCCGCCCTCCACCACGCGCGATATCAACTTCGCCGGTTGGGTGGGCGACCAATACAACGATTGGGGCGGTCTGCGCCACGCGCTGACCAATCTGTTTGCCAGCGCGAAGTATAATTTTGTCAGCTGCGGCTCCGACATCGGCGGCTACCGCAATACGGGCACGCCCTATAAGGATGTTTTCATCCGCTGGGCGCAGCTCGGCGCTTTTTGCCCGGTGATGGAGAACGGCGGCGGCGGCGAGCACCGCCCCTGGATGTATGACGCGCAAACGACAGATATCTACCGCAAATTCGTCTATCTGCACCATGAGCTGATTCCGTATATTTACAGCCAGGCGGCGTATTCCTATGAGCTGGAGCTGCCCATGATGCGTCCGCAGCCGGGCGTCTATACCTATTTGCTGGGGGATGACATCCTGGTCGCGCCCTTCTTTGAGGAGGGCTGCGAGGGCGGCAATTCGCGCGAAATCCGCTTCCCGCAGGGAAAATGGATTTATCTGTTTGACGAGTCCAAGGTCTACACAAAGGGGACGAAATCCGTGGATTTGCCGCTGGAGGAGTTCCCGGTGTTCATCCGCAAGGGTGCCATTCTTCCTCTGGACGTGGTGAACGGCATGAACGGCCACGGCAGCGCGCTTTCGGCGGATTTCACCACCGTTGCCGTCTACCCCGAAACGGGCAAAAAAATATTCGGTCTTTATGAAGAGACCCGGGACGGCACGATGCTCTCCTACGAAAAAACAGCGGACGTGCTTACGGTGAAGAGCGGCGAAACCGCCCGCGCCCTCCTGTTCCGCATCGTCGGCGAAAAAGCGCCGCGCAGCGTAAGTTTTGCAAACGGCGAGACCCTCCCCGCCGCAGCCTCTATGGAGGAGTTGGCAGCGCTGGATGCAGGCTATTTCACGGACGGCGATGGTGTACTCTGGATTGCGGCCAAGAACGCCGTGCAGGGTGTGGAGCTTGTGGTGCGGTAACGGGAAAACCACAGTCATATCGAAAAATCAAGAGCAAAATCCTAATTTCATCAGTTATAACTGATGAAATTAGGATTTTGGTGTTCTTGTAAGTTGTATCTGATAAAATGCGGAGATTCACCGAATTTGAAAGCTATATCTGCCGTCCGCAGAGAATGCCGCTGCTCCATGCCCATTGCAAATTGAAGCCGCCGCAGCCGCCGTCGATGTCCAAAATTTCTCCCGCGCAATAGAAATTTTCGCAGATGCGGGATTCCAGCGTCTGTGGGTGGAATTCCGTGACGGCAATTCCGCCCGCCGTGACCTGCGCGGCGGCGAAATCCTTGGTGGCTGTGACTGTGAGTGGAAAGGCTTTTGCCGCCTGCACCAGTGCGGCGATGTCCGTTTCGCGCAAATCGCCGAGAGTGCACAGAGGAATGCCCGCCACTTTGTATACCGCGAGACCCATGGCCTTGGGCAGCAGGCCGCTCAGCAACAGCTCCGCCGCGTGCGCGGTGCGGGTTTTTGCTTGCGTTTCGAGAAAGTCCCGCAACTCCGTTGCCGTCAGCGCGGGCAGCAAATCCAGCGTCAATTGCGCGGGCAAAGAAAATGCAGCGAAGCGGCTCAGTTCCATCGCCGCAATGCCGGAAATGCCGTAGTCGGTGAACAGTATCTCGCCGCGCGTTTCGCCCAGGAGGGTATCGCCGCGCGTCAGACGCAATACCGCGTCATGCACCCGCAGCCCCTTGAGAGCTTTGACGGCGCGGGTCTGCGTAACGAGCGGCACCAGGGAGGGTGCAAGCGGGGTGATGCTGTGCCCCAGCTGCCGCGCGAGGGCATAGCCGCTGCCGTCCGAGCCTTGCTTGGGGGCGGCCTTTCCGCCCGCAGCAAGAACCAGCTTCGGTGCGCGGAGGATGGCCGTTGTGCCGTCCTCGCCGCATTGCGTTTCCGCCGCAAAAAGGCTGTCTGTTTTGGCGATGGAGACAACTGCCGTGTCGCAGAATAAATTGACCCCTGCCACCGCCGTGCCTGCGCGCAGGGCATCCGAAACGCTTGCGGCCGTGTTGCTCATGGGATAAATCCGCCCGGCGGCATCCGTATAGGTCAAAAGCCCCAGCGAGCGGAAAAAATCCAGCGTATCGCCAACTGGGCATTGCGCCAGCGCCGCCGCCGCGAAATCCGCGTTGCGGTAGTCATGCCGCGCCGCCGCCGCGTTGGAGAGGTTGCATCGCCCGTTTCCGGTGGCGAGCAGCTTTTTGCCCGCGCGGGGCAGTTTTTCGAGCAGCGCCGCCTGCGCGCCGCCGCGCGCCGCCGTGATTGCAGCGCTCAGCCCGGCTGCGCTCGCGCCGATGATGATGACATCGTAATGCTTCATGCTTCGCTCTGTGCGGTTTCGGGCAACCGCCCCCGCACACCCTCCTGAAAAGCCCGCACCCGCTCATGCATACGCGCGTCCTTGGGCAGCGTATCCAGATAGAGACTCAACTTCTCCATGGTCATGCGGCTGAGATAATGCTCCATGCGGCAGGCATCCATCTCCGCCGTCTGCTCGTCCACGCCGATAACGCTTTCCAGAAAATACTGAATCACACTGTGGCGCAGCAGCAGCGCCCGCGCATACGCCTTGCCTTGCGCGGTGAGCGCGATGTGGCTGTAGTTTTCATGCTCCACCAGACGCGCATCCCGCAGACTGATGACCGCGCGGCTGACACCGGATTTGGAGACGTTCAAGAAGTCCGCCACATCCGTCACACGCACGTTCCGTATGCGCTCGTGCAGCAGCGCAATGGCGCGCAGATAATCCTCTAAGACTGCCGGGATTTCCATGTTCTTCCCCACCCTTCCCGTTTCTTCTTCTCAATGCTTATCTCATTGCCATCCAAATCAAATTCCCGGTTTGATACACCGCAAAGCTCACCACCCAGGCGACGCCGGTCTGAAAGGCGAAAGCGAATGCTGTCCATTTGGCGCTGTTCATCTCGCGGCGCACCGCCGCCATGGCGGCAACGCAGGGGATGAACAGGAGCGAAAAGGTCATGAATGCATAGCCCGCCGGCGGGGTGAACAGCCCGGAGAGTATAGCGGTCAACCCCTGCGTGGCTTCCCCCCCGGTGCCGTGCAGGATGCCGAGTGTACTCACGATGGACTCCCGCGCCATTAGGCCGCTGAGCATGGCAACGGCGCTCCGCCAATCCCCGAAGCCCAAGGGCGCAAAAATCGGGGCGATGGACCTGCCGATGTGCCCCAAGATGCTGTCGGCGCTGTCTGCCACGGGCTGAAAGTGCGGGCTGAAATATTGCAGCGCCCAAATCAGCACGCTCGCCAGCAACAGCACCGTCCCTGCCTTGGAGAGGAAATCGCGCAGCTTTTCCCACAGATGCCGCCACAGCGTTTTTGCCGTGGGCAGGCGGTAGGGCGGCAACTCCATCACAAAGGGCGCGTGTCCGCCGCGCAGGACGGTTTTTTGCAGCAGAAACACCGCAAGCACCGCAACAACAATGCCCAGCGCATACAGCGAAAACACCGCGAGTCCCCGTCCGCGCGAGAAGATGGCGGGAATCATCAGTGCGTAAAACGGCATCTTCGCGCTGCAGGACATAAACGGCACGAGCATGACGGTCAGGCGGCGGTCCTTTTCATTGGAAAGCGCGCGCGTAGCCATCAGCGCGGGGACAGAGCATCCAAAGCCCATGAGCATGGGCACAAAGGATTTGCCGGAAAGCCCGATGGCGTGCAGGGCGCGATCCATGATGAAAGCACCGCGCGCCATGTAGCCGCTGTCCTCCAGAATGCATAGGAACAAAAAGAGCAGCGCAATCTGCGGCAAAAACGCCAGCACAGCGCCGAGACCAGCAACCACGCCATCGCAGATTAAGCCCGTCAGCCAATCCGCCACGTTGTGCGAGACCAAAAAGTCCCGTGCAAAATCCGAGAACCATACGTTCACGAGCGTGTCTACGCCATCTACCAGACGGCCGCCCAGCGCGCCGAAGGTGATGTAGAATACCGTGAGCATCACCAGCGCAAACAGCGGAATCGCGAGAAAACGGTTGGTGACAATACGGTCGATTTTGTCGGAAAGGCTGTGGCTGCCCGCCTGCTGCGCGCGCACGAGAACCTTATCCCGCACGGCGCAGATAAATTTGTATTTTTGGTCTGCCACCACAATTTCGCGGTCCTGCCCCTCCTTCTCCAGCGCGGCAACGGCGGCTTCGATGTATGCCAGCTCCGCCGCGTCCGGCGCAAGCAGACGGCGCGTAGGTTCGTCACCCTCCACCAGTTTCACTGCCGCCCAGCGAGGGGGAAGCCCCGTTTTCGCGCAATGCGGCGCAATCACTTCGCGGATTTGCGCCAGCGTTTCGCGCAGCTTGCCGCTGTAAAACTCCGGCAGTCCGCTGCCCGTGTGGCGGTCGATGTGGGCGGAGTCGCCCGCGTGCGCCAACTCATGCTCCGCCGCGCGCAGCAGCTTGCGGATGCCCTCGCCCTTGGCGGCGCTGATGGGGACAACGCGAAAGCCCGTCAAATTGGACAGCAGCGCAACGTCCAGCGAATCGCCGCGGCGGCGCACCACATCCATCATGTTCAGCGCCAGCACCATCGGCACGCCCAGCTCCGCCAATTGCAGGCTCAAGTAGAGGTTGCGTTCTAAGTTCGTGGCATCCACGATGTTGATGATGAGGTCGGGCTTTTCCTCCAATATGTAATTGCGCGTCACCAGCTCCTCGCCGGAGTAGGGGGAGAGGGAATAGATGCCGGGCAAATCCACCAGCGTAGTGCCGATTTTGCCCTCGCGGATGGTGCCCTCTTTTTTCTCCACCGTCACGCCCGGCCAGTTGCCCACATATTGGTTCGCGCCGGTGAGCGCGTTGAACAGCGTCGTTTTGCCCGAATTCGGATTCCCCGCCAGTGCATAACGCAAGCCCATACTACACCTCTTCCGTCTTCACAACAATGGTCTGCGCCTCGCTCTTGCGTAGGCTCAGCTCATAGCCGCGCACATTGATTTCCAGCGGGTCGCCCAGAGGGGCAGCCTTGCGCATGACAATCAGCGCCCCGGGCGTAATGCCCATGTCAATGATATGCCGCCGCAGCGCCCCCGCGCTGCCCACGGAAACCACCGTCCCGCGCTCCCGCGGCCGCATTTTGTCCACACGCTTTTCCATCGGCGTTCCCCCTCGCAGTTTGTCATGACTACCTGGCTTCAATTATACGGCAGCAAGGGGGGAATGTCAACTGATTTTACGCAATCGCAGGCACAAAATATCCCGCAGCGCGGGGGAGGGAAAACCGGACACAATGGTTACAAAACTGTAACCATTTTTTTGCGAAAATCGGTTGAGATTCTCGAAAATATATAGTATACTTCAATTGATGAAGAAAAAAATTGAGGAGGCAATCAAAATGCAAAAAAAACACAGGAGAGGGGCCTGGCGGCCGGTGATGTGGGTGGCGCTGTTGACCGCGTTGGGGCTAGTGCCCATAATCGCGTTCGCTGCGTTTGTGCAAGGCGCGGATTTCGTCGAAAGCGTCAAAGCACAGTCGGGCATAGCGCCCGCCCAACCCGCCGCATTTGCGCAAGGCGCGGGACTTGCCGAAAGCGGAAAAGTGGATATGGAGGCAGCATCCATCCAACTTTCCGCAGCGGCAAAAAAAGGCGACGACGGCACAACGAATTGGGATTTTATTCAGCCGGTGACGCACAAAAAGACCGTTCCGGCAGGTTACACCGCCATCCGCAGCGCAAAGGATTTGGATAAGGTGCGGAATGATTTGGGCGGTGATTACATTTTGATGGCGAATATTGACTTGAAAAGCTGGGGAAATTGGGTGCCAATCGGCTCGTGGTATTTCGGCACTTTTGATGGCAATGGGTATGTGATTCAAAATATGACGGTGGCCGTTGAAGGCACATCCGGGTCTGTTTTCGCCGGGTTGTTTGGCCGTTGTTCCGGCGGCACGATAAAGAATTTGGGGATATTGGGCGGGAACGTGAGCGCTTCCGCTTCTGCGGAGGCGATGTCTTACGCGGGCGGAATCGCCGGGGAGGCATCTTCCCCAATCATCAACTGCTATAACGCAGCTTCCGTGAGCGCTTCTGCTTATGATTATTGCTGTTCTTACACGGGCGGAATCGCCGGGGTTTCGAATTCTTCGATCAGCAGCTGCTATAATACCGGTGCCGTGAGCGCTTTCGCGGATTCTCCGCATTCTGATGCGGATGCTGGCGGAATCGCGGGCGTTTTTTCTGTGATAAGCAACTGCTATAACGCCGGAACAGTGAGCGCCGCTGCTGCTGCCGGGACGGTGCATCCCATTGCGGCGACCTCCGGCTCCCGCGCGGGTGGAATTGCCGGGGTTTCCGCTTTTGATGGTACTCCTTCGATATGCACAATAAGCAGCAACTATAACACAGGCGCGGTGAGCGCTTCTGCTGCCGATTTGGATGCTGCTTGCGCGGGCGGAATCGCCGGGTATGCCAATCATTCTTCTGCGATAAGCAACTGCTATAATGCAGGTGCTGTGAGTGCGTTGGCGCATTCGTTTTCGTATGCAGGCGGCATCGCGGGGCGCTCTTTGTCCGCTTCTTCGATAAGCAGCTGCTATAATCGGGGAGCGGTGAAGGCAGCTTCGCAAATCAGCGATGCTTACCGCGGCGGCATTGCGGGCAGCAATAGCTTCGAGGCTTCGGCAAAGAACTGTTATTACCAAAACGACACCGCAGCAGATGTGGGAGAAAGCAATGGCGGCACGCTCACCAATGTTTACGTCCTGACTGCTTCCCAAATGAAACAGCAAGCGTTTTTCTCCGGCTTTGATTTCAGCACGGTGTGGGTTATGGGTGCAAGCGGTTACCCGCAGCTGCGGAGTTTTCACGTCCATACCCCCGGCGCATGGAAAACCGTTGCCGCCGCCACCGCTGCCAAGGCGGGCAAGCAAGAGCAGCGCTGCACGGAGTGCGGCGCCGTAGTTGCCGCCAAGGTGCTTCCGGCGAATCACAGCATCAAGCTGAGCCGCAGCAGCGTTACCTTGGGCAAGGGCGAAAAATATAAACCGACCGCCACCACCAGCGTAAAAACCACCGTAAGCTGGAGTTCCAACAAAACGAGCGCTGCAACGGTGGATTCCGCCGGCAACATCACCGCCAAAGCGGCGGGCACAGCCACCATCACCGCCAAAACCGCAGGCGGCAGAACGGCATCCATCACCGTCACGGTAAAACCCGCGCCCACGAGCATCAAAGCCAGCCCGGCGAGTGTCACCCTGGGTGCCGGCGAAAAATACACCATCAAGACCACGCTCAACTCCGGCGCGGCGAGCTATAAAAAGACTTACAAATCCGGCAGCAGCGCCATTGCCGCAGTGGACGCAAACGGCAAGGTTACCGCCAAAAAGGCCGGGACAGCAAATATCACCGTCACCACCTTTAACGGCAAAAAAACCACATTCAAGGTCACCGTCAAGGCCGCGCCCACAAGCATCAAAGCCACGCCCGCCGGTGTTACGCTCGGCGTGAAGGAAAGCTGCACCATCAAAACCACGCTCAACTCCGGCGCGGCGAGCTGCAAAAAGACCTACAAATCCAGCAACGAAGCCATTGCCGCAGTGGACGCAAACGGCAAGGTCACCGCCAAAAAGGCCGGGACAACGAGCATCACCGTCACCACCTTTAACGGCAAAAAAACCACCTTCAAGGTTACGGTCAAGGCAGCGCCCGCGAGCGTCAAGCTCAGCAGCACGAAGCTGACGCTGAACAAAGGAAAAACCGCCGCCTTAAAGGCAGCCCTCGCGCCCTCCGGCGCGGCGAGCTATGCGAAGTCTTGGACATCGAGCGACAGCAAAATCGCAAAGGTCGATGCCAACGGCAAGGTCACAGCGGTCAAAAAGGGCACGGCGGCCATCACCTGCAGGACCTTCAACGGCAAGACGGCGAAGTGCCTGGTAACGGTGAGATAGCGCGAATGCGATAAACCCGAACAAAGGGGGTGCTGCAAAATAATCTATTTTGCAGCACCCCCTTGCGAAACGCCTCGCATCGGCGCAAAAATTATTATTGACAAAGGCATTTTGGGAAAGTATAATTTAGCGGTCAACACAATTTGCTGACTTCAAAAAAATTGGGGGAGAAAAAATATGAAACAAAAGGCATCCAAAGCGCTGAGCATCTTTTTGGCAGCTGCGCTGCTGTGTTCTCTTGCGCCGGCATTTCTGTTGGCGGGGCGTGCCGCCGGGGGAGAATCCACTGTGACGAACAGCAGCGACGCGGATATTTCGGGTTCGCTGCGCTATGTGCTGAGCCGCGCGGCGGACGGCGAGGAAATTCTTTTTGGCAGTGCTGTGCGCGAAATCATCTTAAAAAGTCCCTTGACGGTTCCCGCATCCGTCAAGAATCTCGCCATTGACGGCGGCGCGGGCGTTGTCATCAAACGCGCCGCAAACGACCCGAACGAGTTCCGGCTGATGAATTTTCCCGGCCTCGCTGAGTTGACGGTGAAAGGTCTGACGTTGGAGAATGGCCATTCGGTGTATCCCCTAGACGCAGGAAGCGCGGCGCTTGGAACGAAGGAGGAAATGATTGCGGGTGATGGTTTCGGCGGCGCGATTTTGGCAGGGCTTGCCAACGTAAATGCGGCGGATTGTGTTTTCCGCAAAAACACCGCAAGCTACGGCGGCGGCATCTTCACACTTGGTTCTGTGGATGCAAGCAATTGTGATTTTTCCGAAAACAGCACACTGCTGCATTACTATCGGGACGGCATCGATATTTATGAGGGTCTCAATGCAGGCGGCGGCGCGGGTATTGCGGCGGAATCGGTGCGCATTGCAGGCTGTAGCTTTACCAAAAATAAATCCGAGAACGGCGCGGGCGTTTCCGCCAACTATTCCGCCAAGGATGCCGCACTTGCGGAGAAAAGCCACAGCGTCACAGCAACAAATTGCAGCTTCACCGGAAATTCAGGCAGCAACGGCTGCGGAATCTATACAGGCGGCACAATTGCTGTCACAGGCTGCGTCTTCACCAACAACAGCGCTCGCGACAACGGCGGAGCACTGTTGGGTGTAACCATCAATGCGGTCGACAGCACATTCGCAAACAACAATGCCGCTTACGTTGGCGGAGGGTTGATTGGCATCACCATTACAGCCGCCAATTGTGAATTCAAGAACAACAGCGCCGGGTATTTCGGCGGTGCGGTTTATGGTGCGAATGAGAGTGCTGTTACCGCAGCAAATTGCCGCTTTACAAAGAACGAAGCGTTTGTTGGCGCGGCGCTTTTTGCCGAACACGCCGCTGCGATAAACAGCGCGTTTATCGGCAATGAACGAATCGCGGACATAGAGGACGCGATGGAAGAGGAGGTGCTTGCGCTGCTTCCGAATATGGGACTTGAAATGTCCGCCGTGTGCGTAGTAGAGAACCTCTACGCCTACCATTGCAGCTTTGTCAATAACTTGAAAGCGGAAATCAATGTGGCGCTGGGGCTTACGGGCTCAAAAACCTGCTATATCGCAAACTCCATCGTGGCAGGAAAAATCATTGCGCCGTCCGGCATCACGATGCAAACGCCGGGCAGTCTGACGGATGTAAGCCGCCTCAAGATTTTCGGTGAGAACCCGACACTGGAGGGCGGCATTCCGCTGCCGCTGTCTGATTATCTCGGCCTGCGCGCTGCACCGCTGGGCAGCAATATCGCGGTGCCGAATATCAGTGCAGAGGTGCCGGATTCCGAAGGACAGATGGTTACCGTACCGGTGCTGGTGCTGCAAAAATCCGAGTTGCTCAATGCCTTGAAAACGGATGCGCTGGGCAACACGCGCAGCACGAGCCGCTGTGTGGCCGGCGCCGTGGAGGGCAGTGCAGAGCCGGTTATAGAGGAACTCAGCTTCCTTGAGCGAATCGTTTCGGAATTCCGCAAAATGATACAAAGATTTATTGATCAAATCCTTGCGTTGTTTGGGCGGAAATAAGCGGTCTGACAACAGTCATTGGAGCTGCCCTGTCGCTTGCGGCGGGGCGGTTCTTTTTGAATTCCGTCCTTGACTTCCCCTGCGTTTATGGTATGATAATGGTGGATTCACGCAATCCCAAAAATAAAAAGAAAGAAGGTTTCAGTTATGTTGGCAAAACGACAGATTGATTTTTTGCGGCGGATGCTGCGCATCCACAAGTCCCGCCCCGTGCTTTCCGCGAGCGGCTTCAAGCGCGTGATTGCCTTTTTCGCGGTGTTCTTTCAGTTGGCCAGCGCCTTTCTCTTTGAAACGCCCACCGACCCGGATGGGCAGGATTTGAACCTCAATGACCGCTTTGTGCTGGTCTGGTCGGACGAATTCAACGACGGCGCGCTCAACCACGATGTCTGGGGCGGCCACTATTTTTACGGTACGGGCGAAAGCGAGGGCTATCAGCGCGATTATTCCTATTGGAACTATGAGCATCTGAGCTTTGACGCAAGCAATCTGATTATCACAGCGGCAAAGCGCGAGGGAGGCTCCTCCGAAACCGACTATTACGCCAGCGCGCTGGATACCAGTCCCAATCATGTATTCAACAAAAACAGCGGTGCGGTGGGCTATGAGCAGACCTACGGCTATTTTGAAACCCGTTGCATCCTGCCCAAGGGCGCGGGGTTGAATCCGGCGTTCTGGCTGCTGAACGAGGGCATGTTTGAGGACGTGACCACGGGTGTAACAGGCTGCGAAATCGATGTCTTCGAGACCTCCACCGACCAAAAGAACAAGCCGAAGCAGGTCGGCTCCATCTACCAGACCCTCCACTACGGCTCCTACAACGAGTTCCACAAGCAGGAGGTGCAGGGCTCCTTCTGGGCGAGGAACCCTTATGAGGAATACAACACCTACGGCCTGGAGTGGAACGACAAGGAATATATCTTCTACATCAACGGCGTGGAAACCGCGCGCACCTCGTTCGGCGGTGCCTGCCAAGAGCCGCTGTATCTGATTTTCTCCCTGGGCGTGGATGAGCATGTGCTGGACAACAACGACCTGCCCGCGCAGTTTATCATTGACTATGTGAGAGCATACCAATACAAATAAGCCCTGATACCGACAGCAGCGCCTCGGACTACTCCGAAGCGCTGCTTTTTTTGACTGCTTTGTGCAGGATGTACCCCCAGCCTTCATCCCTGCGGATTTTATAATATCCCGATGCGCTCACACCGAAGAGGAACAGCAGGCTGCCTGCCGCGATGCGTCCGATGAGCTTGCCGCCGGGCGCGTCATAGACTGCTGCGTCCTGCACAATTTCTGCCGTCTCCACGAGGTTGCGCGGAAGATTAACTTCGTCCGTCAGCAGCGCGGGCGGTGCGGTTTCGTCCGGGGCAAGCGTATCCGGGAGGATGTCCTGTACGGCGGCTTCTGTTG
>JGI994J12354_10004393_pt1 | contig 12691 bp, 15 predicted proteins | sample IntmicLarv3ML3BL_FD_12354 | JGI IMG/M metagenome (IMG submission 12354)
ACCGTTCCGTAAGCCACATTGGGCAGGAATACCGTACGGAAAGGTATGCCGCCGTATTACCCTCCGGCAGCTCCAAGCTGTTTATGCCGCGCAAAACGCCTCGCAATACGCCGTTAACAAAACCCGTTAAGCCTTGCATGTTTTTTTTCTTAATAAGCTCTACCGCTTCATTGCATACGGCAAAATCAGGTGTTTTATCCATAAACAAAAGCTGATATATGGACATGCGCAACACATTCAAGACGTAAGGCTTCATTTTCACCAAGGGCGTATTGGAGAAACGTTCCAAAATGTAGTCTATATATATGAAGTTACGAAGGACACCATTAACCGTCTCCGTCACAAAGGCTTTTTGTGCGGTTGTCAGCGCGTTGTTCTTGTTTAATGTTTTGCGCAGAAGGAGATTGCTATAGCTTCCGTTTGTTTGCATATCTGTTAAAATGGCGGCAATTAGGTCACGCTCATTTGCTTTTACCATGCTAACACCTCCCCCCATCCTACTATCATTGTAAAGGAAATCCTGCATTTGTCAATTATTTTAATCCTTTTCACCGAAAAATGTTGTCAAGACAGGTTTTGTTTGGTATGATAATAGCTAGACTAAATATTGGGGTGAGTTGTTTGATACAAAGCATGACGGGTTACGGCAAGGGTGAATGCACGCTGTATAGCCGCAAGTTTAGCGTGGAAATCAAATCCGTTAACCATCGTTACAATGATATAACCATCAAGCTACCACGCGTGATGAATCCGTTTGAGGAAAAAATGCGCGGCATTCTCACAAGCAGCATTTCCCGCGGGAAAACGGATGTCTATGTGAATTACGAAACCTTTTCGCATGATGATATTAAGGTTACGCTTAACGAAGCGCTGGCGGACGCGTATATGGAGCGGCTTACCGCGCTGGACGAACGTTACGCGCTTAATGACATGCCTACTTTACAGCTGATCGCGAAATTTCCCGACGTCCTAAGCGTGGAACGCAACGCAGACACGGACGAAACCGCCGTGCAAATGTGGGAGACGCTGGAAGAAGCGCTGCATATTGCCGTTGAACGCTTCGTTGATATGCGCACGCGCGAGGGTTTAGCTTTAAAGGCTGATATTTTAAAGAAGCATGAGCAATTGTCGTCCTTGATTACAAGCATTGCGGAGCGCGCGCCGCTTGTCGCGAAGGAATACCGCGAACGCTTGCAAACACGCGTACAAGAAGCGCTTGGCGATACAAACATCGACGAAGCGCGGCTTATACTGGAAGTAACCATGTTCGCGGATCGTTCCTGCATTGATGAGGAGATTACGCGGTTGTCCAGCCATTTGTCCCAGCTGGCGATTTTTTTGGAGGAGCGCGAGCCCGTTGGGCGCAAGCTGGATTTCCTTGTGCAGGAAATGAACCGCGAGATCAATACGATCGGTTCCAAATCCAACGATCTGGATATTACAAAGCTTGTTGTTGAAGCCAAGAGCGAGCTTGAGAAAATACGTGAGCAGGTGCAAAACATTGAATAACCCCGGGCTTATCAACGTCGGATTCGGCAACATGGTCGCTTCGTCACGCGTTGTGGCGATTGTGAACCCGGAATCCTCGCCGGTGAAGCGCTTGGTACAGGAAGCGCGGGAAAAATCTGCCGTCATTGACGCAACACAGGGCAGGCGCACGCGCGCCGTTATCATTACGGACAGCGGGCATATTCTTCTTTCTGCCATACAGCCCGAGACAATCGCAGGACGTTTGGGCCAAAAGCCTTTGCTTGCGGAGACGGAACATTAAACCAGTGCAAGCAATATTTTTGATAACCGGTTGGGGGCATGTTACGAATGAATAAAGGTGTGCTTATTATCATCTCCGGCCCGTCCGGCTCCGGCAAGGGTACGGTTGTTAAGGCTTTGCCGCGGGATATGGGCTATGCGTTGTCCATCTCTGTCACGACGCGTACGCCGCGCGGCGGGGAACATGACGGCATAGATTACTTTTTCCGGACGGAAGCACAGTTTACCGCCATGCGGGATAATGACGAGCTTCTAGAACATGCATCCTTTGTAGGCAATTTTTACGGAACGCCCCGCTTTTATGTGGAGCAAAAAATAAACGAGGGTAAAACCGTTGTGCTGGAAATTGAAGTAAACGGCGCGTTGCAAGTGAAAAAGAAATATCCGGACAGCGTACTCATCTTCCTTATGCCGCCAACATTCCAAGAGTTAAAAGACAGGCTCATAGGCCGCGGCACGGAGGATTTGGATACAATAGAAAGACGCTTTAAACGTGCGTATGACGAAATACAGTTGATTGACCATTATGACTACCTCGTTATCAACGACGAGGTGCAAAACGCCGTGGAACGCATCAATCTGATCGTAGCGGCGGAACGTTTGAAACCGAAACGCAGCCAAGACGTTATCAATACATTTAAAGGAGTTGTTGAATAACTATGCTTCATCCCTCTTACAGCGAACTGATGGAAGTGCTCAACGAACGGAATACGGATTTAGATAACAAAATTACAAGCCGGTACACAATCGTCATTGCGGCTGCAAAGCGCGCGCGTCAAATCGTGAACGGCGCCCCGTGCGACACAGCGGGCGTCACGACGGACAAAGCCGTTTCCATCGCGGTAAACGAAATAGACCGGGGCAGAATACAAGTGTTACCGGATGGATCACCGGAGGACGAGTACCCCATGTATGAACCTGCCGCATATGATTATGCATCCATGACGGAGCCCGCCGGTGAGCTTGACTTTGGCGAGGACGACTTTGACGACGACGATGTTTTTATGGAGGAGTTTGACAGCTCGTTGGACGATGAGGTGTTTGGCGCGGAGGACGACGCCATTGCGGACGAGGAATAAGCGCTTACCATTCATTTATAATATCGCACATTTCAACAACCTTCGGTGTAGTTTCATGCTACGCCGATTTCTTTTACGGTTATGTGTTTTGTATTGAAAATGGAATCCATTCCCATTGGAGGTATTTAGTTATGACGGCAGAACAGCTGGCAAAATCAATATCGTATTGCGGATTGTTATGCGGTTTATGCAGTTTAGACGGCGAATGCAACTGCCGTTGTTCAAACCAATGCGGTAAAAAAGCTTCTGCCGGAGGATGCTTTCAATATGAGTGTTGTACGAAACGCGGCCTTGCAGGTTGTTGGGAATGCCCCGACTTTTCTTGTGGAAGGGATATGTTCGATGACAGTCATCTTAGGTTAAGGACGTTTGTGAAATGCATAAAAGAGGATGGCATTGTAGCGGTTTCGCAATACATATTACGGAATCTGGAAAACGGGATTCTCTACCATAGGAACGGTTATACCGGCGATTATGACTTGGGTACGGAGGAAGCGATACTGTTCTTGCTGCGAAACGGAAATGGATGATTTCAAATGTTTGGGAATTGTAGCAAAAATGATTCCGGCGGCTTCTTGGATTAACAATATGACGGAGGGCTTAGCTTGCAAATAGCTGTGTTTATTGATTTTCAAGGAACCATTGGCGGCGAAGGAACGGATGATATAACGGCATTAGCGCCCTACCCTTTTACGGCGAAAGCAATTCGCCGATTAAACGAAGCTAAACTGCTTGTTATCGGGATAACAAATCAATCTCATATTGCTAAGGGTTTGCTGACATGGCGCGACTACGATGCGGCTCTGCAAGGAATCGAAAATGAACTGCGCGAAAGCAGCGCGCGTTTTGACGCTGTTTATTGTTGCCCGCACACGCACGGGGATAGCTGCAATTGTAAAAAGCCTCTTACCGGTATGGTTGATAAAGCCTGCGAGGCATTCGAGATAGACTTGAGCCTCTCATATGTAGTCGGCGATATGGGCATGAGTGATATGGTATTGGCAAAAAATATAGGTGCGAAGGGCATACTCGTTTTAACAGGCGTTGGCCGGGGAAGCCTGACCACATTCCGCCATACATGGGAAGCTTGCGAAGCGTATCACGTTGCGGAAAACATTGCGGACGCGGTTGATGTAATACTATCGGATATGGGGTAAGACAGAGCGGTATGCATGGAAAACAAGGCGTTCGCGTTATGCGCTTGGATCGCAAGCAGAAATGTATGGAGGGCGCTCTATGGAGGATAAATGTGTTTTTTGCCAAATTGCAAATCACGAATGCAACGCGCATGTTGTTTATGAAAATCCATTCATTGTCTGCTTCCTGGATATTGACCCAATTCACGAAGGGCATGTTTTGATTGTACCTAAAATACATTGTACCGGCATTGATGAGTTGCCGGAGGAAATGTCTGCGGAGGTTATGCGGGCATTTAAGCGCATTGTAAAAGCCCTCCGCAGCGTATATCATTTCCCGGGATACTCAATTATGCAAAACGGGGGCGAATTTTGTGATTTTGGCCACATTCATTTTCATGTGTTTCCAAGATACCATGACGACGGGTTTGGCTGGACATACGGAAACAATACGCCCGACGCGTATACGGGAAGCGTCGCGCATAAGATCGTAATTGCGTTGCAAATGGAGCAATACGATTAGCTTATACGTATTCGGGAATATACATATAAACACATAGGAGGTGTGCCATGAGCATAACAATCCGAAAACTAACCCCCGCCCTTGCGGAGGATTATGTAAGCTTTTTTGACGTAACGCCGCATGATGTTGACATTGATGAACACAAGTGTTATTGTGTAACCTGGCGCAGCGATGATTCCTACGAAGGAAACGGAGACCATTGGTATCCTACGCGGGAGGAACGCAGAAACCGCGCTCTTCAATTTGTTAAGAATGGAAATATACAAGGCTACCTCGCTTATAATAACGATGAAATGATCGGCTGGTGCAACGCCAATGCGAATTGCCGGGGCTGTGTGCAATACTTGCGCTCGTTTTGGCCAATTGATGAATGCCGTGTTGATGTTAAGGTAAAGTCCGTGTTCTGCTTTATGATTGCGCCATTATGGCAAAGGAAAGGTGTTGCCACGCAATTGCTGGAGAGAGTGTGTGTGGATGCGGCGGCGGAGGGCTTTGATTTTGTTGAAGCGTATGTAGATGTAAACGAAAAAAGAGTGATTGATACGCCGCATGAATTTATGGGCCCGATGGCGATGTATGAGAAATGCGGTTTCCGGAAACATGCGGAAGCAGAGGGTAAAATTGTTGTGCGAAGGGCTTTATAAAAGCGTTTGTTACGATAAATGTGATCAATCCAAGGGGCGACGGAATGAACGAAATCGCTGAGGTTGTTGTTTCCATCAAGAATAAAAACGTTGACCGGGTGTTTCATTATGCCATACCGCCGGAGCTGCGCAACCGCATACAAACCGGTATGCGTGCGCTTGTACCCTTTGGCGGCGGCAACCGCGTTACGGAGGGTTACATCACGGGTTTTTGCGAAACAACCGATACGCCGCCGCATAAATTGAAAGGCATACAGTCATTGCCGGACGCATTTCCCCTTTTTACGCCGGAAATGCTTGCGCTTGCGCAATGGATGCGGGATAAATATTACACAACGCTCGCGGATTGCTTACATTGCATCATGCCGGCCGGTATATCCCTGCGGAATACGTTTGCCGCCGTGCTTGCGGACGGCGCGGACGGCGCGACGTTAAAGGGCAAGCAACAGGACGTTTTTTTGTATGTGAAGGAACGCGGCGGTATTGTTGCGCAAAGGGAGCTTTATGAGCAGTTTGGCGCGGGCGTGCAAAGAAGTGTTGCCGCTTTATACAATGCCGGGTTGTTGTTTATAAAGCAAGATTATGAGTTAAAGGATTACGCGCTTCGTGTTAAATACGCGTTTTTAAATGACGATAACCCCTTGCTGGATACTTTGCTGGACGCAACCTTTGCCAAACGCGACAAGCAAGCCGACGTATTGCAAACCGTGCTTGACCATAACGGGATGGCCGTCAGCGACTTAAAGGCATACCTCCATATTTCCGATTCGCCAATTAAAACGCTTGTTAAAAACGGATTGCTGAAAATCGAAACCGTTGAGCGCTTGCGTATGGTAACGCGAAGCGGAAACGGCGACGACACATTCACGTTGACGGCGGAGCAGGAAGCTGCCGTTGCCTCTATCTTCGAAGAGTTGGAGGCAACGGAAAAAAAGCCCGTGCTTATATATGGCGTGACCGGGAGTGGGAAAACGGAGGTTTACATGCGCCTAATCGAACGTGTTATGGCGCAGGGTAAGCAAACGATCATGCTCGTGCCGGAAATATCCTTAACGCCGCAAACCATTGAAGCGTTTACGAACCGCTTTGGCGATAGAGTGACCTTCACACATAGCCGACTTTCTCTGGGCGAACGCTTTGACCAATGGAAAAAAGCGCGTGACGGGCGTGTAGATGTAATGATTGGCCCGCGCTCCGCCATTTTTGCACCCTTTGAACGTTTGGGCGCGATTGTGATTGACGAGGAGCATGAGAGCACATATAAATCCGAAAGCACACCGAAATATGATGTGAAGGAGGTCGCGCAGGAACGCGCGCGCCTCACGGGCAGCTTGGTCGTAATGGGCTCCGCCACGCCGGATGTCGGCTCCTTTTACCGCGCCAAGCAAGGCGAATTTGGATTGATAACCTTAAAAAACCGGGTAAACCGACGTATGCCGGACATACAAATTGCGGACATGCGGTATGAGCTTGCGGACGGAAACCGCTCCGTGTTTAGCCGTATGCTGGCCGCAGGCATTGCGGAAAATTTGCGTACAGGCGAGCAAACCATATTGTTTATGAACCGGCGCGGGCATTCCAGCTTCGTATCCTGCCGTGCGTGCGGGCATGTGATAGGCTGCGAAAGCTGTAGCATCCGCTACACCTACCACCGGTATACGGACAAGCTCCTTTGCCACTACTGCGGTAAGCAGGAGCGTATGCCGAAGCGTTGCCCGATTTGTGGCTCCGAGCATATTCGGTTTTTTGGCGCGGGCACGCAAAAAATTGAAGCGGAACTAACGGAAGCGTTTTCGCAAGCACGCGTACTGCGTATGGATATGGATACCACCAGCCGCAAAAACAGCCACGAATCCATCATCGCGCGTTTTGCCGCTAAGGAAGCGGATATCCTGATCGGCACGCAAATGATTGCCAAAGGATTGAACTTCCCGGGGGTTTCGCTGGTAGGCATCGTCGCCGCGGACATTGCTTTGCACGCGGACGACTTCCGTGCGGCGGAAACGGCATACCAGCTTATGACGCAGGTTTCCGGGCGCGCCGGGCGCGCAACGATACCGGGACGCGTGGTTGTGCAAACCTACAGCCCGGAGCATTACAGCATACAATTTGCCAAGGAACAAAACTACGAGCGGTTTTATGCGCATGAAATTATACTGCGGGAACAAATGCAATATCCCCCATTTACACATTTAGCCGTTATATTGCTAACGGGTGAATCTGAGAAGGAATTGATATTAACATTGAATACGTTACGCGAGCTGATGCAAAAAGTGAACCGGCGCGGTTTTTTCGAAATGCTGGGCCCCGCGCCGGCCGCCGCGGCAAAGCTGCGAAACACATACAGATGGAAGCTGATTGTTAAGGGTAAGGACGAAGTGCTGCTAAAGCAATTCGTGTTTTATTGCATGGACAAGCTAGCGCTTGTTAGGAATATAGACGGTATGCAGGCGAACATCTCCATTGATCCCGCCAATATCCCATAAATAAGAAAGGATGAGCAAAATGGCATTACGCGAAATGCGCTTCCAAGGCGACGACATATTGCGCAAAAAATCAAAGCCTGTGAAGGACATCAACCCAAAGATTTTAACGCTTCTGGACGATATGGCGGAGACAATGGCGGACAGGAACGGCGTCGGCCTTGCCGCGCCGCAGGTTGGTATACTGCGCAGGGTTGTTATTATAGACATGGGCGAAGGCGTCGTAGAACTAATAAACCCAGAAATCATTGAAACCGAAGGGACGCAGAAGCTCTCGGAGGGTTGTTTAAGCTTACCCGGAAAATCCGGAGTTGTGGAGCGGCCGGCTAAAACGAAGGTGAAGGCTTTAAACCGTTTTGGCGAAGAAATTATTGTAGAGGGCGAGGAATACATGTCCGTTGCATTGAACCATGAGCTTGACCATTTGGACGGCATCCTGTACATTGATAAGGTTATCGAAATGGATGCGGAGGACGAATACGAGGAAGAAGAAATTGATGAGGAATGATGCATTATGAAAATAATTTATATGGGCACATCCGAATTTGCCGTACCGGCTTTACTTGCGCTGCTTGATTCCGATACTTACGAGGTGGTCGCCGTCGTTACACAGCCGGACAGGCCGAAGGGGCGCGGAAACAAGCTTGCTTTTTCACCCGTTAAGGAGCTTGCCGTGCAGTATCCCGTTCCCATTCTCCAGCCGGAGCGTATACGGCGTAAAGCGGCGATGGCGGAGCTGGCGTCGTTTGACGCAGCGCTCTTTGTCGTGGCTTCCTATGGGCAAATCCTGCCGGAGGCCATATTGAATATGCCGCGTTATGGCTGCATCAATATCCACGCTTCGCTCCTGCCTAAGTATCGCGGTTCGTCGCCTATACAACAAGCTGTTTTGCATGGCGATGCGGAATCGGGCGTAACCATCATACAGATGGACAAGGGCATTGATACGGGCGATATGCTTTTAAAGCGCTCGATTCCCATAGAACCCGGCGAAACGAGCGGAGGGCTTCACGATAAGCTGGCGGCGCTTGGCGCGTTGGCGCTGCTTGATGTTCTTCCGTCGCTCGAAAGCGGAATGCTTCAACCGGTTGCGCAGGACGAAACCGCTTCCAGCCACGCGCCAATGCTAACGAAGGAGATGGGGCTTATAGACTGGTCACACGGGGCGCGGGAAATTGTATGCCTCGTGCATGGAATGAATCCATGGCCATACGCGTATACCATCTTCGATAACAAACCCTTGAAGCTGTTACAAGCCGAGATATGCGCATGGGAGAAAAAGGCGGCGCCCGGCACCGTGCTGGAAGCCTCACCTAAAACAGGGTTAATTATAATGACGGGCAACGGCGCGCTTCGCGTGGGGGAAATGCAAACACAAAACGGGAAGCGGATGCGCCCGGAGGATTATTTGCGCGGGCACGAAATACGCGTCGGCACAATCCTCGGGCGGCAAAGTGATGGCGTATGACGAATATACACGATGTAGCAAAGGCGGCCGGTGTTTCTGTCGCAACGGTATCCCGCGTGCTAAACGAAAGCTCCGTTGTAACGGAACGCACCCGCGCAAGGGTTCTGGATATAATAAAGGGATCTGCATTACCAGCCAAACGGGCTTGGGCGAAACCTGCGTTTGCAACGTACGGGCATGGTGCTTGTTCTTGTTAATACGATAGCGAATAATTTTTATGCAAAGCTGGTACGTGGTATAGAGGACGCGGCACGCATATCCGGTTACAACGTCATGATTTGCGCCACACATGGCGACCGCGCAATTGAGGACGCATATTTACAACTCCTTTTAAACAAAGCGGTTGACGGCGCGGTTTTTACAAGCACAACATTGCCTGAAGCGGAGCTGCTTTTGTTAAACGAGCGGTATCCGCTGGTGCTGTGCGACGAGCATTATGTGAACGAAGCGCTTACATATGTTGGTATTGACAATGAAACGGCGGCATATGAAGCAGTTGGCCATCTCGTGCAGCAAGGGCGCAAACGCATCGTGCATGTTTCTGTGGACAACTGTAACCAAACGACGTTGGGCCGCTTGTGCGGGTACAAACGCGCGCTTGCGGAAAGCGGTATTCTATTTGACCCGAAACTGCTGTTGTTTGGCAATTACGGCTACCGCGTTGCTTATGCGAAAATGGATGCTTTGCTACATAGCGGCACAAAGGCGGATGCGGCTTTCGCTGTTTCGGACAGGATGGCGGCCGCTTCGATAAATGCCGCACAGGCGCATGGTATGCGCGTGCCGCAGGATTTTGCCGTTATCGGTTTTGACAATACGGATATAACAAATATATATAACCCCACAATATCAACAGTATCGCAATCGCAGCAGGCAATGGGCCATACGGCAATGGAACTGCTCGTACGGAAAATGGAGAACTTGCAATTTACGGAGCATGTTATCCTTCGGCATGAGCTTTTTCTACACGCATCAACAGAGGGGTAAACCAAAAGCAGCATCCATGCGAGTTCTATACATGGATGCTGCCTTTTATGTTATTTACATTGATTTGTCTATTCTTCTGTGCCGGAATTTGTGGTGTGCAAAGCGATAAACTCGTCAATCTTGCCCGCTGCTTTCAATTCTGCGAGAACGGAGTTGATGGTGTTTAGGAGCTCCGTATTGCCCTTCTTTACCGGTATAGCGTATTCCTCGGATTCAAAGACAGCCGGATCGTCCACATACTTCAAGCCGGGATTTTCTTTAATCAACGCAATCGCTGTGTGCGAATCAATTACGACCGCGTCCAGCTTACCGTTTTTCAATTCAGCAACAGCGTCCACACCGCGCTTGTAACCCTTAATGTTAGTGAAACCAAGGTCTTGGCAAACATTTTGGCCTGTGTAGCCGTCAACCGTGCCTACGATAAGGTCTTTAATGTCCGCTGCGCATGTAATTGTATCATTCGTTTCATGCACGATGATATATTGCGTAGCCACGTAATACGGGTCGGAGAAATCCATGCTCTCCAAGCGTTCCGGCTTCACAGACATGCCGGAAGCCGCAAAATCAGCTTTCCCGGACGGAACAGCTACAAGCACAGAGTTCCAATCCACATTCAAGATTTCGAGCTTTTTGCCAAGCTTGGCGGCGATTGCCGTAGCGATATCCACGTCTACACCTGCGATTTCGCCGTTGTAAACATACTCGAACGGTGCAAATTCCGCATTTGTCGCCATTATGATTTTGCTGTTGTCCTTGCAACCCGCAAATGTGGAAAGGCCAACGATTGCGGCGCAGAGCAAAGCCGCGATTCTTTTCATTTTCATTTTTAAATCCTCCTAATTTTTTGATTCCAAAACCTTGTATAGAAACGCGCGCGTACGCTCGTTTTTCGGGTTGGTAAAAAATTCCTCCGGGGCGCCCTGTTCCACAACCACGCCCTCGTCCATAAACAACACGCGGGAAGCCACATCTCTTGCAAATCCCATTTCGTGCGTAACGACCACCATCGTCATACCCTCGCGCGCCAAGTCCCGCATAACTTCTAAAACTTCACCGACCATTTCCGGGTCAAGCGCGGAGGTGGGTTCGTCAAACAACATGATCTCAGGCTCCATTGCCAAGGCACGGGCAATTGCGATTCTTTGTTTTTGCCCACCTGAGAGCTGCGCCGGGTATGCTTCGCGTTTATCAATCAAGCCAACGCGGCGAAGAAGCTTATCCGCGAGCGCGGACGCATCCGCAAGCGGCATTCCTTTTATCTTCATTGGCGCAAGCGTAATGTTCTCCAGCACTGATAAATGCGGAAATAAGTTAAATTGCTGGAATACCATACCCATTTTTTGGCGCACCTTGTTTACGTCTACGCCGGGGCTTGTAATGCTTTCGCCATCCACAATGATTTCCCCGTTTGTCGGCATTTCAAGCAGATTAAGGCATCGAAGGAGCGTGCTTTTACCGGAGCCTGACGGGCCGATGACAACGACGTTCTCATTTCGGTTGATATGCTCGTTAATACCGCGCAAAACCGCAAGCTCGCCGAAGCTTTTGTGCAAATTCTTAATTGTAATCATTACGCCTGCCCCCTTATCGCACGTCCGAACGGCGCATATATTTTTCAAAGCGGTTCAAGCCGATTGTCAAAACCTTAATAAATAAGTAATAAATAATGGTCAAAACGATATACGGGAACATGGAATAGGTGCGCCCCTGTATCATCGTCATTGATTTCGTTAAATCCATAACGCCGATTGTGCCAACAACAGCCGTTTCTTTTACCAAAACGATAAACTCATTGGCCAATGCGGGTAAAATATTCTTTATAGCTTGCGGGAAAACGACAAACTGCATTGTTTGTTTTTGGGAAAGGCCGAGAGAGCGCCCCGCCTCCGTCTGCCCTTTGTCTATTGATAATATGCCCGCGCGAATAATTTCGGCCACATACGCACCGGAATTGATACCAAACGCAACGGAGCCGATAAACACTTGGTTAATGTTGATGGAGCCGAAAATAACGAAATAGATAACAATCAACTGCACATAAGCTGGGGTTCCGCGAATGATATCAATATATATGCCGGCTATCCAGTTTAACAGTTTTAAACGGGACAGTTTGAAATACGTCATAAGAGAACCGATCGCAACGCCAATAACCGCCGCCATAAGCGAAAGCAGGATTGTTGTGCCCAAGCCGTTAATAATAAGCTGATACCGGCCTTCGGTAACAAAAACCATTTGCAGCTGCCTTATGATGTAATCCATACGCTCCCCCTTGTTCGCCTGCGCGTTGATATAAGCTACGGCATTCATCATACCACATAAGCCGACGAAAATCAACATACGTTTCCTATTTACACGAGAAATACTACACGTACATACGGAGAGGCAATGCCTATCGCGACATATAGATCGCAGCTGCCGCATCGTTGTACCAAATGAATTCTCTCATCGATTTCGATTCTACGCAGAAAGAAAAGATGCAGCACACTGTTAAGAGCGCTACATCTTTTGGTCTACCATGCCCGAGAAGGGACTCGAACCCCCACACCATCACTGATAAAAGATTTTGAGTCTTTCGCGTCTGCCATTCCGCCACTCGGGCTT
>JGI994J12354_10004394_pt1 | contig 12690 bp, 9 predicted proteins | sample IntmicLarv3ML3BL_FD_12354 | JGI IMG/M metagenome (IMG submission 12354)
CCGGAATCGACTCGGATAAACTGCCTTCTCCAAAAGATATATACGAAATAGGCATGGGCGAGAAAGAGGGTAACCGCGAGGCGGCGCTCGAAGCTTTCCGACAGATGGGTAAGGCGCTCGGAGACGCGATGTGCAATATGCTTACCGTGATAGACGGTATCGCCGTGATAGGCGGCGGTGTGGCCGGCGCACGGGCGTTGTTCGTTCCGGCGATGCTCGAAGAGATGCACAGCCATTTTGTTACTCCGTCTGGAGATATAAACCCCCGTCTGGCTCAAAAAGTATTCTACCTGGATGAGCCGCAGGAGATGGAAGAATTCGTCAAAGGGGATATCCGTCAAGTGCAGGTTCCACATTCGGAGCGACGTATTTCTTATGATCCTATGGCCCGCGTAGGTATCGGCTTTTCGCAAATCGGAACGAGCCGCGCCATCAGCATAGGCGCCTATGCGTATGCTCTGAACGCTCTGGACAAACTCAAGTAACTCAGGTAACTCGGGTCTCGGGTAATTTAAGCATTTTAGGCAGCTTGTTAGTTTAGGCACCTAACCCGCTTCGACATTTCTCAATCCGGAAATATGAATGAGAAGAGGAATGACTTTAACAGCCCAGCCTCCATCTTGGATCGTTATAATTCGAAACAGTATTAACGACCCGCATCATGCTGATTATTTATGGATTGAGCACGGGAAGCCTTGATAGTTCAGGAAGAGTCTAAGAAATTAAGTTGATGCTTTTTTTTGCAAGGAAGTAAAAAAGCACTATCTTTGACACACAATGATCGCGGAGTGGAGCAGTTGGCAGCTCGTTGGGCTCATAACCCAAAGGTCGCAGGTTCGAGTCCTGCCTCCGCTACTAAAAAGCCCTGGACTATTATTAGCCCGGGGCTTTTCTGTTGAATAACAATCACTTAACAAGTCAGGCTTTCTCATGCCGGGCGAGGCAGGATGAGAACCATAGGTTCGAACCGACTCTCGCACTTCCAGAATAACCGCAGAATAGGCTATAAATCAAAAAGATGATTATTTTTATATAGTATAGGATGCGCCTCAGGGGCCAGAGGCCCTTTACTGCATTACGAGCCTATATTACGCTCGACTTTCACTATATTTGTAGAATATAGGATACGGTTCGGACATTCTTTCGAACAAGTTCGACGAATATCGCTCGCCTTTCACTATATTTGAAAGGAATTTTACTTTCAGAGCCCAAAACCAATGAATAAACCGACCCTTCTTCTATTACTTTTAGCTGCATTATTTTGCAGTTGTCAAAAGACTGAATCGATAACAGATTTGCGATGCGAAAATCTGAAAAATCCTTTAGCGATAGATAACACATCACCTCATTTCAGTTGGAAACTCAAGGCGGGCAAGCAAATCGCCTACCGTCTTTTAGTCGCCAGCGACAGTTCGGCTTTAGCCAAAGGCGAAGCCGATCTATGGAATTCGGGAAAGGTAAATTCCTCTTCGTCCGTAATGGTTCCCTATCAAGGAAAGGCATTGACATCACCCTCGCTGGCATATTGGAGCGTTCAGGTATGGCACGACGAAGAAGCCGAACCTCGCAGCAGCGCGATTGCCCGGTTCGGAGTCGGATTGCTCGAAGCAAGCGATTGGAAAGGTGCGTATATCGGAATGCCCGAATCAGACGATAATAACTACTCCACGCCGCTGCTGAGAAAGAAATTTATACTGGACACCAAGCCGGAAGTCACATTCCTGCACGTCAATTCATTGGGATTTCATGAAGTTTACCTCAATGGCCTGAAAGTCACCGATGACGTTCTATCCCCTGCCGTTTCGCAGTTAAACAAACGCTCCCTGTCGGTAACTTACGATGTTACCGATTATTTAAATCAAGGCGAGAACGATCTGATTATGTGGATCGGAAAAGGCTGGTACCGAAAAACTACTTTCGAAGCCACTTATGACGGGCCGCTTGTGAAAGTACAGATGGAAACTCTGCGAAATAAGGAGTGGAAAACCGAACTTGTCAGTGATAAATCATGGTTCGGGTCCAGCAGCGCTTACTCCGACGCGGGTTCGGTAAGATGGCACGCCCACGAGTTCGGAGGAGAACGTCTTGACGGTCGTATCGACACAAAAGATTTCAGTTCTGCGTCCTTCGACAGGCACAGCTGGACGCAAGCGATCGAAGTCGAAGTGCCCGAGCATAAAGTATCGCCTCAGATGTGCGAGCCCAACCGCATAAAGGAGGTACTGGCCCCCGCGAGTATTCGCCAGTTAGGTGCCGACACATGGTTGATCGATATGGGAAAATCACTCACCGGATGGTTCAGTTTCGAGCTTCCCTCGATGGAGGAGGGAACAGAGATCACTTTGCTTTATTGCGATATGCTGAACGAAGACGGAGACATTACAGATCGGATGCAGCAGGATATTTATATCGCGGCAGGCTCCGACAAAGAAACATTCTGTAACAAATTCAACTACCATGCCTTCAGGTATGTAAAAATATCGAACCTGAAAATCACTCCCAAAGAAGAGTATTTCAAAGCGCATCTCATCTATACCGATTATGGCGACGCTTCTTCGTTCGAGTGCTCCGATGCTGATATGAATGCCATTCACGACATGGTTAAGTACACGATCAAGTGCCTTACTCTTGGCGGCTATATGGTCGACTGTCCCCATATCGAGCGTTTGGGATACGGCGGTGACGGTCACTCGGCCGCAAAAACATTCTATACGATGTATGACGCCTCCTCATTATTTGCGAACTGGCTTCAAGCCTGGGAAGATTGCAGCCGCGAAGACGGAGACCTGCCTCACACCGCTCCGAGTCCTTACTCTGCCGGCGGAGGCCCTTACTGGAGCGCTTTTGTAATCCAGGCGCCATGGACGGCCTATGTCAATTACGGGGATAACCGCTTCTTAGAAAGGTATTATCCGGTGATGCAAAAATGGTTGGGCCATGTCCAGAGGCATATGGTCGACGGAGTGTTGAGACCCTGGCCCCATACCGATTACCGGGGATGGTACCTGGGCGACTGGGCTTGCCCCGGCCCCATCGACCAGACAAATCCGTTGTCGATAGATGTCGTCAATAATTGCGTGATAAGCGAATGCCTGGCAACGATGGAGAAGATAGCGACTACTTTAGGCAAAACAGCGGACGCAGACTCTTACAAAAAACAAAAAGAGGCTCTCGACAGGCAGATCCATAAAGTATTCTATGATAAAGACAAAAATATCTACGGAACAGGTTCCCAAAGTAACCTTTCATACCCCTTGCTGACCGGAGTGGTCGCCGATTCGCTTATGCCTTCGATCACAGAGCAACTGTATAACGAAATATATAATGCGTGCGAAGGGCATGTTTCGGGCGGAATAGTGGGAATACCGGTATTAGTCGACTGGGCCGTCAAAAATAACGATCCCCAGGTGATCTATACGATGCTGAAAAAGCGAGACTTCCCCGGCTTCCTGTATATGATCGACAACGGCGCCACCACCGTATGGGAACACTGGAATGGCGAAAGAAGCCGTATCCACAACTGTTACAACGGCATAGGCTCGTGGTTCTATTCGGCCATCGGAGGCATCCGTCCGAGCGAAGAATTCCCCGGATATAAGCAGGTTATCATCCAACCGCAAATTCCCGAAGGTATAACATGGGCCAGGGCAAATAAAGAAACCGCCTACGGAACGGTATCCGTAAACTGGCAACTGGAAAATAAAAAACTCGACCTGCAAATTACAATTCCGGCTAATTCCACAGGCTCGTTTATTTGTCCGCCGGGTACAAAAAGCGGACTGTTGAACGGCTGTCAAATAGACACCGGACAACCTGTCGAGCTCGAAAACGGCACCCACAAACTGGCCTTGACGATTTAATGATCCTGAGAAGTGGGAAGCCGTATAACATCCAGATATATCCGGATAGCTGCGTTATACTATACGCTTGAATTTTAATTGCGATTATTATACTTCTAATTATAAGTAAATTACATGGAAGATTACATTTTGAAAGAGATCGAAAGATTCGGCGGTGTAATTCAAGCGATTTTAAGTAAAATCGGAATATTGAAAAATTCCGGTGCGAATGAGACTGTTTATACGGCAACCAAGACAGAGCTGAAGGAAAAACTTGACATCGATATCGAAACATTACTTGAGAGTGAAAATATTGTAGATTTTTTGGCAGGCGAACATGGATTCACCAATAATAATTTGGAGCAGTTTGCCGAACTGCTATTTGAAATGGTAAACACCTCACAAGATGAAGCAACAAGAATCAAGTTGTCGGATAATATCAAATTAATTTACAAATATCTGGAAGAATATGCGGGGCAAACGTCATTTAAAGGATATTTTATACTGAAGGAATTAGAAGTATATAATGACTTATAGTCTTATTGCATTTTGTGGCGAGGTAATGATGCGGTAACCGAAACTTGTATTACCCTTGTCTATCGGTGGCTTTTGATGGCTCTTGCCGTCACAAAAGAAGGACTTTACCTCACATTTTCAATCGGTTGTCCTCGCTTGGCTTATTTCGGCTTTTTTGTTAGTCTTTCATTTTATAAATCCAAGGTTAACACCCAGGGTCAGGAAAAAAGTTTCACGGTATGGAGAATCCTTGGCTGCGAACCAATACGCTGCATCCAGGCGGAAATAGCTTGCGCTCACTCCAAGGCCGGCCGATCCGTAAGAATACCTGCCTTTATCTTTATCTGCGAGGTGATACCCGCCTCTGACAGTGAGAAGGTTGTTGTAAGTGTATTCGGCGCCGGCACCTCCTTCGATCGCTCCGTCACCCGAAAACGGCATTAGATAATCCACCGCGAGAGTACCGGCCAATCGGTGATAACTATTTAAATTCATATCGATACCCCCACCGATACCAATCCGCCGGGAAAGGGTATATTCCGTCTCTTCAAATTTTATTTTCGACCCGAAGTTAGAAGCCTGTAGGCCCAATGTCCAACTGGAGCCCTCGCCGATACACTTGATCGGGTTCCTGAAAAACACCCCCAAATCGAAAGCGACCGCACCCGCGGATGAAGTATATCCCGGATCGGAGTTAATGTAACGTGCCGTAGCGGACACCGACAATTTCGGTATTATCCGGTAAGAATACCCCACGTCAAAACTCATATCACGCGGCTTCACTTTATCAATAGACACCCCATGGTCATCAAAAATCTCTATTTCGGGAGAACTAAAGTGCCGGAAGCCGGCAAGTACTGAATGTTCTTCGTTGATTTTATAAAAACCGCCGACGCTGTGCAGGTGACTGCCGGATATAAGTTTACGCATCCAAGGCGCATAGCTGTATGCAACTTCTCCTTTTATATCGGTCGTGGAAACCCCGGCCGCGTTACGGAATATGGAGTACGCATCTCCCGACGAAGCGACACCGCTCTCCGCTATCCCAGCGCTGCGAGCGTCGGTCACAATACCCGCAAAAGGCACCGCACCCCCATCGGACTGGGCCGCGCAAATAAAACACGAAAAAGAAAAAGCACAAATCAAGAAAGTTCTTAGTATAGTCATGGCTGAGAATTACAATTTAACAATAGATCGAGTGACCTTTTTCTGAGGAGTTTCTACCGACATAACATAATTGCCGGCCGATAGACTCGAAAGATCGATAGTAGTGAGTTCAAACTGGCTAAGGGTAACCGATTTATCCCACACCAGTCGTCCCGCGGAATTATGGATTTTTATTCGTGCCTCTCCGCTGAAACCTTCACCCACGCGGATAGTAAGTTTATCTTTAACAGGATTCGGAAAAAGGTCCACCTCGTTATTTGCTTTATAGCTTACATTTACCTTAATAACTGCCTCACAGGCAAGTCCGTCTTCATCGCGGGCAACTACCGAGATTTCGGTCTGGCCGTACTTCAGCGGTTTTATGGTAAATTCTCCTGAGACGCTCTGCAAATTCAGAGCTTCGGTATCATATTTAATCTCGTACCCCAGCTTGCCCGTATTCTCATCGTCGAAATTATTCTTAAAGGCAATCGTCTTCGAGTCTTCGAGCGAATTGATATAAACATCCTCAAAAGGAGTTACAAGCACCGGAACTTTATTCTCTTCCAGTTCGATCGGCACATCTACCGATGAGGAAGCATTCAGAATATCCGACACCGTCAGCCGCAGGGTATGACTACCGCTTGGGCATTTATAATTATAAAAATCGAATACGATATAATCGCCTTCCACACTCGATTTGACGCTTTTGGACGGGTCGTCGACCGTATACGTATACTTATGTCCTTCGGGCTCGGTTATCTGGAACCGTATCTGATGTTTTTGGTAATACCGCAACTTTATCGCCTCCGAGTCCATCCGGGTTATCACGGGAGGATAATTCTTCGGGGTTACAAAAGAAGCATATGTAGCCTCGGAACTATTGCCCCACGGGTCAACCGCGATTATGGCGACATAATACCCGGTTTCTCCGTAGATATCTTTCAGGGTATAGGAGATCGTTTCGCCCGCAGCCTTATGGCCTCCCTGCACCAATGTTTTGGAAGTTCCCACGGGAAGATTGTCAGGATTTATGCTTTCGAGCGGAGATTTTCCCCAGTAAAGGTTGTAGTACGCCGCAGTTCCATCGTCTGCGTCAGGAGTTATCTCCCACGAAACTGCCACTTCCCCCACCGTGTTTGCGCATCGGAGTTCGCTCACTTTTCCGGGGGGCATTCCCTGGTCGTCACCCAGCGCCATATAGGCATCGAGATAGCCGCGCCCAAGTTTATTAATATATAAAGGGTTAAAACTATTAATATCACGTGTGCGGTATTCCAGATGTGCACGTAGTTTCTCGGGAGTAAATTCCGGGCCACCGTATTTTGAAACCACAAGAGCCGCCACCCCCGAAACATGCGGACACGCCATGGAAGTTCCCTGCATATATGCATATTCGTTGTTCCGTATCGTACTAAGCACCGCGCATTCATTAGAATATTTCTCTCCCCGGGTATATGTCCCGCCGGGAGCGGCGATATCGATCCAGTCGGCAAAATTAGAATAGTAGCTTCGCTCATAGTCGGGAGCGATAGCCGAAACGGAAAGCACCTTTTCATAAGATGCCGGATAAGTCGGGAAATCGGCATTGTCGTTGCCGGCGGCAAAAATCACGATCCCGCCTTTCATCGGGCCAACCTGATTCCCGCTTTTATCCATTCCGGCATATTTTATAAAGTAATCTATCGCCTCTTTGGTCGACTCGGGCAACTCTGTTATTATCCTGCGATAACCCCAGCTATTCTGGCTTATAACCGCTCCCGCGTCCGCACCGTATTTAATAGTAGCGGGCGAATCAGCCGATACTTCGATACCATTCCGGGTCCCAAACGTCTGGCAACTCAACACCCTGACTCCGGTATGTCCGCCGTGTCCGCCGGCTATGCCGCAAACACCTATCCCATTGTTATTTTCGGCCGCTATAGTCCCGGCTACGTGGGTCCCGTGATCGTCGGTTTCGATCTCATTGTTGTCGAACACAAAATTCCAACCATAGAAATCATCTATATACCCGTTATTATCGTCATCCACACCAGGCTGTCCATTCAACTCGGCAAGGTTACCCACATTTCCGGCCAGATCCTCATGGTTATGGTCTATCCCGCCATCCACGACAGCGACTATAACCGAGGGAGAACCTTGCTCGATCTCCCAGGCTCTAAACAGGTTAATGTCCGCTCCGGCGATCGAATTGGGCAGTGTTCCCGTATTGTGGTAATGCCATTGGTCGCCCAGGTACGGATCATCGAACGGTGCAGAAGAATACTGCACGATCGGATACTGGGCCCGGGCAGCAACCATGGGTGATGTTCGGCCTACGGATTCAATCTTATAGACCGGCTCGGCTATGTCTATTTCGGGGAGTTGTGTCAGATCGGTAACTGCGCGAGTCATCGGAATAGTCTCGTCGAACAATACATCGTACCACAAATGGAGGCCCTCTTTGCGCGTACGCTCTTCGAACTGCCCGGCATGGGGAAAAACGCGCTTCATTTCAGTTATATTCAACGAAGTGATCGCCTTATCGATATTTTCGATGCCTGTGCGGACTCCGCTACGTGTCAACGCGGGAACGATTTCGTTTTGGGCAGGCTTGAATTTTACCCTCATCCAGCCTTTCACAACTTCGTCTTCGGGCAAAGGGTTATTATTTCCCGGATCAACGGCAGGTTGCCCTTGATCCTGAGGAATATCACCTAGTGTATCCTTCGTACAGGAAGCAAAAACAAACAGGCAAATTAAGGGTAGTAGTAATAATTTTTTCATGGTTTTTTATTTGACTGCTAAAGTACTGATAGTATATCTTTCACACAGCCCCTATTAATGGGGATTCTGGGGGTTATAATTACTTACTTATAGGGATAGGATTTTAACGGTGAAAGTGTGAATTTTGCAGTCGATTCGATAAATCTAATCTAACTTTAAGTAAATTATAATCCTCAAAAATAACCATGAAAAAAATCCAACTTTTTTGTACAATCTTTCTATCGGTTGCCGTACTGTCACTAACAGCTATCGGCTGCGGTAATTCACAAAACAAAAAAACCGACTCCGCAGCAACCAGAACTTCCTCGGATATAATCCAGGTAGACGACCTGTTGGCCAATGCCGACCAATATGTCGATAAAGCCCTCAAACTGGAAGGCGTATGCACCCATATATGCAAACACGGCGGCGGCAAAATATTCCTTTTGGGAAGCGATGACACTAAAACCATCCGCATTGAAGCGGGCGACAAGGTAAGAAGCTTTAAACCCGAAACGGTAAACGCTATCGTCCAGATCGACGGAACACTGAAAGAACAAAGGATCGACGAAGCTTATCTTTCGAAATGGGAAGCGCAGCTTAAAAGTCACGAAGGCCATGATCATGCTGACGGTGAAGAAGGATGCGGGGCCGAGCAACAGGCCAACAACGAAGCTCCCGCAAACAGTACCGGGCAACGTATAGCGAACTTCCGCAAAAGCATAGCCGAACGTAAAGCTTCGGAAGGTAAAGAATACCTTTCGTTTTATTATGTCGAAGCGGACGATTACACGATACTGTAGCCGATGGATCCGGATAAAATAATGAAACAACTGAGAAAGGGGAGTCGCGCTATACATCGCGACCTATCTTTTTTCTTTTCTGGCGTGATTATTATCTACGCCGTGTCGGGATTGGTACTGAACCACAAAAAAGACTTCAACTCTGATTACATCATAAAACTTCATGAAATTACCCTCGAAGGTAATTTCCCAAAGCCCAAAAGTGATTTTACCAAAGAATACGTAATCTCACTGTTGGAACCGCTTGGCGAGGAGAATAACTACACCAAGCACTATTTCCCTGCCCAAGGGCAGATGAAAGTTTTCATAAAGGGCGGTTCGTCGCTGGTGGTCAATACGGATAACGGACATGCTGTCTACGAATCCATGAAAAAACGCCATATTATAAGCGCCTTCAACAGGCTTCATTATAACCCCGGGCGTTGGTGGACCGTATTTTCTGACGTCTTCGTAGTATCGTTGATACTGATTACCATAACCGGAATTATCATGCTCCGCGGGCCTAAAGGAATTTGGGGCCGGGGAGGGATAGAACTACTCGCCGGAATAATAGTCCCGTTGATTTTTATCTTTTTCTTCTAAACGAATTAACGAATAAAAAGAGATCCGAACCAGTAAAAGGTTCGGATCTCTTTTTCTATTGTATGCTTAATGATTACCTGCTACCCCCCATCAATAACAATGGAACGAAAAGGAAAATCCCCAGCGGCAATATAAACACGGCTGACAGGTATACATTCTTGCGTTTGCGCGCAATTATCACATACCCGCAGGCAAGGATAAAATTGAACAGCAACGCCACCCACGATAATGAATGTAAGCGCGGGTAAACGAATTTATCATTATATGAAGTAAACGACAGCTCGAACGGGAAGATATGCTTACCATAAACGTCCCATTTATCCACCGCCTCAGGATAAGTGTACTCATCGACCAACGAATAATCCGAAGCGTCGATGGCATACAGTTTTTCGCCGCCGGCTCCCCTTACCTTGACGGTCCAGTGGAACATATCCCCCATTATCGTAATATCCTGAGTGGCCGGATCGAATGTACCCAACGGCAACTTGTGAAGTTCGTATGCAGGAGCATTCACCACATACAGGTTGTTGTCTTTATCCACGAGGAATCCATAAGTGCGGTGCGAAGAAAACTCCGTTATAAAAGCATACTTCATACCCAATTCCTGCGGAACTCCCATATCACGGAAATAAGGGCGGCCTATCATCTGTTTCATATGGAAGACCTTGTGGGCCGCATCGATCAACAGGTATCCCTGGTCGTACTCCTTACGAGTCGTGGGATTTCCCGAAATATCGATCATCGGCCACGTGAAACCTTTGTCGGCCATCACCTTGTTGAAAAGATCGCTCTTGTCAGGGTTGACAGTATTGGTCTTCATATCTATAAACTCGATCCCGTTTTTCATCCTGAACATATCTTCCGGCATTTGCAGGTCGACACGTCCCGACATAGTTTCGAGCAGCGGATACACTTTCGGTGAACGGACATTGGTCCCGGATGGCGAATGGCGGAAAATAAAGTTCTCGCGGCTTATGAGCTGAGGAGTTACCGCAACACCGCATATGGTATCGGGCAACCTTCCGTTGGTGGTTAACTGGCGGAAATAGAACAGCGGCAGTATGCTGTCGAATTGTCCCTCGGAATAGACCACTCCGTCGAAGTCCTTGAATACAGGTTTTTTGCCCGATGACTCTATCGAAACGAATTTATCGACAACGCAACTATAGAGCGTGAAAGAACTGCCCGAAGGTGTCGAAAACGCGAAGTGGTAACACCACGGCAGAAGCCAGGCCAGCAAAACTACGGCTGTGAAATATATCAATATCTTAATTGTACTCTTCATGTGTGTTGTAAGTTTTACCGGTTAGTCTTGTTTGCCTTCCTTGAATCTCTGTACGGACAGCAGCGGAAAAAACAGGCTGCATACCGTAAACAAGACCATCAGTGGAATAAAAGTGTCGTACGCCTGGGGAATCGGAGACAGGAAGTAAATACTGACCACCCCGACGGATATCAGGATATTGATAAACTTGCGCTTCCATGTAGGTTCGAGGCAAATCCATGCCGAAAGGAAATAGATACTCAATCCGCAAACGAACCATGGAGCCGAAGTTAGCAGTATCCGGCTTACCAGTTCGGGGGCAAGAATACTCCGCAGGTAGAAAAACAATATCGCGTATTGTATTACGAATATGGCAACCAGCATAACGAAACCGTAAGAAAGCATCCTCAGGATCATCTTTTGCCGTGGATACGGAAGGTGCAGGGTCAGCTTGAGCCTTTTCTGCAACATTTCGGGTATAAACTGCACTATTCCCAACACTAATCCCATCATAAGCGGGAGGTATTGGAGGTTCTCGATAAAAACCACATCGCGCGAGATCAGTATCTCCCACAAATGTTCCACTCCCCGCATTTTAATGACGCGAGCCAGTTTGAGGATCGCATAGCCGGTAAACCCGAGCGACAGGGCAAAGGCAAGTGGAAAAAAGATCCGGGTCTTGATCCACTCCTTGTAATATATTGCTTTGATCATATTAATTCGTTTTTAGTATTTCCCGGTTAATCCGATAAAAGCATCTTCGAGGTTCAACTGTTCATTGCGCAGGTCGGCAAATTGCACTCCCGCGTTTCGCAATGCTGCATCCACATACTCAGGCGATTGAAAAGAGTAAGTCTCCCCATTATTGTAAACAACCTGCGTATGGTAAAGTTCCTTGTCATCCGGTATTGGAGCATCGCCCGTCACGGAAAAAGTAAACCTATGGAAGTTATCGAGTATCTCCCCTACCGGTTTCTGGGCAATGATATGCCCGTAGTCCATGATGATACAATCGTCTACCAGTTTCTCCATATCCTGGATAATATGCGAGGTCAGGAACACGGTCTTGTCTTCGGCCTTTGCGAACTCCCTGAGGTATTCGACAAACAGGCGGCGGTAGCCGGGATCCAGTCCCATCGAGAAATCATCGAGTATCAGAAGGCTCGCGTTCTGGGCAAGTATCAACCCCAGGGCTACCTGCGAACGCTGCCCGCACGACATCCGTGAGATGCGCTGACGGGGAGCCACTTCGAGTTTCTCCATCAGTTCGTAGTAAGCAGCCTTGTTCCAACGAGGATAGAACGCCGAATAGTAGCGTTCTATCTCCTGGATTGTCATAAAAGCGTACTGGATATGCCCCTCTATCAAGAGTCCGACATCGCGCCGGGTCTCGGGCAGCATCTTCTGGATATTCTCCCCGAAGATACGGCATTCGCCGCCGGTGGGCCTCAGATAACCGCTTAGTATGTTTATAGTCGTGGTCTTACCCGTACCGTTTTTCCCGAGCAATCCTAATATTCTTCCTTTAGGGACCTCGAAACAGAGGTCCCTGTATATTAGTTTATTGCCATAGGAATGAGTAAGGTGATCGCACTTTATTACAGATTCCATTTAAATGTGGTATAAATTTTAGTTAGATGTCATAAGCGAAGGAGTAACTTCCGCATCGAAATCTTCGGTCGAGTTATTACTATCTTTAAGTATTCTGCGGCCGTTGACCTCGGACTCCACTTTGCGGCGGACCGCTTTTCCGTAACGAGTCGCGTCACTCATCGTTCTGCCGCAATATGACCAT
>JGI994J12354_10004395_pt1 | contig 12689 bp, 23 predicted proteins | sample IntmicLarv3ML3BL_FD_12354 | JGI IMG/M metagenome (IMG submission 12354)
GACATAACGACGGGATTGTCGCAGTACGGGCAGCTCATCGCGGCAGTTGTCTCGTCGCCGATAATCTCGCCTCCGCAGGATTTGCAGGAGTAGATGCCGATTTTAGCGTCCTCGCCGCCCCAATCGTCGGTCGTATCCATATCCCAGCTGATGTTTGAGGGCTGTTCTTTAGCAAGCTCCTCGTTGTACGCCTGAATATCTGCGATTTCGAAGCTCGTATCACAATACGGGCAGACCATCTGCTGACTTGCGCTGTCAAAGTTTATTGCGCCGCCGCACGACGGGCACTTATATTCCAATAATTCTGCCATATGACCTCCTGAATTTTATTTATTGCACGCTCAAGTTGCCACAGAGGATTGAGCGAAAAAGAGCTTTACCGTTTGATATCTGCGTCGTTGAATGCGTCACCGCATTCCGGGCAGAATTTCGGCACGACGGTCGGGTCCTCGGGCTCCCAGCCGCACTTGTCGCATTTGTATAGAAGCGCATCCGCCGGTTTCGGATTTGCGCACTCGGCGCAGAACTTGCCCTTGTTCACGGCTCCGCAACTGCATGTCCAGCCATCGGCGGCAGCAGGTCGCGGTTTCGCGCACTCGGCACAGAATTTGCCCGTGTTCGTGTGATCGCATTCGCACTGCCAAGAGCCTGCGGGTGCGGGTTTCGGCTTTGCACAATCAGCGCAGAATTTACCGGTGTTCGCATGCCCGCATTCGCACGTCCACAAATCGGCAGAGCCCCCCGCCGGAGCCGCCGGAGTCTGCTGTCCCATGGCAAATAGGTTCTGGGCGTTCATTCCACCCGTCTGCTGAGCCATTCCGACGCCCATAAATCCCGTCATCGCTCCGCCGGCGTTTGACGCGGCGGCTTTCATAGAGTCCGCCTGCGCTCCGACAAGTGTCGCCGCCGCCATCGTCGGGTCGCGCATTACGGCGGTGCGCTGGAGCTGCTTTATCATATCCTCGTCCTCTTTCGGGGCGGTGATAGAGTTAATCGCAACTGTTCCGACGGCGAGTCCGCGCTTCTCCGTCCACTTGGAGTTCAGAACGTCGTTCAGCGCGTCCTCAAGCTCAGTCGTGTGACCGGGCAGAGCGCTATAACGAATGCCGAGCTCTGAAATCTTCGCAAACGCGGGCTGAAGAGCAGAGAGGAACTCCGCCTTTAGCTGATCGTCAAGCTCCGCACGGTCGTACTGCTGGGCAACATTACCGCAGACGTTTGCGTAAAAGACGAGCGGATTTACGATTTTATAGGAGTAAACGCCGTTGCAACGCACGGTGATGTCAACATCAAGCCCGATGTTGCGGTCAACGACGCGGAACGGCACGGGATTCTGTGTGCCGAATTTGTTGTCAATCAGTTCCTTCATGTTGAAGTAGTAAACGCGCTGATCCTTACCGGTGTCGCCGCCCATCGAGAAGCGCTTACCGATAGTTTTAAACGTCTCCAGAATGCTCTCGCCGAGGTTTCCGGAGAATATACTCGGCTCGGATGAGGCATCATAGGTAAACTCGCCGGGTTCGCAGCAGACCTCGACAATTTTGCCTTGCTCGACGATAATCATGCACTGACCATCAGCGACGGCGATGCCGCTGCCGTTTGAGATGATGTTATCATCGCCCTTAGTGTTTGAGGAGCGCGACGAGGTACGCTTTTGCCCTTTCACGACCATAACGTCGCGGTCGATTGCATCGCAATAGAAGAATTCTTTCCACTGGTCGGCAAGCGTACCACCGAGCGCGCCAAAACCTGCTTTTAAAAGTCCCATAACAATACCCCTTCCGTTATTGAAAAAAGTTCGATATATCATTATACAATATTAAGGCGGCTATTGTAAATAGTATGAAGAAAAATCATGCTAACATAAGGAAAACTAATACGAAAGCGCCTCCCACCAAAGTGGTAGACGCTTTTGAATCTTGTGAACTATTGAGGTGCTGATTTACTTGCAAGATTTAAGTCCTTTAGAATGCGGTTAATTACATAATCGGGGTTGTTAGGTTTATCGGTATAAAAAGTCATAAGCTTTATACCCGCCTGCGATACAATATCTTTTACTTTAAAGTCCCTCTTCCTGCGTTCAATTTGTTGATGAGAGGGATCGTTCAGTTCGACCAGCAATAGTAGGTTATATTCTTTATCAAAAATACCAAAATCTATATTTCGGTATAATTCACTCTGATACTTAAAGTCTCCAATCTTTTTGATGACTGTAGCCAAATTAACCTGCGGAACAACAGTCAAATCATACTGTGACAGCTCGCTCAGAGTTGACAAGAAAGTTTTTTCGCTTGAGGTTAAGAAGTTTTTCTTCTTGTATTGGATTTGTTGTTTATAGGCGGGCGTTGGAGTTTCTTCTGATACTTCCGCTGTACTTGATGTGCGTGGCTTTTTTGTCATAGCTTGAGCAATAACAACGCCAACAAGAACTATTACTATCAGTATCCACCAATTCATAAATAACTCCTCCATGTAGCTTTTTGTGCGAAAAAACAACGAAGAACTGTCCACAATAGTGGGGCAATCTTCCGCGCCGACGCGACTTTTGATTAATGCTGGCAATATCGGCTACGCCGATATTGAAAAAGTCTCGCGCAACATTCTCCTATATTGGATAATGTTGGCGAGACTCTGGAGCGGGTGATGGGAATCGAACGCTGACAACACCCAGCACTTGCAAGAAATTATAGAGTTTGTACGACGATTATACGACGCTTTCCAAGTATGCGTCAAGCTTTTCCGCCGTCTTTGTGCGACGTGAATTGCGGATGTGCGTGTAGACGTCGCGCGTCATAGCCTCGCTGCTGTGCCCCAAAATCTCTTGTGCGTCCTTGACGTCAATATCGGCCTCAAAGAGTAGAGTTGCGAAGCTGTGGCGCAATTGATGTGCCGTACAGATTACGCCCGTCTTACGCTTATAGGCGTCCCACCGGCGTTGAAATTCCGACTTGTTTAGCGGCTTTTTCGCGTCGGTACTGTGGAAGATATAATCGTTAGGCTTGCCCGACGGCAGAGCTTCGCGTAACGGACGCAGAAGTGGTATTGTTCGCGTTCCTGCTTCCGTTTTAGGCTCCTTTATGCGAGGGTAATACGATTCATAATAGAGCGCCTTTGTGACGTGAATAATGCCCGTGTCGCGGTCGATGTCTTTCTGTTGTATGGCGAGTGCTTCACCCTTGCGCATACCGGTGTAGAGCAGGAAAAACGGCAACAGCCACACATCGACAGAGCTTTTAATAGTAGCTTCATCTTCCTCGCTCGCAGCCTGCCGTTTCTCGGCGGGCTTTTTTGCTTTTGGGGGCTTCATTCCGGCGACGGGGTTCACGGGTATGTCACTCTGCTCAACGGCATACCCAAGCACAAGGCTGTATATAAGCTGCTGTGTTCTCAGTGTTTTCATCGAGTACATTTGCGCTGACATATGCGCTAAATGCGCCTTGATGTCTTGCGCCGTTATATCCTTAACGCACACATCGCCCAAAAGCTCTATCGCACGTAGATATGACGCCTCATAGCCGCGCTGAGTGGTGTACGCAATATTTGTGTAGTGGTCTTCGCGCCAGTCCTCGGCAAGCTCGCGAAAGGTGCGTCCGTTTTCACCTTTAGTGGTATATTCCATTATTTTACGGTTCACTTCACGCTCGGTCTTGCCGTAAAAGTGTATGCGTTTGCCTGTTCGAGGGTCAACACGTGTTATCTCATAGTATCCATTCGCACGTTTCTTTAATTTTGGCATTACGAACACCCGCCTTTCGGAAATTGTGGCACTGCCGCAATCAGTCTGACCGTCCTCGATGGTGCAAACATCGAGGACGGTTTTTATTTTGCATTCGCTTATTTATAGATACTCCTCGAAATATTGCAATGCCGAAAACTTGACAAGCATTTTATTCCGAGGTCTATCCATACGCTTTTTCGCCTCTTTGTAATCCTTTATGTACTTTATCAATCGTGTTTCAATAATGTGCTCCTTGCCGCGCAGGGCATTGAACTCGTTACTTCGTATATGTGGAGTGTTGGTGTTGTCAATATATCGTGCGGAATCCAGCACGACAACCGTCTTTGTAAAATCCAGTCCACAAGAATTAGCTTTGTCCGTCCACAATACATATTGGTGCGACACGTTTGACCGTAGCGGGACGCAGTATAGGCAACCGTCAATCACAATCTGCACCTGCACAAATGGTCGGCTTTGCTTCTGTACAATCTCTTTGCATTGCGCGTAATCTGTGTAGAACTCATTTGTCAAGAATACAAAATTGAGCATTTATCCTTTTCTCCCACTCCCACAAACAAACGACAGCTCCCTATAATAGAGAGCTGTCATCTCAGTGAGCTTTTTTTCGTTTACCCTGCTCGCGCTCTACGAACAGATCATCTCAGTGAGCTTTCTTTTTGTTGGGCGGAACTCGCGCTCTACGAGTTCTTAATTTGTGGCAAACCCCTTATCCTCCGTTGGATACATATAAAGCTGCGGAGATAGCCCCGCACCCTTAGTATACAGCTCTTATATTAATTTGTAAACAACAACTTTGTAAATAATTTAGGTAAAAGTGCACAATTTTACTATTTCACGCTCCATCGGTGACCACAGTCTCCGCAGAAAACTTCATATTTACCCTTTTTGCCAGCAAACCCAGCCAATAAGCCTATGCCACCGGTTAATATCGCACCGCCAACAGCCTTGCCAACAGAAAATCCCTTGCGGTCATTCCCGAGCACATTGATGTTAAATCCTTTGCACTTGGGGCATTTCATCTTTTTCGCCATCGCTATCCGCCTCCCTTTTATTTACATCGCGGCTAATTCCGCGTTTTGCCAATACTCCATAGCTTTTGCCATATAGTCACACGGCACACCGAATTCGTCTGCAAGCTCCCAAACCTCGGTCAAGCCTCGCTTAACAGCGGCTTGCAATTCGTCGTGAGGCACGAGCATTTGATACGACCGTGTGTCTGCGCGTCGTTCGTGGGCGGCACGGATATCAAACGGCGAGTATATATTGTAGAAGCTTCCAGTTTCGCAATGACCTATCTCGTGAGCCAATATCGCCTTTGCCGCCGCTTGCGTTTTAATTCGCTTAGTGCTTATGGCAATTCTCCCAGCCGGGAGCGATACCGCGTCTATCTCTTGCAAGGGGAGCGCGGATATTTCTATGCCTTGTTCTTCTGCTCGTATCTGTAATTCAATTAACGTCATCTTTCTGTGTGTCACCCTGCCCCTTGAAACGTGCGAAAGCCAATACTTCTCTTTTTACTGCGTCGGTTAAATCTTTTGTAGCACCATATAACGCGAAATCTATCTCGGATAAAGCTTTATCAAGAGCGATTGCTTCGGGAACCGGCTCGTCGGTACGCCCGAGGAGAAAGTCGACAGAGACGTCGAAATGATCTGCGAGCCGTATCGCGATAGCCATATCTGGGAAAGACTTCCCTAATTCCCATTTACTAACAGCCGTCTGGTCTACATTAACTATTTGAGCCAATTCCGCCTGCGAAAGCTTTGAGGCTTTTCTCAGCTCTTTGATTCTTGACATATTAATCACCTACCAAAAATATAATAGGCGGTTAATTCATAATATGCAAGAATTATTTTAATTTTAGGAAATTTAGTCTTGACAGAGGTGTTTCTACGTGCTATTATAGGAGTATAAAGCCTAATGCAAAGGAGGAATAGGACTTGAATTCTTTTGGATATTACCGATTAAAAGCGAAACTTTCGCAAGAGCAAACAGCAGAAGCTCTGAAAATCAACCAAACCACGGTAAGCAAATGGGAAACCAATAAGGCTCTGCCCCGCCCGAAACTGCTTCGAGATATAGCAAAATTATACGACTGCACTGTAGATGAATTGCTACCGAGCGAAAAAGATACGGCATAAGGAGGACGTAATAATGGCATACAGCAAACACAAGTTCTATCTTGCAGACGCAGAGGTCAGAGCAAACGTTTTGGGTGTAAGTTGCGGAAAACCTATTGTTCAGATTGAGGTGGAGCTACAGGATCATATCGAATGGTCGGATCAGACTGAAAAAGAGGTGGAAGCTCTTTTTCAAAAAGTCCGCGAACTCTTGCAATTTGCTCGCGGTCGTCAAGTATGATTCGCCGCGCTGAGGTGTGAATAACGATTTCAGAGAATTGCGTATAGTCGTAATCAAGCGGGAGCTGAAATGTAATGTGCTCTCTTACGCTTTGCAATCCTGATAGATTTATTGGGAATTGAGCACTTTCAAGGTAGCGCAGATAGGGCTTATCACCATCAAGCACTGGGATTGTGTTCCTCAACGTTCCGATAAATCCAGCGCGCAACAGGCAGGGAAACGCCCCTCCACCCTCCAGCGAAACCGAGAAAATCGACAGACCTCGGGTCGATTTGTTTTGAAACCGCAAAGGGAATGTGATGTTTGTGTACAAGGAACCGCGAAACGCCACAGAGTAAATATCAAACGTGCTTACTGTTACATCAAGCCGCATTCGCTCGCGCCATAATGTACGCAACCACGATATAGCAGACATAAGGAATCCTGCAAGTGCAATGGCGAAAGTAACTTTTTTATCAAGCGAATTAAGACCTGAAAACAGTTTTTCAAAAAATCCCATAAAAACGCCTCCTTTTGAGGTAAGCATAACACAAAAACTACAGCGGTGCAAGATACCGCATAAGGAGGACGAAAGACATGAGTAGAGAGCGACCCGGGTATCGCGAGGCGTTAGAGCGGCTATCGGCGCGATTCCCCGACCGTGAAGCGATAACGGTCAAAGAGTGTGCAACTATTCTGAACATGCACGAGCAGACGATTACCGATAATCGCCGGACAGCCATACCAATCAGAAAGGTTGGGCGCTGTAACAGGGTGTTTCTCACGGACATAGCTCGGTTTCAAGTGGGAATGGGAGGCACATAATGCCAAGACATAAATACACGCAAAAAGATTACAAATTCAAGCCTAAATGCGATTGCACAGCGTTTCGCCCCACGGCGACCGGAGGCGTATGCAAAGGCTTAAAACAGCTGTTTTGCGCCGTCGAGGGCGAATGTTCATTTTATTGCAAAAGCCGTATACCGCTTTTCGGCGCAGAAAGGAGCACTAAAAATGCCAGCTAATCTATTTCCCGTGTTAACGGAATCCCTACGCATAATGGGCGTAGAAAAAAGACGCCCATCGGCTGTAACCGATGAAGCGTCAATGATGGGCTTGCCTAAGAAATTACCTATGATTATACCACAGACGCAAGACGCTTGTCAAGCGTTAGAGGAGGGCGATTATGCCAGATAAATTCAGTCCGCCGGGGCTCGCCGTTGAGATTCACGGCGGAAAAGCGGCGTTAGCATTGTTGGATCAGATATACACCAAATTGCGCGAGGTCGAAGAGCTTCAAGCAAAGCTTAACGAGACGCCTATTGAGCTTGCGGTTCGTCCGACTGATTTCGGGCAAGGAGAATAGGTGGCTCCATAAGAGAAATTTCCATATCAATGCGCGCTATAAACATTGTTAGGTATTTCCCAAAATCCGCACAATGTCCGCACCGTTTTTTAGATTTGGTTGCGGCAAGTAACTTTCAATGGCTTGGACTAACGTCTTTTTGGAAACCGATTCCGCAGATTCACCGAGTTTAATTACCGCAAAATCTTTTACAAGCATTTCAAGGGCATTACGATAACCGCAACTCGCAAGCTCTAAGTGTCCGTTTTGCTCGGCTGTATTCGATTGAGCGTAATATTCCACAAAGCGAGGTGAAAAGCTCAATGATTCGGGCAGAACGACAGGTGTTTTGTTTGGGTAATGTGTGGTGTACTTAGATTTATTACTTCCATTTGGGCGCGTATAAACAACGTAAAAAGGCTTTTCGCAACAATTAGGAACAAAAATCGCGAGCATATACAGTATCCCAGCGTGGCTTGCGGCACCATTTACAATGTGTTGCGGCGCCATAATTGCGCCGCAATGGGGACAAATGCATGGCACATCGCATATTTCATCTTGTGATGAATTTAATTTTAGTTTAATTTTAGCAAATTTATTACTCATTAGCTAACACCTTTCAGATTGGAGATACGATGAGAGAGCACCTAAAAGCCGCGCGAATTGCGGCTAATATGACGCAACAGCAGACCGCCGACTACCTCGGAATATCACTCAGAGCCTACCAAGGTATTGAGTGGGGCACCACGCTCGGTAGCATTAAGCATTGGGATAAGCTTGAAGATTTATTCGGAATTCCCCAAAGGCGGCTTCGGGTTGTCGGTACGCCCGACGAGGTAGTCAAGGGAAACATCAAAGATATCAGCAAGGTAAATTAGTTTTCTTATATCCGGCTCGGTTTTTCCTTGCTCATAGTGCTGAAAAGTCCTTGCAGATACGCCAATCATTTCGGCAATATCCTTTTGCATATATGCACACATGAGACGCAGGGCTTTCAGACGCTCACAAAACAGCATAATAATTCCTCCAAAAAAACACTTGACACGAAAGAAACTTGCGTGTTTAGATAAAACTTGCGCCCTAACGCCTAATCATACCATAAAGTAGGAGGAAACGTCAATGCAAACAAAGCGAGGAACGATAGACCAATACAAGGCGCAAATCTGCGGGAGTTGCGCAAACTTCCATCAGCACTACGTTAAGAGTACGTTTGGGCGAGATGTATACACCGCAATATCAGTAGGGCATTGCGGCATGCCGCGAAACAAGGACAGATACGAGTACGAAACTTGCAAATACTACCTGCCCGGCGAAGAATCGGCGTATTTGAAGCGGCAAGCGGAGATTGAAGAAAAGCGTGCACTTAACGAGTTCCGCGAGCAGTGGCGGGCGGAACAGCGGAAAAAGCTTGCAGAAAGGAAAGCAAACAATGGCGATGATTTGTATAAACCTCAATCGTGAATGTGACGGCTGTATGCGTTGCCACGACAGAGGCCATCCGGTTTGCCCTGTGTGCGGCGACGAAGGCACGATGGACGAGTACGTCGTTGGAGTATACACGTGTGACGACTGCGGGCACGTGTGGGAGGAGGACTAATGGAATCATTATATGAAATCAGCCGCGAGTATCTTGCGGCACTAGAAAACATCGAGGTCGACGAAGAAACCGGTGAGGTCTTGAACCTTGAGGCGTTGGATGCAATCGAGGGGTCGTTAAACGACAAGGCAGAGAATGTGACTTGCCAAATCAAGTACTTAAAAGCCTTTTCAGAGAACATAAAAGCTGAGATAGGGGAGCTCGGTAAGCGGCGCAAAAGTGTTGATAAAAAGGTCGAACGCCTTACAGAGTATGTAATTACGTGCTTAGACGGCATTGACAAGAAGAAGCTTGATACGCCGCGAACGCACATACGCATTCACGAATCTACAGCAACGCTTGTCGACGACATTAGCCTTGTGCCAGCAGAGTATGTAAAGGAAAAGGTTGAGGTTTCGGCGGACAAGGCCGCCATAAAGCAAGCGATTCTTGCGGGAGAGGTTATCCCCGGCGCAAGCCTTGTCACGAATCGCAATCTGCAAATCAAGTAACAGAAAGGACTAAGAGACTATGGACGGATTACCGAATATCTACAGTGCCATTTGTAACATAATGTCGGAAATGGGCGCAATCAGCAAAAGCAAGCGCAATCAGTCGCAGGGCTTTAACTACAGGGGTGTTGATGATGTGATGAACACCTTGCAGCCGCTACTGTGTGCGCACAAGGTTTTTGTTGTGCCGGAGGTCGTAAGCCAAACGCGCGAGGAACGTCAGACAAAAGGCGGCAGCAATCTTATCTATTCCGTCTGCACAATCAAGTACACATTTTATGCAGACGATGGAAGTTCCGTAAGCGCAGTCGTAATCGGCGAGGGTATGGATAGCGGCGATAAAAGCACCAACAAGGCTATGTCTGTAGCATTCAAATATGCGTGTTTTCAAGTGTTTTGCATACCAACAGAGGAAATGCACGACCCGGACGGCGAAAGCCACGACACGCGCCCTAAATCGCCACCACAGCAAGCCCCGAAGTCCGCGCAGGAAACGCCCGGACGCAATGAAAGATTGCCAGCTGACGCTACACAGGGAACGCTGACAGAGGCGCAAATCAAGCGGCTGTATGCCAAGGCGAAAAATGCAAATCTTAATATGGACGCGGCCAAAGACCGAATGTTCGACGTCTATAAAAAGACTGATTTCGCAACACTTACAAAGGCGGAGTATGAGGAAACTTGCAAATCACTTGACGATTACGCCGCACAGCAGCAATGAAAAGCACAGGATATTTACAAGGCGTAGTCGAGAACGGATTCTCCATTTTCGTACCGTTTGAAGATGTAAAGCTACTGGAACGGCACGAAATAAACGAGTTCGAGGTCAACATCGACGATGGGCGCACCATCACAGCCGCGCAACGTCGCAAAATCTTTGCGCTGATTCACGACATAACGGAATTTGTGTCAGCTCCGCCGCCGTCAGCTTCCGAGAGGGAACACAACGAGACGCTTCGTCAAATGCAATTGCTATTCGTGATGAACCGCACGAGCAGCGAGGCAGTCCGGCGGCAGTTGACATACCACTTTTGCAATCTGTCACAGGCGGAGCTGTTTTCGCTAAGTAGCGTCGACCTAACGACCGCACGACATTTCATCGACTACCTTGTCGAATTGTGCGTTGTACACGCTATTCCGTGCTTAGATACCTTGTTAAATCGCGCGGAGGATATCGGCAGATACATCTATACATCGTGCTTACACCGACGGTGCGCTATTTGCGGGAAAGACGCGGATTTACACCACGTAGACCGCGTTGGCATAGGGCGAAACCGCAACGAGATTATACAAATCGGAATGCGTGTGCAACCGCTATGCAGGGAACATCACAGGGAGTGCCATAAAATGCCGCAGGAGGACTTCGACGCGCGATATCACTTGGAATGCGTGCGCGTTGATGAACATATGGCGACGGAGTTAGGACTTGGAAAATTAGCATAGTAAAGGAGATAGCCGGTGGCTTGGATAGAATTACACCAAACTTTGCCGACAAATAGGAAAACTATTCGGCTGAAAAATATATTAAAAATAAAAATTCCGCAAGCGGTCGGGCATTTATGTATCTTGTGGTTGTGGGCGTTAGACAACGCACCCGACGGCGATTTATCAAAGTTCACAGCCGACGAAATCGCAGAGTGTGCGGGCTGGGTGAAGTCGCCCGAAGAGTTCTTGAACGCCTTGCAATCAGCAGAGTTTATCGACGATGATAAGCGGATTCACAATTGGGAACTTTACACAGGGCGACTAATCGAACAACGGGAAATTCAGCGAGAACAGTCACGCGTTAGGCAACAAAAAAGACGTGACAAATTAAAGACGGATAACGCAGGTGTCACGCGTGACGAGAGCGTTAGTCACGCAGGAATAACGAGGTCACCGTACCCTACCGTACCTAACCCTACCGTACCGTACCTAACCAATACGGGAGATATTACAACAACACCTACAACGCGCGAGAAGTCGCCGCCAGCCTTTGGCGTTGTTTGCGACGCGTATATGCAACGCTACGGACAAACTCCGTCATCATCGGTGCAAGACGATTTACTTTACTTTTCGGGCATTGTCGAAGCTGACGCAATTATTCACGCTTTCGATGTTGCGGTTGCCGAACGAGTGCTGAAATGGAGTTATGTCAAGGCAATCTTGAGAGAGTACGAGCGTGACGGCGTTAAGACTATCGAACAAGTGCGGTTACGGGAGCTTGATCGCGAGAATCAAAAATCTGCTCCCGCGCAACCGAGCAAGCAGTCGAAAAACAAGACTTTTTTAGAAATTGCCGAGGAGATGATGAGCGATGACAGTAGAGGAAACCTCCCAAGTGTTGAATATTCTAACGGCGGCGTACCCCGCCAACTACCGCAACATAGCTGACGATGAACGAAAAAACATCTTGACCTTATGGGCGGTGTCGTTCAGTGAAGATGATTTTGACACAGTTGTGGACGCCGTTAAACAATTTGTTCGGACGGATACGAAAGGCTTTGCGCCGTCACTGGGGCAGATCGCGACGATGGTAGAAGCGGCGAAACCGACACCGCGCCGCATTGAGGGAGAAAGACGCAAAATGTCAAAGGAAGAAATTGATGCCGACATCGTGCGAATGCAAGCGTTTATCGAAAAAATGCAGAGCTATGCAATGGAGAACGGCGGCGATTCACGCCGTGAGAAAAGGAGATAGCAATATGAGCGAGAAAATAAAGGTTTACAAAGGCACTGACAAGAACATGAAGTGCCGTGGATATCAATTCAAAATGGGCGAGACGCATACGGAGGATACTGCCAATTTGTGCAACAGCGGCTTTCACGGCTGTGAAAATCCGCTTGACGTGTTCCGTTACTATGCGCCCGGCAAGAGCCGATACTTTGAGGCTGATTTAGAAGATGTCAGCGATCAGCGCGATGGCGACAGCAAACGGGTCGGCAAAACTATAAAGATTAAGGCAGAAATCGGAATTGCGGGGGTTGTTAAGGCGGGGGTTGAGTATACATCGCATAAAGCCGCCACAGACAATGACGGAAACTTCGCTTCGGGTTACTATGGCACCGCCGCCGCTTCGGGTAACTATGGCACCGCCGCCGCTTCGGGTTACTATGGCACCGCCGCCGCTTCGGGTTACTATGGCACCGCCGCCGCTTCGGGTGACCGTGGCACCGCCGCCGCTTCGGGTTACTATG
>JGI994J12354_10004396_pt1 | contig 12685 bp, 10 predicted proteins | sample IntmicLarv3ML3BL_FD_12354 | JGI IMG/M metagenome (IMG submission 12354)
TGTGCTGTGCTGTGCTGTGCTGTGCTGTGCTGTGCTGTGCTGTGCTGTGCTGTGCTGTGCTGTGCTGTGCTGTGCTGTGCTGTGCTGTGCTGTGCTGTGCTTCTAAATTATACCATATTTTCAGCATTTTTTCAAGCCCTTTCGCAGGTTTCTCGCCGAGTTTCTTGAGAATCAGTGTTTTCCGTAAAGGTGTTTCAACCCCTATTATCCTTTACACCTTTGTTTGCACCGAGGATGGTCTCGCATAATTGATGATTGTCACTTTTGCGGTGTATCGGCCCTGACTTTCGCAATCGCCAAGCGTTTATTGCGCAAGTATCCACAAGATATGCATCGACATGAGGCCCGCAACCGGCCTTGTTAAAACTTTGATAATATTTATACTAACCGAGTGTGGGACACTTGTCAACGATATTTTTTTGGAAAAGCACCAAAATCGAGACGTTTCAGAAGATTTTTCTGTTTTTCACACCACCGGCCTCCCCCAAAGAGTGGCATGAAGGGCGGTGCGACGAAAATGCATAAATACTCACTTATCCCGCATAACTTCCTACTGGCATGACCAAATAGGCGCATGTTATGCATCATCATCCGCATAAACTGCCGCCCGGCGCGGGGTTGCGGTTATCCCCGGAGAAACTCAGCGAAATCGCACTTATCGTCAGCCTTGATGAGCAATTTCGTGATTTTTCCGTCAAATCCGCCTACAAATTGGAGGGGCATGCAGACCCCGTGGCGCTTGACATACAGGATATAGCTATCGTGTCCCGCGTGGGTCAGCTCGACTTGTTGGCCAATGAAGTGACAGCCCCCCCTGCCGTTTTCGGCCGTGATGCCCAGGCTGCCATAACCCGGGTGGGTGTATGTGCCCGCATAATCTTCAATGGCATGGCTCGCCGCGGGCGGATTGACGGTCTGCTGAAGGATACCATCGTTTGCTGTTTTCACCTTCTCGGCGGCGACCGCCATGGCGTCACGCAGCTTCTGGCTCCAATCAATCTCTTCAAGGCCAAGCAGCACATCGCAGATGTAATAGCCCAGTGCCGAGGGCGACTGATTGCCGTTGAGGTTCGTGAGGATGGAGAAGGCTACATCCTCGTTGGGCATGAAGCCGACCAGCGACTTGTAGCCGTCGATGGTTCCGCCATGGTGCACCAGCTTGTGCCCGCGGTAGCTTTCGATAAACCAGCCCTGACCGTAGGCCGTCATGTCCACATAGCCGGGGAAATCCCAGGCGAACATCTCGCCCGACTTGATGATCATCTGGGGGTTGTGGAGATTGTCGGCCATGGCGTCGGAGAAGATGCGTTTGCCCTCAAAGACGCCGCGCCCCTGGTGGAGGCGGGCCCATTTGTCCAAATCCCGCACCGTCGAACTGATGCATCCGGCGCAGCCGACATTGTCCAGAAAGTTGTAGGGCACCTTGGTCACAACGCCATCCGCCAGGCCGTAGGGCTGGGAGACATTGTCGGTGCCCAGGTCGCGGTACTCCTTGGCACGCGTGTAGGTGGAGGTCATGCCCAGAGGGTCTAGAAGCCGAAGCTTGACAAAATCCTGCCAGGCCATGCCGGTGAGGCGCTCGACCAGCACCGAGGCCAGAGAGAACATGAGGTTTTGATAGTGCATCCGGGCCCGAGGCTCGAAGGCCGGGGGCAGGTAGCGCACCCGCTGGACGATTTCGTGCACCGTCAGGTCGGGCTGGTTGAACCACATTAAATCGTGCCGGGGCAGGCCCGAACGGTGGCCCAGTGCGTCACGGATGGTAAGGTGCTCGGTCATATAGGGGTCAAACATGGCGAAATCGGGCATGTGCTGGATGACGCGGTCGTCGAGGGAGAGCTTGCCGTCATCGGCCAGCACACACAGGGCGGTGGCGATAAAGGCTTTGGACGCTGACGCGATGGCGTAGATGGTATCCGGGGTGGCCGCATAGGCGTTCTCCAGGTCACTCAGGCCGCTGCCCACAAAGAAGGTTTTCCCGTTTGTGTGAATGCTCGCCATGATGGAGGGTACTTGAAAATCCACACACAATTTTTCGACGATCTGCTGAAGCTTTTCTTGGGTCATGCCATTCATCCCTTTCCGGTACATATGGTTTGGTCATAAACGCGGCAGATACGGCTAACTCCCGAAGATGACACCATCATCCATGGGCCAGATGGGTCGCCGGATGTTGTGGTAGGTCAACTGGTTGTAGTTGGCCGTATGGATGCCCGGCGGGTCGGCCGTGATGATGGCCGTCGCTCTGGGCGCAAAGAATGCCTTGAAATGGTTGGTCGATTTGACGGCCACAATGTCGTAATATTCGATGTTGGCGCCCCCTGCACAGAAAACGGCGTCGTCCAGGGTCTGGCCCGCCATGTTTTCTGCCACCATAACCTCCACCTGGCCAATGCGGATACGGGCTGTGCGGCCAAAGCGCACCGCCCGCCCGTCTCCCATGGGGCTGGTGCGGATGGCGATACCATCAGAGAGGGCACACACCACGGCGTTTTCAATCTCCAGCGGCGCGCCGTGGATGGTGTCGGTTTTTCCGCCCAGCTTTCCGGAAATCGTGCCGCCCACCCCGGCCTTATGCGCCGCGATGGCGATTTCGGGGTCGTGAATATAGCCGACGATGGAGCGGGGCACATCCCTGGCCACCAGCTCCCGCAGTAACCATGTGCCGTTGCAGGGGGCACCGCCGCCCGGGTTATCGGAGGCCTCGTTGATGACAATGTATTTTTTCCCTTCCGCCACGAGCGCCTGAGCCCGGTCAAGGGCCTCGCCCACCGAGAGGCAGGTGGCCCGCAGGGCTTCGCGGTGCTCCCACACATAATTGGCAATAGCCTGTGCGTGAGGCATGGGGTCGCCGTCGGCCACCACCACCACCGAGGTGCCGCACCACGGGATGTCGGCATAGGGGAAGCCGTGGAAGAGGGTGGCGTCGATGAGGCCGTTTTCCTCAACATACCGGGCGACAAACTCTTTGAAGTCCCGCATAGGGGGATCGAAGGTGCAGGCCATGGAGGGGGGAATCATCATGGGGAGGTTGACCACGCCCGACTGCAGCTTGATTTCGCCCTGCAGGTGGCGCACCAGCGTGGTCATGGCCAGATGGCCCATTTCCTCGCTATCAATGTGGGGATATTCCTTGACGCCGTAGAAGCCCTGGGCCAGTTCCATCATCTCGGGGGAGATATTACCGTGCAAATCCATCCCCACGGTGATGGGAATATCATGGCCCACAACCGCCCGAACCTCGCGGAGGATGTGGGTTTCGATGTCGAAAACGCCTTCGGCACAGCCTGCGCCGTGAAGGGCCAGGCAGATGCCGTCGATTTCATCCTTGTGCTGTCGGGCGGCCTCCAGCAAATGTTCGGTGACACGGTCGAGAACGTCCCGCAAAATCAGAGGCCCGGCCTCGTTGACAGCGACGCTGGGGATGACCTCAATCCCCAACTGGGCAGCCGCCTTGAGCATACCGGTGATGTGCCCGCCGCTTTCGGTGTAGCGGGTGAGCATCTCAGGGCCGACGCACCATTCGTTGGAGCTCCAACGCTCGAAGGTTCCGATTTCGGAGGAAAAGGTGTTGGTTTCATGGCTGATTTTTCCAATGAGGATTTTCACAATTTCCGGCCTCCCTGTCATCTCGTGGCGTATACAAGAACTTATAGACCCACTATTATTGCTGTCTAGTATAGAGGAATAGTGAAATAAAAACAATATATAAGCTTTTCTTATGGGGTCATCGGAAAAATTGTGTGGTAGGTCAAACCCCATGGAATAAAAGCTGCCGCAGCACATGGCTGCGGCAGTTTTGCTGTGTAGACTGATTTAAAAAAACGATTTGTCCGTTGTTATGGGAGAGATAGACTCATCCCCGGTTTTCCGGTATTGCGTGTAATAGTTCTCCACATAGCCAATGAAAGCCTGAGCCTGTGGCGTGAATGGGGTATCTCGCCGTTTGATCCAGCCGCGGCACTCGGTTAAATCCCCCAAAGTGCCGTGGAGGCGGACTATGCCGCTGTCGGCCGTGGCCTCTTCGTAATAATTCCACGCGGTGAGCACGCTGACGGCCTGGGTCTCCTGAAGCAGCTTCAGCCAGGTGTATTGGTCGATGATCTGTATCGTCTTTAAGGGGGGGAGCTTATCCGATAAATCCTCCCCCAAAGCAAGCGCCATGGCCTGGATGGTGTTGTCGCGAAAATCACTGTCGGTGTAGATGATAGGGTACCGGATGAGCGCCTCATACTCAATGCGTTCGGCATTGACCAGCGGGTGGTCCTTGTAAACTGCCAGGCAGAGGGGATATTCAAAAATGGGGTGGAACTCCAAGTTCTTGTGGGCAAAAATGGTTTCGACAATCTGGCCAAAGTAATTTTTAAAGGCGATGATGCCAATGTCCACCAACCCCTTTTCAACACTGTTCGCCACATCGAAGGCAAACTGATTAACATAGGAGATGTGAAAGCTCTCATCGCTGCCGTGATTTTGGTTGACCATTGCGATAAGGGCCGTAACCACAGCATCGGCCGGCGGCCCAGCCACCCGGAGCAAGCGCGGAGAGGGCTCGTAGGCTTGACTGTAGCGCCTGCCGAGGATTTCGGCCTTTTCCAGCACATCAATGGAATCCTTGATGAAAGAGCGCCCTACCTCAGTGGCCTCAACGCCGGTAGGCGTGCGGATGAAGATTTGGATTTTAAGCTCTTCCTCCAGCTCCTTGAGCGCCGTGCTGACGCCGGGCTGCGAGACAAAAAGGCTTCTGGCAGCCTTGGTGATAGATTTGTGCCGGTCTATTTCAACAACATATTTAAGCTGCTGCAAGTTCATACCGAGCTCCCTCTTTCATCATGGCGAGTTTCGCGGCGGAGTTGTCTGTTCAGGCTTCAATATTGTATCATATTGGCCGCAGAAATGCAAAAACTTGCCGTCCCTTGGAGTCATCATAGGGGAAACTTATGAGGACATAAGTTTTTTATATACATTATGCATAAAAATTAAGTCTATTTCTATCGATTTTAGTGTATTATTATGAATAGTGCCGGGCTTTCCATTCCCTCGGGATACCCTAGGTTGTCAATATCCCACCCCATATAAAGGAGATCGAGCTTATGATGATTGCCGCTAACACCTTCGTCCTCGGAGACGGAAGCACCGTCCTTCGCAACGCCGCCCTGCGTACCGACTCCGATGGCCGTATCTGCGAGATTGGGCCCCGCGAGGCCCTGGCGGCCGCCCACCCTCAGGAACCTCTGCGCGATTACGGCGAGGCCACCGTGCTGCCCGGGCTCATCGACATGCATGTTCATCTGGGCTACTGGTGGAGCAAGCCGGACAACCGCAAGTACGATGACCATCTCATTTCATATCTGGGCATGCACAACGCCCAACAGGCCCTCTATGGCGGGGTCACCACGGTGCGGGACGCCAGCAGCCCCCACATGCTGTGTCAAAAAATGCGGGAGGCCGCCCAAAAGGGTTATATGCGCCTGCCGCGTATCATCCATTGCGATTCGGCCCTGTGCTTTACCGGCGGCCACGGCTGGGCGTTGGAGGGTGGTATGTATGAGGTGGACGGCGAGGCCGAAATCCGCAAGGCCATCCGCCGCAACCTGCGGGATGGGGCTGATTTCATCAAAATTATGTCAAGCCACCGCTCGGACATCTCGGAGTACACCCAGGCCGAGTTGGACGCCGCCGCCGATGAGTGTCACCGTCTGGGGCGCAAGCTGGCTGTCCATGCCGGAACTCAGCCCGCGATTCAAATGAGCATCGACGCCGGCATCGACACCATCGAGCACGGCACTGACCTCACGGCGGAACAGTGCTTCCAAATGAAGGAAAAGGGCCTGGTGTGGGTGCCCACCATCATCGCCTATACTTATATTTATGAGAGCGTGACGGCCAAAATCAAGGCCGGAAAGCTGGATAGCGACAACTTGGTGAACAGCAGCCTGCTGCGCGAGCTGGTCTATTTTGAAAAGGCGGCCCAAACCTATCAGCGCAACTTCAAGGCGCTCTACGATACCGGCGTCACGGTGGTGGCCGGTACCGATATGGTGATGGACGGTGCGCCGGGCGCGCCCGTGGCCCGGGAGCTGCAATATTTTGTCGACTATGGCATCACCCCGGTGGAGGCCATCGGCACGGCCACCGGTAACAGTGCCAAGGTTCTCGGCCTTCAGGACGAAATCGGAGTCCTCAAGGCGGGCGCACTGGCCGACCTGCTGGTGGTCAAGGGCGACGCCTCGGCGGACATTACCGCCCTGACGGCCATCCTCGATGTCTATCAGGCCGGCCAGGCCATCCATCGGGAGCTTTGAATGGTAAGCAGCATCGGCGTGAGCTGTTCAATCCCGCTGAAACGAATTGTCGGTCTATCTGCAGCAAAATCCGGTTGTGCTCTCCTTTTGCTACAATAATATTGGAGCAAAGCGATGTTCGGGTGTTTACCCCGGAGGAACAGACGTAGTTTATGACAATCATTCAGGGCCTCTTTGTAAGAAATGGATAAGCATTCTGTCAATTATACAAGCGTTTCAGCTGAAATAGAGCTTCTTCTCTATCATTTTTTCGCTGTCTGAATCATACTCAAATCCTGCGTAAAGCGCTGGGAACACGCGAGCATTCTATCAGAAAAATAAGCATATAATGGGAAATCACCGGGTTTGGCGAAAAATCCACATCTGCAAACAAAACGAAACCCCTTGAAAACCTAGTGTTTTCAAGGGGTTTCGTTTTGGAGCTTTCACCCGGACTCGAACCGGGGACCTCATCCTTACCAACGACCAGCGGTATATGTTATCGGGTGTTACAGCGTGTTATCCAGTCCCGAAATCGGGGAAAAGACAGGCTTTTGGTGTTGCTGGGTGTTATCTAATGTTGCCTAGTTTTGTGGGATAATGGGATAAATAGTGGGACGGGGGAGGGTGTATACTTCTCTCGACATGTCGCTATAACTAATCAGACTACAAGGAGGACACCCATTGGCGACAATACCGCGCGAGAATATTTTCCCATTCATCCTTATACCACCTTGCTCCGTTTTTGCGGTTCAAAAGAGAAAGGTCTCGACGGTGTACCTTTCCAGCTTTTCGGGGTCGGGCAGGACACCAAGGCCGGGCGCTTTGGGTATTTTCATCTGGTCCTCGGCCATGTGGAAGGGGGCGGTGGTGATGTCGTCGCTCAGGTAGTCTAGGGGCGGGCGCAAATCACCCGCGAAGTTGATACCCTCCAGCGAGGCACAGGCCAGATTGAGGGAGCGCCCAATGCCGGTTTCAAGCATACCGCCAATCCACGCGCCGATGCCCTGGCTTTGCAGATACTGCGTCATCTTTGAGACATTGCGCGGCCCGCCTACGCGGGGCGGCTTGAGATTGACCACCCGACACGAGCCCAGAGCAACGGTCGCCTTGATTTGGTTCATATTATGGGCGCTCTCGTCGATGCAGATGGGTGTCTTGAGCTGCCGTTGCAGGACAGCATATTCGATAAGGTCGCCGTTGCCGAAGGGCTGCTCAATCATGATCGGCCGCATGTATCCAGGGCGAGGGAGACATCGTTATCCCGGATGGTGTAGGCCGCGTTGGCGTCCACCGTCAGATCGATGTCCGGGAAACGGAAGCGCACCACCTCGATGACACCGATGTCGTGCCCGTCTCTTGTCCCAGCACGGTGGGCAGGATGAGCTCGCGCAGGAGCAGCGATGAGGTGCCCAGGGTCTCGGCCGAGTACCAGGGGGATTCAAGCTGGACGCTTTCGCCGTAGCCCAAAGTTCTGTCCTCGCCGGTCAGGGTGAGGATGTGCCCCACACAGTTGACAAACCGATGTTTACTCACGGTAAAGGGCTCCTTGAGGGGCAGACGAACCGTTCTCATTTCAATATGGGTTATCTTCATCTAAAGCCTCCTAACAGAGATGAATAGTGTCAGACAAGGGAAAGGCCGAGGATGCAGGGAGTGTATATTGAACAACTATTAAGGTGCTTAATGCATAGTATCATATCATCAAGTTCTAGACAGCACAATACTATACTGCCCTGTTTTTTGGAAAAATGTTCGCGCAAAAAGTGTTTCGGATAACACCGCGAAATCGACATTGTCTCTCATCCGCGGCTATGCTATGATATGCAGAGAATAGGAGGGATCAAGTTGAAATCAAGTGATTTTGTAGTGCCGAAAGACCGTGGGCAGGAGGCCATGTATGAGATGTCTTCCTGTGTCTTTCGTCTCTATCAGGCCACCCATGAATATCAGGGGATTACGCGGGATTATGCCCGGAATGGCATCACCATGGGCCAGGCCGAGGCACACCTTCTCACCGATATTGCCGACAATCCGGGCATCACCACCACGCAGCTGGCCGAGTGCTGGCGCAAGACGACGGCGGCCATATCCCAGATGATTACCAAGCTTGAAAAAAAGGGCATGGTCGAGCGCCGACGCACGAAGGATAACGCCCTCAATGTCTGGATTTATCCCACCCCGCTGGGCGAGAAGACCAGCGAGGCCCATCTGCACTTCGACGTCGACTCCATTCAGGTGACGCTGGAGAGTATGCGGAAGACCTGCACCGAGGCGGAGATTTCCGCCTTTTTCAAGGTTCTCGAAGTCTATATTGACATCATATATGAAAAACTGGGTTATAGCCGGTAACCCTGCAATCCGGATGCCCCGCACAAGCTTGACAAAGTGCCTCCCCTTTTGGGAGGCGCTTTGTGTGTTATACGATTTCGGCGATTTCACTTGACAAGAGTCCGCGATGAGCGTAATATGAATGCATTCATATGAATACATTCATATTACGGAGGTACACCATTGCCGAAACAAACTTTCTTTTCTCTGCCCGAAGAAAAACGACAGGGGATTATCGAAGCGGCCTATGATGAGTTTCTGAACAAGAGCTACAAATCGGCCAGTATTGCACGGATATCCAATAAGGCCGACATTCCGGTGGGGAGCTTCTACCAGTATTTTGAGGACAAATACGACTTGGTGCGTTTTTTGTGCAACCAAGTGGTCAACTTGTTTGACTCACCGTATGAGGCCGGGTTTTGGAGTGGGCTCGACCGGGACACGGCCATGAAAATGGGGCTTGATGAAAAACAGTATACTTTCATGTTCGAGGTCTCCAACAGCTTCCCGGCCGAAGTACAGAACCAACTGTTTTTTGATTCCATGGGCGAGGCCTACACCAAAAAAATCAAGGAGGAGCTGGTCGCCTTGCAAAATGCCGAAGAGACGGTGGAGATACCAGACATCGACTTCGCGGCCTATCTCTTTGCCACCGCGCCATTTATCGTTCAGGAGTTCGCGCGGCGCTCCAATTTGTCTCCCGGCCAGCGGTTCGCCTATAACAGTTGGCTCAATGACATACTTAATTACGGTATAAAAAAGAGAACATAACAGGAGGAGAAGAGGATGAAAACAACGGCGGGCTCCGAAGCTATCCGTCAGCGCACCACCAAGGATATCATTCAGTTGAGTATGGGGGCAGGCATGGCCGAGCTCATCGGCGCCATGTTGACGGCGCTACTCAACTACTACTATGTGCGCACCATGGGGCTGAGTAATAGCTACTTCTTTGTGGCACAGACCATTTATGCCGTCTACATTGCCTTTGCTGAGCCCTTTATCGGCTATTACACCAATCGTCGCTTCCGTTTCACGGCCAAACTGGGCAAGACGACCCCCTTTATCCTGCTCGGTGGTCTTTTCACGCTGGTCAGCGCTATTCTGGTCTATCTGACACCGCTGCGGGCCCAGCTTGGCCTCTTTTTCTGGATGCTGGGGACACTCGCCCTGAGCAGCACCTTTTTCTCTATGTATAATGTCAACTACCAGTCGCTGCTTCCCGTGGTGCTTCAAGACAAGGGTCAGCGCATCAAGTACGGCACCATTTCGGTGATTTTCGGAACCACCTTTATGATTATCGGCTTTATCATCCCCGAGTTCGGCGACATCACATCCCAGTCAGGCTATATCACGCCCATGCTCATTACAGCGGGGCTGGGCATCGCGCTGCTTCTGGGCCTGCTGCCCGCTGCGCGGGAGGAGCCTGCCCTGACCCGGGAGCTTCTGCGCAAGGACGGGGGCGGGGCCGGCACTTTTTTCTCGGCTATGGGGCAGCTTGTGCGCATGAAAAATTTCCTGGTATATATTCTGCTTTTCCTGGCTTTTCAAATTATCAGCCTGACGGCACTCTCAAGTCTGCCCTATTTTGCCGAATATGTCATGGGCATGCCCCTTGATCAGATTAATTCAACACGCACCCTTCTGGTGCTGGTTGAGTTCGCCGGGGTGTTCGTCAGCCTGCCTATCTGGTCGCGCCTGGCCAAGAAGCACGAGTTCAAGAGCATTCTGGGCTATTGCGGCATTGCGCTGGCACTCTCGTGCTCACCCATGCTTTTCCTGAGCTCTCTGCCTGCCCTGCTGGTTTCTTTCGCCTTCCTCGGCCTGAGCGTCGGAGGCTTTTGGTCGCTGCTTACGCCAGTTTTCAACGACATCATGGACGAGGCCAGCTATCTGAGCGGCGGACATATGGGCGGCGTTTCGGCTGGAGTGCGTACCTTTTTCGCGCGCTTCGCCCTGGTGGCCCAGGCGGGCATCTATCTGGTGGTTCGAGAGGTAACCGGCTTTGTGCCGGGTGAAATGTCGGCTGCGGCCGCGACGCCGGCAATCCGCTTCGGCATCCGTTTTGAGATGGTGGGTGTCAGCATCATACTGCTTGTGTTGACCTCCGTTATCTTCCTGATTAAATATGACTTGACCGGAGACAAATTCAAGGAGATTAAGCGTGCGCTGGAGGAGCGGAGCGCCTCGGCGCAATAAATCACGCCTGGAGGGATTGTGATGAAAGGACAGGGTACCGAGCATGTGCGGGAACGGGGCAGGCTGGATATCTTCCGGCTGAGCTTTGGCATGGGGTTTGGAGAATTGCTCTCTGCCTCTCTGGCCTCGCTGCTCAACTACTACTATGTGCGCACCATGGGGCTGAGTGATGGCTATTTTCTGCTGGCCCAGACGGTGTATGCCATCTACAACGCCATCAACGACCCGCTGATTGGTTATGTCACCAACCGGCGCTTCCGCTTTACCGAAAAATTGGGTAAGACGACCCCGTTTATCATGGCAGGCGGCGCCCTCAGCCTTTTTATGGCGGTTCTGGTGTACAGTGCACCCCTGAACGGGCAGCTTGGCATGATGCTGTGGATGCTTGGTACGCTATGCTTGTGCGACACCTTTTATTCTATGTTTTACGTCAATTACACAGCGCTGCTGCCTGTGGTTGTCCGGGGCAAGAAGCAACGCGTGAATCTCGGGACCGGCACGGCGGCCGTCAGCACGGTGTGCATGCTGCTAGGGTTTATCCTGCCCGAGTTCGGGGATATCACAAAGTCCTCGGGCTATCTGCTGCCCATGCTGCTCACCGCCGCCGTGGGCCTCGTGTTGCTGGTCGTGCTTTTCCCATCTGTTCGGGAGGAGCCCGCCTTGACCCGGGAACTGCTGCGGAAGGAGGGTGAGGGCAAGAGCTTTTTCGAGCTGCTCAAGCTGACCCTCCGGCTCAAGAACTTTATCTGCTATATCCTGGTCTTTCTCTCTTTCCAGGTGCTGTCTCTGACAGCCATCGCCAGCTTACCCTATTTTGCGGAGTATGTCATGGGCCTGCCTCTCGACCAAATCAATTCGGCCCGTACAATGCTGATTTTGGTGGAGTTTGTCGGCGTTTTCGCCAGCCTGCCTGTCTGGTCGAAGCTGGCGAAGAGGTACGAGTTCCGAACCATTCTGGGCATATGCGGTGTCGCGCTCTCCCTCTCCTGTCTGCCCATGTTCTTTTTGACATCCCTCATTCCGCTCTACATCTGCTTTTTTCTGCTGGGTCTCAGCGTGGGCGGATTTTGGTCTTTGTTGCCGCCGGTGTTCAACGATGTGCTGGACGAGGTCAGCTTTATCACCGGCACCCATGACGAGGGTGTCTTTGCCGGCATCCGCACATTTTTTGCGCGCGGAGCGCTGGTCATCCAGTCTTTCATCTATTTCATCGTTCGCGGCATCACCGGCATCAATCCCGAGGTGACCGCCGAGACTGCCACAGGCTCCATGCGGCTGGGTATCCGCTTTGAGATGTTTGGCATCGGTATTCTGATGATTCTGGCGACCTCCGTCCTATTCCTCCGCAAGTATGACCTAACCGACCAAAAGCTGGCCGACATCCGCTACGCCCTGGATACCCGGGACGGAGCTAGCAAAGGAGAACGCTATGACCAAGCTTAGTCATGCCGCCCAAGCATTTGAGGGCCTTGAGCCGCAGATGGCGGGATTCCTCCGCGCCGCCGGCATCATTGGTGCCCATGTGTCCCTGCTGGATACTGAGGGTCAGATGGCTCAGTTCAGTTTTGGTTCAGCCGACCGTGACATCCCGCTGCCGCCGGATGGCGAAACCCTCTTTATGATCGGCTCTTGTTCCAAGGCCTTTGCCGCCCTAGCAATCCTGCTGCTGTGCCAGGATGGGCGGGTGGCATTGGAGGACCCCATCGCCCGGTACGTACCCTTCAAGCTTGATCGTCCCGAAAACCCGGTGACCATCCGGCATATTCTAACCCACACCTCGGGTATTCCCAATCTGGGGATGGGTGAGGTGCTCATCGCCCGCCTGCGGGGGGAGAGCGGCGGGGACTGGTTCGACAGCATGGCGCGCTTTTATG
>JGI994J12354_10004397_pt1 | contig 12684 bp, 10 predicted proteins | sample IntmicLarv3ML3BL_FD_12354 | JGI IMG/M metagenome (IMG submission 12354)
TTAGAAAACATCTCAGAAAATGCAGATAAAAGCTTTGATATATGCGGTTTTATTTGTATTTGATGAGCTTGGTTTCAAGTTAATTGACTATATTTCCCCATAATCGGTGCGAGCTTTTCCAATATCTGCGTGACAGCAGCGTCAACCGGCCCTTTTAAAGTACACCCTGCGGCACGAACATGTCCGCCGCCGCCGAGAGTTTGGCACACTGCCGAAACATTAACTTGATGACCGGAACGAAGGCTGACCTTGAAGTCGCCGTTCTCCAGCTCGCGCATTGTGACGCCGACCCACACGCCTTCAATCTGGCGGGGAATTGGCGACAGCCCCTCCATATCGTCAGAACCCGCTCCGCTTTGCTCCACAATTTTGCGGGTAAGCGGCATAACAGCGCACCGTCCGTCAAAATGATATTTTATACCGCTGAGCGCCAACCGCTCCAGCTCTACCCGTTGTCGGGTTTTTGTACCAAACATAACGCGGTTAATCATTCCGTTTTGCGCGCCGGCTTCCAACAGCTCCGCAGCTATACGCAAGGTATATGCAGTGGTGTTAGTATATTGGAAGCATCCGCTGTCGGTGGCTATTCCGGTATACAGGCAGGAGGCGATTGTGTCAGTCACCGGCACGCCCAGCTCCTGGATTACCTCGTGCACAAGCATTGATGCGGCGGCATAATCCGCCTCCAAGAAAAGCTTGCGCGCGTAGTGGGTGTTGGAGGGGTGATGGTCAATGCAAAGCTCAATACTGTCAGCGTATTTTGACAATTTATTGCCAAGGAGTTGGACATCCGCAACATCGACGGCGCAGATGAAATCCGGCTCGAAATCGCGGGAGGTCAGTCCGTCAAACATATACCCGTATCGTGCGGGGATGGAATCGGAGCATTCTACCCGCACAGTTTTACCTAAGGCGGTGAGCGCATGGCACAGGGCGTATCCGCTGCCCAGCGTATCGCCGTCCGGATATTGATGCGTCAAAATCAGTATGTTATCGGCAGTCCTCAATAGCGCTGCGGTTTCGGATGCGTTTACCTGTACGCAACGGGGATTGGTGCTGTCGTTATTTTTCATTTTTTGTGACCATGCCTTTCTTTTTTTGGGTAGCGGACAAAAAGCGCTGATTTTAGTGTCATTCTGAGCAGTTTCACGCTATCATTACCGAGTGGTAATTTTTATGGGGATGATTTTGTACAAGTGCGGGGAATCTTTAAATACAGCCACTTCATATATTACCGTAAATTATAGCCCCCATCTGCATGTGGGCTATAATCTCCGAAATCAAAAGATTCTTCGCGCTGCTTAGAATGACAGGGTGAAGGTGCTCAACTATACAGAAATTTTGGAGACTGCTCAATCGTTTCAGAATGAACAGTCTCCAAGCTAAAGCTTGAATTTTTACTCTGTGGCCGAATTGATACCGCGCAGCTTTTTTGTTAGCTCGGCGCCGTATTCAATAGAATCATCGGCGATAAAACGCAGCTCCGGCACATGGCGCAGTTTTAGCGCAGAGCCCAACTCCCGCCGGACATATCCGTGCGCCGATTTAAGCCCCTCCACAGCGGTAAATGCCGCGTCTTTGCCCTCCATAGCGCTAACATATACAGTGGCGTAGGACAGGTCATTTGTGACCTCCACTCTCACAACACTCAGCATAGCAGACGCGACCCGCGGGTCTTTAACATTACGCAAAATCGCCGTTAATTCTCTTCGCACATCTTCGTTTGTTCTTCCCATTCTGTGTCCGGACATGTTTTACCTCCATTTATCTTTTTAAGTCGTTCCAATAATCGTCAACCAACCGGTTTGTTTCGGGGCTGAGAGTCAAAAACACTTCGGTTTTGTCAAGCACCGCTGCCGGGGGGTAGAATATGGGGTTGCCGGAAATGGCGGAATCCAGCCCTGCCAACGCCGCGATATGCGGGGTAGAATATCCGATAGCTTCGGCGTTGGCGATGGCAACTTCGGTGCGGCACAGGAAGTTGATATACGCTTCGGCCTCGGCCTTGTTCTTCGAGCTTGTGGGTATACACATTGCATCAACGAAGAGGTTGGTTCCTTCGTCGGGTATGAAGAAATCGATATCAGTATTGCCGTCATGCTCGTCCATCATAATGATACCGTCGCCGGCATAATATGGCGCGATATACGCGTGCTCGCCTATCATTATATCATAAACTTCGTCCATTGCATAGCGGGACAACAGTGGTTTTTGTGTTTTCAACTCCTCAAACGCTTTGGCAATTTCGTCTGGGTTTTCGGTGTTCATGGAATATCCAAGCTTTTTGAGAGCAATACCAAACGCATCGCGGGAGTTGTTTATCATAACGATTTTCTGGTCGAATTTCGAATCCCACAACAGTCCCCAGCCTTGTGCCAAATCTGCCTCGGAAACATATTTTTTGTTGTAAAAAATTCCGACTGTTCCCCATGTGTAGGGGACGGAATATTCGTTGAGCGGGTCATAAGCCATGCCGAGATGTGTCGGGTCAATCATATTTGCGTTGGGAATGTTGGCATAATCCAACTTTTGGAGCATACCCTCGGCAATCATTTTGCCAATCATATAATCCGACGGAAAAACAACATCATAATCGGTCGCGCCGGATTTAAGCCGTGTGTACATGGTTTCGTTTTCGTCATAGGTGGTATAATTTACCTTGATACCGGTAAGACGGGTGAAGGCGCGGTTGGTGTCGGGGGCAATGTATTCGCCCCAGTTGTAAACATTGATTGTAACACCGGTTTTTTTTGCGGCAGGCTCGGATGCCCAATCCCACGACGGTTCGCCGCCGGTGCATCCTGCGAACCCTGCGACAATAGCGCAAATGGCAAGTATAGCAGTAAGCTGTGCAATTTTTTTACTGAATTTCATAGGTGTAAATTCCTTTCTTTTTCGAAAAATCAATGTGCTTTCTTTTTGTTATCCCTCATTTGGAAAATGTTGACAAGAATCAACAGTATGAGCACTGTACCGAACATCACTGACGACAGGGCGTTGATTTCGGGGGTAACATGCCGTTTTACCATGGTATAAATATGGATGGAAAGGTTTGTTGTTCCCGAGCCGGATGTGAAAAGGCTTATGACAAAATCGTCCAGCGATATTGTGAAAGCCATAAGTGCGCCGGTCACGATTCCGGGCATAATTTCGGGAAGCATTACCTTAAAGAAGGCTGAAGCCGGACGGCATCCAAGGTCAAGTGCCGCCTCATACATATATTGGTTCATTTGCCGAAGCTTTGGAAGCACCTGCAACACTACATACGGGATGCAAAACGTGATGTGGGACATGAGCAGTGTGCCGTATCCCAGCGAAAACGTCCCCGTGAAGCGAATGAGAAACGCGAACAACAGCATGAGCGCAATACCGGTTACTATTTCGGGATTAACCATTGGAATGTTGTTGATCATCATCATCACACGGCGCAGCCGCCGGTTCATGCCGTGAAACCCGACCGCCGCCGCGGTGCCGATAACGGTGGACACTACCGTGGAAATAAGCGCGACACTCAGTGTTACCATCAGCGCCTTCATGATTTCGGCGTTTTGAAAAAGCGCAACATACCATCTCAGCGAAAATTCCTTGAAAACAACCTGGCTTGTTGAGCTGTTGAAGGAAAACAGAACCAGCACGAGTATTGGTATGTATAAAAACGCAAATATAATTAAATTATAAACATTAGAAAACGCAAATTTTTTCTTCATGCGTAAAAATCCCCCCTTTTCGTAATCTGTCATTCTGAGCAAAAATCCTGCATTCACGTTTTTCCAAGATGGATAAATTTTTAAGATTCTTCGCTTCGCTCAGAATGACAGGTATGGGCACATTAAAGTTTCTCGAGTCCGAAACAAGATTTGTGCCCACGCGAAAACACCAAGGTGTTTTCCTGAAATTGCGAAGAATTTTGAAGATTTTTCGCAAGCTCAGAATGACAGCCTTTTACTTACTCATCCCGGTCAACCTTGCCCACAAGTGCCATGCACAGCAGAATCAAGACCATCAAAACCAGCGATAACGACGAACCTACACCGAAATTATGGGTTTGCCCAATAAACATTCGCTCAATAACGTCACCAATCATGTCCTTTTTGCCGCCGCCAAGCAGCTTGCTTATCGCAAACGTGCTTACCGCCGGAACAAAAACCATGGTAACGCCGGTCACGATTCCCGGCATGGACAGAGGAAGTATTACGCGCCGCAAAATTTGCAGGTTGTTGCCGCCAAGGTCCTGTGCGGCTTCGATAGTGCGGGCGTCGATTTTAACCATTACGGAATAGAGCGGAAGTATCATAAACGGGAGATAATTATATACCATTCCCATCACGACTGCGCCGTTTGTATTCATCATCTGCACCTGCGGAATACCCGCCATGCCCAGCAGATTGTTGATAACACCATTGTTTTCGATTAACGGCTTCCACGCATATATGCGGAGCAGGAAGTTCATCCACATCGGCATCATGATAAGCATGATGAGCATTTGCTGTGCCCATTCCGACCTGCGGGAAATGTTATATGCCATAGGATATGCCAAAATGAGGCAAATAACCGTGGAAACTGCTCCGATTTGGATAGAATACCAAAAAGTCGGAAGATGCTTACCGATTGCGAGGATGTGATCCATTGTAAAGCTGCCGTTATCGGTAGTTATGGCGAACCATATCACCAATCCCAGCGGGATAATGGTAAAAATCAGCATCCACACGATAAACGGGGTTGAAGTCAGACGCGATTTTATCATCCTGCATCTGCCCCGCTTTCTTCCGCCAGCTCGGCATCAGGGTCGCCCATTTCATCGAATTCGCCGGAATACGAGCTGTAATCACCAAACATTCCGGAATATTCCGATTTTTTCATGATATGGATGTCCTCGGGATTGAGAACAATGCCGATTGTGCGTCCTGCTTCATAATAATCGGTGGTTTGAATCAGCCATTTGAAGCCCTTGAAATCAACAATAGTTTCAAAATGCACACCTTTGAAGGTGTTTGCGGTAACAACGCCGGTCAAACGGCCGGCTTCGGGCGATACTATGTCGATATCTTCGGGGCGAATTACAACATCGACCGGCTCCTTTGCGGAAAAACCGGCATCGACGCATTTGAATTTGCGCCCAACGAATTCCACGAGATAATCCTCGTGCATAATACCATCCAAAATATTGGATTCGCCGATAAAATCGGCGACAAATGCGTTTTCAGGTTCGTTGTAAATATCCTGAGGCGAGCCTATTTGCTGGATTTTGCCGTCGTCCATGACAACAACAGTATCCGACATTGACAATGCTTCCTCCTGGTCATGCGTGACAAAGATGAAGGTTATCCCCAAGCCTTGCTGGATACTTTTCAGCTCGCCCTGCATGTCCTTGCGCAGCTTTAAATCAAGCGCCGCCAACGGCTCGTCCAGCAAGAGAACTCCGGGGTCGTTGGCAAGTGCGCGGGCAATAGCTACACGCTGTTGTTGTCCGCCGGAAAGAGTGTTGACAGCTCGTTTGTCAAAGCCGCGAAGGTTGACTGTTTCCAGCATTAGAGCAACCTTTTCCTCAATTTCCTGTTTCTTTTTCTTGTGTACCCGCATGCCGAACGCGACATTTTCATGGACGTTTAGGTGCGGGAACAGCGCATATCGCTGAAAAATGGTGTTTACCGGCCGTTTGTGTGCCGGCAAGTCGTTGATGCGTTCATCGTTAAAGAATACATCACCATTGTCGGGCGTGATAAATCCGCCGATAATACGCAGCAATGTGGTTTTTCCGCATCCTGACGGTCCAAGCAGAGTGACAAATTCGCCATCGCGAATGCTGAGACTCAGCTTTTCCAAAATTTGTTGTCCGTCGAATGCGATGGAAACATCTTGAATCCGGATGATTTCTTTTCCGGCTCCGCCGGTAAATGGAATTGTTGACATGATTTGCATCCCCCTTTGCGGTCGATACCGGTATCGGGGACTTTCCCCAATGCTGACCGGTATAAAAGCTTGCCGCCAACTGAACAGCGGTAAACCGCAGGCTCTCTGTCATACCCTCCGCAAAGGGTTTTTCACAAACGTCCCGGACAAAAATCGCCCGGCCGTTTGCGGTATGCGCGGAGCTTGCTGCGCGCGGGAGCGTACCCCTGCGCGAAAAATAGATGCCTCTGACACATTAAACTATGATGTTAACCACCCTTGGCTTTGTGTCAGTTCAAAAACGCGTTCGCGCGTTTTCCCAAAACAGATGCCTCTGACACATTAAACTATGATGTTGACCACCCTTAGCTTTGTGTCAGTTCAAAAACGCGTTCGCGCGTTTTCCCGAAAGAGCTTGTAAAGAAACGGACTTTCGCTGTCACCCTGAACACAGTGAAGGGTCTTAAATCCTTTATCCCATTTTCGAAAAATGCGAATGCGTTTGTGTCCATACATGTGCGATATTATGCACAAAAGAATGGACAATACATTAAAATATAATGCCCGCGCGCGAAAATGTCAATACATAATTTTTTGCGTTAAAAAATTGACGGTATTTTTCGGCCTATTTCGGGCACAAAAAGCGAACCGGAGAACGCCAAATTCTCTCATATGAAGGCAGTGGGCAAATTGCGCTGATTATGTCATTGCGGGCTTGTTTAAAAACTTCACATGTGTGAAGTTTTTAAACAAGCCCTAATAACAGTTAAGCTTCCGGCTCAAGTCCGGAATGACAGCACAGTATTTCAGGTGCGCGATTTGATCATCGCTTACCTAAAGTGTAATGAATCTTAAAGATTCTTCGCGTTGCTCAGAATGACAGGGCGGAGGGCTTCGGAATTGCAGATGGAGACCCCATAGCCGCAACCAGCTTGCTACCCCTCAATAGTCAATCGGCATTGAGGCATACGCATTAAGCTCCATCCCCGCGATGTTACCGGCGGAAAGCTCATAAAACGCTTGCGCCCCAACCATTGCGGCGTTGTCCCCGCACAGAGACAATGGCGGGATATACAGCGGCGTCCCGCGCTGTTTGCACTCGTCGGCAATGCGTTTGCGAAGTCCGCTGTTTGCCGACACTCCGCCTGCCAAAACCAGCGTATCTCCCTCCTGCGCCGCGGCAAAAAAATTCTCCGACAGCATATCTACCGCCGTTTTTTGAAACGATGCACACAAATTGGGGATATTAAGCGATTCCCCGCGTTGTTCCGCGGTGTGCAGTAGATTTATCACAGCGGTTTTAAGCCCGGAAAAGCTGAAATCATACCGGTTTCCCTCGACCCGCGGGCGGGGCAGCTTATATGCCGTGGCATCGCCCTCTGCCGCCAGCCGGTCAATGTGTATGCCGCCGGGATAGGGCAATCCCATTGTCCGCGCGGCTTTGTCATAGCATTCGCCCACCGCGTCGTCACGCGTGCGGCCAATAACCTCAAATATAGTATAGTCTTTTACCCTCACAATATGGCTGTGACCGCCGGACACTATCAAGCACAAAAACGGCGGTTTTAGGTCGGTGTTTATATAATTTGCCGCCACATGCGACCGCAAATGATGCACCGGTACAAGCGGCAAGCCAGCCGACACCGCCAATCCCTTGGCAAAATTAACCCCCACAAGCAACGCGCCGATAAGTCCCGGCGCATGCGTGACGGCTACCGCGTTCAGATGATTGACTGTCATCCCCGCTTCGTCCAGCGCACGGCGAACAAGCAGTGATATGGATTCGGCATGGCGGCGGCTGGCAATTTCGGGCACAACACCACCGTACAGCGCGTGTTCCTCCGCTTGCGATGCGATTACATTGGACAGTACGGTTCTGCCGTCACGGACTATGGCGGCGGCGGTTTCGTCGCAGGAGGATTCGATTGCAAGAATGTTCACGCCGGCTTCACCGCTCTCCGATAAAATTCATGGAAATATCCATCGCTGTCACAGAATGCGTCAGTGCTCCCAGCGAAATAACATCCACGCCGGTCAACGCGACAGGCAACAGGCTGTCGGCGGTAATACCGCCGCTCGCTTCTGTAAGTGCCCGCCCGTCAATGATACGCACCGCTTCGCGCATGGTGTCGCAGTCCATATTGTCCAGCATAATTACATCCGCGCCGGAATCCGCCGCCTGCCGAACCTCGTCCAGCGTGCGGGTTTCGACCTCCAGCTTTACCATATGTCCCAGCTTGCCGCGAATAATTGACACCGCCGCCGGAATTCCGCCGGCTGCGTTGATGTGATTATCCTTGAGCATGGCGGCATCCGACAGGTTGAACCTGTGATTGCGGCCACCGCCGGTCATTACGGCGTATTTTTGCAATGCGCGCAAGCCCGGCAGCGTTTTTCGCGTGTCAGCAATGCTTGCGCCGGTGTCCTTGACAATATTGACACATTTTGCCGTGGCAGAGGCAATGCCCGACATATGCTGTATCAAATTAAGCGCCGTACGCTCGCCGTTGAGCAATCCCCGCGCCGTGCCCGAAAACTCGGCAATTATATCACCTGATTTGACCTTATCGCCATCGTGCATTAAAACCGCGGCGGCAAAAGCCGGGTCAATCAGCTCAAATACCCGCATAGCCACGTCAACTCCGCACAGCACGCCGTCGGCTTTTGCCATAAACTGCGCTTTGGCAGGGGCGGACGGGTCGATCAGCAAATCCGTGCTGATGTCAATATAGTTGACATCCTCCCTGATGGCGGTGTTGATGATATCATCAACATAAAAAATAGGAAGCTGCATATTTTGTAACCATACCTTTCTTTGAATCCCAATGCAGGAAAAATTTATTTTTCAAACTTATTTTTTAACACAAGGAACAAGATTGCGCCTATACCTCCGGCCACCACAACAGCACCAACCAAAATTAATATACCCACAACACTTCCAGCGGCAGGTTCAGCCGATATGGCTGCGTTTGATGTATCCGGTGCATGCGTATCAGACGAACCGGTGGTTCTGTCAACATTGACAGCATCGGTGTTCTCTGCTTCGGAGGAGGTCGGGACGGTGGTTCCGTCCGACTCTGTTTGTCCATCGGGGGAGGTAGTCACTGCCGCGGCGGGTAGAGTTTGTTCTCCGGGTTGTACAGTTGCCATCGTGTTTGGTGCCGCCGTGGGGGCGGTGGGAGTGACAACCGGCGCGGTGGTCGGATTCACAGAGCCACTGGTCGGTTTGTAGGCGTTTTTTTCAAGCGGGGGAAGTGTTACCGACTGGTTTGACGGCACCAATTTACCGCTTGGTATATGAGTTTTGGAAAATGTTTTGCCGTCAAAATTGCTTGCAACAGTATCACTGCCCACAAGAAAATAATCATAAAAAATCTTGCCGATTTGGTCCTGGTCATTCCACGTGAGGTCCACTGCATACCATTTCCCGTCATCCATTTGCACATAATTCCATGCATGCGCTTCTGTTCCGCCTTGCGTGTTCGCACCTGTTCCGGAAACTATTATGCATGGGATGCCGACGCGGTCACACGCCAGCTTAAAGGATTTTGCATATCCTTCACACACGCTTTTTCCGGTTGAAAGCGCGCCGAAAGTGTCGTAGGAGGTTTGGCCGAAGGAATAATCATACATCAGCTTTGATGCAATGGAATCGTGGATGTTTTTAATCCTGTCATATCGGGTCGCGCCGGCGGTGTTTATACCCGCGATGAGGGTTTCCAGCCGTTTTACACTGCCGGCGGCGGAGGGATAATAGGGGAAGGTGCTGGCGGTGTATGACATTGCGGTGGGGGATAAGCCAAGTCCGGGGGCGGTGATGTCAAGCCAAAAAAGCTCCGGAACATCGAGTCTTAGCGCGTCAAATACGGCTTGCAGTGAATTGGAGTCGTTTTTTGATTCCTCGTAAGATTGGGTGCGCAATACACGCGGCGTGCCTATATCCGCGGGGGTCAGTGTGCGGAAAACGTCATAATACTCCTGCTGCCGCGGTGTCAGATAGCTGCGATAATTATAGCTGCCCGTGCCGCCGTAATACATATGCGGCTGTGCCGAATCTGTACCGAAAATGGGGGTAGGCCCGGAGGAGGTTGCTGTAAAGAGGACCGCAATTATTACTGCCACAGCGGTCATGTACAGCAGCTTTGAAAAAGGTGAATAAATTCGTTTTTTCATTGATGGGCGTGCTCCTTTCGGGGGTACATGGTTGGGAAAAAGATTCTTCGCAGGCTCAGAATGACAGGCTAAGTAGATAATCGAGAAGCTTTAATGCGCATTACACATTTACGCACGTTTGGGAAAACGCGCGAACGCGTTTTTGAACAGGCGCAAATCTATTTTCATAATCGAGAAGCTTTAATGCGCCTGACTTATCTTACCCGGTTGCCTGGTGCAACACCTTCAACAAAAATCACCCTTGCGGCATCGCCATCATCGGCGGCGAGAATCATGCCGTTGCTTTCCACACCGCACAACACAGCGGGCTTGAGGTTTGCAACCACGATGACCCGCTTGCCTATCAAATCCTGCGGCGAATACCACTGTGCAATTCCGGAACACACTGTGCGCGGCCGGGCTGTACCGTCGTTCAACGTCAATTTGAGCAGTTTTTTGGCCTTTTTAATCGGCTCGCAACCGGTTACTTCGGCGACACGCAAATCTACTTTCATAAAGTCATCATACAAAATCTGCTCCAAAAACGTAACATTTTCCGGTGCTGCAGATTCTTCAGCAACCATAGCGGGTGCGTTTTCCGCCGCGGCCGCGGCAAGCTCCGTCAGCTTGGCTTCGGCATCTATGCGGGCAAACAGCGGAACGGGGTCACCTACTGTAAAAGCGGTTTCGGCATCGAAGATATCCGCGTCGGCGATAGTCAATGCATCAGGACTCAACCCCAACTGGCGCAGCATAGCATCGGCGGTCGCCGGAACAAATGGCTTGAGCATAATTCCCAGCGAACGGATACAGGACAGCAGATTATACAACACCTGTTCAAGCCGTTCTTTTGAATTTTCGTCTTTAGCCAGCAGCCATGGAGCAGTTTCATCAATATACTTGTTGCACCGTGCCGCCAGCTTCATTACCGCATCGGCGGCATCGGCAGTGCGATAAATATCCATTGCGGAAATGTACTGTTTCACCGTTTCGTGCATGTCACCGTCCAGCTCACCGCTGTGGCGCGAAACCGTACCGTCAAAATACTTTTTCGTCATAGCTACCGACCGGTTTACAAGATTTCCCAATGTGTTTGCAAGCTCGGTGTTATACTTGGCAATCAAGCTTTCATAGGTTATTGACCCGTCCTGTGCGAACGGGATTTCCGACAACAGGTAGTATCGCACGGCATCGACGCCGAAGTGGTCTGCCAGCTCATCGGCATAAAGCACATTTCCGGTGGATTTACTCATTTTATCCTCGCCTACCAGCACCCACGGATGCCCCAACACTTGTTTCGGCAGCGGCAAATTCAACGCCATAAGTATAATTGGCCAATATATTGTGTGAAACCGCACAATGTCCTTGCCGATTACATGCAAATCCGCCGGCCAATACCGGGAAAACTGTTCGGTGCTTCCATTGGGGTCGTATCCTATGCCGGTAATATAGTTGGACAGCGCGTCCAGCCATACATATACAACGTGACCGGGGTCAAAATCAACAGGGATACCCCATTTAAAGGTTGTGCGGGATACGCAGAGGTCGGACAGGCCGGGTTTGATAAAATTGTTAATCATTTCGGCGCGGCGGGAGGCGGGCAGGAAGAAATCGGGGTTGTCATCGTAAAATTTCACCAGCCGGTCTTGATATTTTCCCAGCCGCAGGAAATAGGCCTCCTCCTGCGCGTCGGAAACCTCCCGTCCGCAATCGGGGCATTTTTCGTCTTTGAGCTGGGAAGCGGTGAAGAATGATTCGCAGGGGACGCAATATTTACCTTCATACGCGCCCTTATAAATATCATCCTGGTCATATAATTTTTTAAAAATCCGCTGGATGGTTTTTTCGTGATGTTCATCAGTGGTGCGGATAAAATGGTCATAGGATGTGTTCATACAATCCCACACACCGCGCACCTCGGCGGCGACAGAATCGACGTATGCTTTCGGCTCCATGCCCAATGCGGCGGCGTTTTGCTCCACCTTCAGGCCGTGCTCGTCCGTGCCGGTCAGAAAGAACACGTCGAAGCCCATCATTCGCTTATACCGCGCGATCGCATCCGCGAGCACGGGATCATACGCGTTTCCGACATGCGGTTTGCGCGAAGTGTACGCTATTGCGGTGGTGATATAAAACTTTTTCAATTGCTTCGACTCCTTCTGATGCTGTGATTTTGGGGGTTTCGTTTAATTATACCTAATTATCGGAAAAAAAACAAGTCCTGAGTTTTGGGGAATGGGATAAAGGGACACCTAAAAGGCTGTAGCATCATTCCGGCCTTGAGCCGGAATGACGCTACCACTGCTGTTATCCTGAGCAATGCGAAAAAGATTCTTCGGCAAAGCCTCAGAATGACAGAGTGGGGGGCGTGGTTGCTTATAATGACAGGCTTTGGAAAAACGCGAATGCGTTTTTGCGTGTATGCAAATCTTGTCTAATACTCGAGAAGGGTTAATGCACATATAACTTTTATCCCACTTTGGAAAAACGCGAATGCGTTTTTGCGTGTATGCAAATCTTGTTTAATACTCGAGAAGGGTTAATGCACATATAACTTTCATCCCACTTTGGAAAAACGCGAATGCGTTTTTGCGTGTATGCAAATCTTGTCTAATACTCGAGAAGGGTTAATGCATACATAAC
>JGI994J12354_10004398_pt1 | contig 12683 bp, 10 predicted proteins | sample IntmicLarv3ML3BL_FD_12354 | JGI IMG/M metagenome (IMG submission 12354)
GCCGAGACGGTGAAATAGGTGAACATATCGACGCCCAACCACACCACCAAGGTGAAGAAGGCGCCCACACCCAGGAAGGTGAACAGGGCCGTGCGGGCAATGCGCCGCACCTCAAGAGGCCGGCCCAGGGCGTTGGCCTCGGCCACCATCTTGGAGACCGCCACCGGCAGCCCGGCCGTCGACACGATGAACATGAAGGTATAGATATAATAGGCAATGGTGAAAATCCCATTGCCCTCCTCCCCAATGAGGTTGATGATGGGGATTTTGTACACAGCACCAATCCCCTTGATGATGAGACTGGCCACCATGAGGATAAACGCGCCCTGAACGAAGCTTTGCTTGTTGGTTTTGTCCATTTGGCACCTACTTAGGGGCAGAGAATAGTGAAGAGTTGCGGAGGCAGGGCATTGGTTAGGGTGGGGCGTGGGGCGGGCCGGGGTCGTCACGCCCTACGAGGGGCCGTCCCCAAAAAAGGCCGGGGCCCTGGCGGTTGCGCGCCCCTACAGGGGCCGGCGGGGCGTCCGAAAACGCCCCTCACCCCATCATTATGCCCCGAAAACCTGGGGCATGACGGTATGTGCAAGCTCGAAGCGCACCTTTTCCATGTCGATGGTTTTGTGCTCGCCGTTTTCATAGAGAATTTTGCCCCGCACCATGGTCAGGCAGACATCGCTGCCCCGGGCGGCGTAGACGACCTGAGACACCGGGTTGTGCATGGGGGTCAGGTGGGGTTTATCCAAATCCAGCATGATAAGGGAGGCATCGTATCCCACTTGAATACGACCCAGCCGGCCCTCACGGCCCTGAGCTTTCGCGCCGTTCACCGTGGCCAGACCCAGGGCATCTAAAGCCGGGACGGCGTGGGGATTCTGCGAGGCCCCCTTGTGGAGGATGGCGGCCAGCTTGATCTCCTCAAAGAGGTCGTGGCTGTTGTTGGAGGCCACACTGTCGGTGCCCAGGGCCACGTTGACCCCCGCCTCGAGCATCCTCGGAACGGGCGCGACGCCGCTGGCCAGCTTGAGGTTACTGACCGGGTTGTGGGCCACGGTGACACCCTTTTGACGGAAGATTTCAATGTCCGGTTCCTCGGCCCACACGCAGTGTGCGGCCAGGGTTGGGGTGTCGAAGACACCGGCCTCCATGAGCACCCGGGCCGGGGTTTTGCCATGGCGTTTGATGCACTCAAGATGCTCAAACTCGGTCTCGGAGACATGGACATGCATGCGCAAGTCATGCTCTTTGGCGAAGCCCGCAAAGTCGCGCCACAGGGCCGGAAAGCTGGTGTACTCGGCGTGGATGGAGGCATCGAGGACGATGCGCCCGTCGTCGGCGCCGTGCCAGCGCTCGAGCATGGTGCGCATTTCCTTGGTGGAATTGTTGTCCTCAAAGCGGTAATTCTCCCGATCGAAGCACAACGCCCCATTACCCAGGTTGGCATAGATGCCGGCATCAAAGGCGGCCTGAGCGAGGCTTGGAATCTGGGAGTACATATCGGTGAGGGCCACGGTGCCCGAGGCAATCATCTCGGCGAAGCCAAGCTGGGCGCCCACCGTCATGCAGTGGGCGTCCATTTTGCTTTCGGCCGGCCAGATGTGCTTTTCAAGCCACTCCTGGAGGGCGTAGTCGTCGGCGTAGCCCCGCAGGATGGACATACTCACATGGGTGTGGGCGTTGACCAGGCCAGGCATGACCAGCTTGCCCCGGCCATCGATGATGCGTCCGGCCTCGGGGGGCGGCGGCGTCCCAATGGCGGCAATTTTGCCGTTTTCGATGCCAATCCAGGCATTTTCCAGCACGGGCTGCCCCTCGTTCATGGTGAGGACGATGGCATTTTTGATGACCAGCTCCATGGTTTAGCCCTGCATATGGGGCAGGCAGGCCAAAATGAGAGCCGAGAAGCCATCCTTGGCCTTCTCGGCGGCCTCGATGACATCGACGCCGCTCAGGCTGACATCCAGGACGCCGGCTGCCATGTTGGTGATGAGCGAGATGCCCAGAATCTTCATGCCGCAGTGATTGGCCGCGATGGCCTCGGGCACGGTGGACATGCCGACGGCGTCGGCACCCAGCACCCGGGCGGCGCGCACCTCGGCAGGGGTTTCAAACTGGGGCCCGGGGAAATAGCAGTAGACGCCCTCGTGGAGCTTGAGGCCGAGCTCGGCGCCCTTGGCGCGGGCCATCTCGCGGTAAGCGGCGGTGTAAGTATAGCTCATGTCGCAGAAGCGGGGGCCGAACTCCTCCACGTTGGGGCCTTGAAGGGGGGTGGGGTCAAAGAACTTCATGTGGTCGGAGATGAGCATGAGCTCGCCCACCTCGAAGCCGACATTGACGCCGCCGCAGGCGTTGGTGACAATCATGCTGTGGGCGCCCAGCAATTTCGCCACCCGCACGGGATAGGCGGCCTCCCAGGCGGTGTAGCCCTCGTAGCAGTGCATCCGGCCCTGCATGACCATGACGTTGACCCCCGAGAGGGTGCCCAGCACGAACTGGCCGGCGTGGCCGGGGGCGGTGGAGGGCTTGAAGTGCGGAATGTCTCCGTAGGGGATGCGGATGGCGTTTTCGACCTGCTCGCCCATGAAGCCGAGGCCCGAGCCGAGAATCATGAGCATCTGGGGGACAAATCCGGGGGCGCGGGACGCGATGTAGTCGGCGCTTTGGCGGTAGTTTTCAAAGGTAAACATGGCGATTCCTCCTATTATCAAATAAAGGAGGGAGGGTTGTCCTCCCTCCCCTGTGTCATTCCTGTTTACAGCGCCTGGCCGCAGATGTGGCAAAAAGCGTTTTCCTTGTTGCACTCGACGCCGCACTCGGGGCAGCGCACGGTCTCGCGCCGGGCCTCGATTTGCTCCTTAATCTCGCGGATGCGCAGATATTTTGCGTCGATGCCGGCGATTTTGGCGCTGATTTCCTCGGCGTCCACGTCGGCCCCGGTGTGGGTGAGGTAGACCGCCTTGCCGATTTCCTTAAAGAGCAGCTCGATGTCGGTGTTGAGGTCGAAAATCATGAGGTTAAGCTTGGTGGACGAGAACAGATCACCGGCCAGCTTTCCGGCGCTGTCGGCGGCGCGGCCTGCAGCCGAGGCCGCTGTCATGGCGGTTGCCTTGGCTTTTTCCAGAATTTCCAGCACTTTTGGGTCCATAGTCGTGGCTCCTTCCTTGTTTTTCGCGCAAAGCGAACGAAAAACGTCAAGTTGCGCTGCGCGCAACATTGCAGATTGTGCATCTTACAGAGATTATAGCATCCACACGCCGCAATATCAAGGGAATTACAGGGACAATTGCGACTTTTGCGCGGCGATTTCGCCACTGTTTACAATGTATTCACGGGGATACTTGGGGTTTTGCACCCGTCGGATGACGCCGCCGTTCCGGGTGCCCAGCTTGGTGACACCGCCGGCCCCCAAAGCCAGCACGTCGCACAGCTCCTCCATCATGCAGATGTTGTAGTGGGAAGCGAAGCCCGCTTTGGCCCAGCCGATGTTCTCGAGGCCGCCGGCGCTGTACTTCTGGCGGTAGAGGTAATAGGGCCCGTACCCGGCCTGTTGCAGCACGGCGTAGCAGGCGTCCATCGTCGCGGCGGGAAGCCGCCCCTGCTTACCGAAGCGCAAGGCCGCCCCCTTCTTGCGGGCCAGGCAGTGGAGGGTGATGTTGTCGGGGGCCAGCGCGATGAGCTGCTGAACGCTGCGCATCAATCCCTCATCGCTGTCGCCGGGCAGGCCGGCAATCAAATCCATATTGACGGCAAAGGCGCCGAGGCTTCGCGCCTCCCGGAAGGCGCGGACGATATCATCCGCCGTGTGATGCCGGCCCACGCCGCAGAGGACGGCGTCGTCCATGGTCTGAGGGTTGATGCTAAGCCGTGTCACGCCCCGGCGGGCCAGAACGCGGAGCTTTTCCATGTCCAGGGTCTCGGGGCGTCCGCCCTCCACGGTGATCTCCCGGCAAGTGCTGAGGTCAAAGGCATCATGGAGCGCACCCATCAGGGTGTCCAGCTGACTCGCCGTCAGGATGGTGGGCGTTCCGCCCCCCAGGTAGAGGCTGCCGAGGGTGAGACCTTGCTGCCGCACCATGAGGCCGGAGGCGGCGATTTCGGCCAGCAGGGCCTCCAAATAGGGGGCGATGAGGTGGCCGCTTTTCTGGGTGTCGTTGCTGACGAAGGAGCAGTAGCTGCACTTGGCCGGGCAGAACGGGATGCCGGCGTACAGCTGAATCTCCCGGGGCGCCAGGGCGGCCTCGGCGGCGATGGCGTGCTGGGCGGCGATGACGCACAGACGGGCGCGGGCGTCCTCGACGAAGTAACGGTCGGTCAAATGGCCCATGGCGGCGCTGGGCGTGGCGCCGGAGGCCAGCAAATCCCGCACCACCTTGGCCGGCTTGACGCCGGTCAGGCTGCCCCAGGGGGGTAGTTCCTCAAGATGGGGCACCATGGCGTGATAGAGGGCCGTCTTGACGGCGTAGCTGGCGGCGCGGTTGACCTCGATGCGGCCTGTGCCGGCAGACATTTCGCTGTGATAACCCGCACTGGGCCGTCCCCCGCGCGTGACAAAGGCCCTGGCGGTCAGCAGGCCGTCAGGGCCGGTCTCGAGCACCGAGGTACACAGGTCACCCACCTCAACGTCGACGCGGCGGTGCTCCTCCTCGGGCAGCAGGCAAATGAGCAAATCCTGCACGGCGTTGCTCCGGTCGTGGTCAATCAGCCGGTAATTCATTTGGGCATGTAGGGGTTATGCACCCGCTCGTGGCTCAGCTTGGTGATGTCCTCGTGGCCGGGATAGATGGTGTAATCCCCCGGCAAATCCCGAATGCGTTTAAGGCTCTGGCGCATGTCCTCGGCGCTGCCGCCCTCGAGGTCGACCCGGCCGCAGCTCTCCAAAAAGAGGGTATCGCCGGCCAGCATGTGCTCGCCGCACAGCAGCACACACGAGCCGGGAGTGTGGCCGGGGGTGTTCATCACAGTGAAGGTCAGGCCGGCCATGGGGATTTCCATGCCGTCCTCCAGATAGCCGTGGATGTGCGGCGTCTCGTAGGGCTCGCGGATATATCCGGCGTGGCCGGCATAGCTCTGGTCAATCATGTGGGCGTCGGCCTTGTGAATGTACAGCTTGGCACCGGTGCGGCGCACAATCTCGGGGGCGGCCATGATATGGTCGAAGTGGCCGTGGGTGAGCAACACCAGCTCGGCGCGAAGGCCGTTTTGCTCAAGGTAATCGAGAATCCGCGGCGCGTTGGCGCCCGGATCGACGATGGCACAGGCCTTGGCGTCCTCGTCGATGACGACGCAGCAGTTGGCGGCCAGCATACCTACAGGGATGATCTGGATTCTCATGGGGGTTTCTCCTTTGTTGGGGTTGGTATGATGGGTGTAGGGGACGGGTTTCCCGTCCCGTGGAGTTTCGGCGAAATGACAGCGGGACGGGGAACCCGTCCCCTACGAAGGGCAGAGGGGCGAGAGGACCGGGCGATTTATAATCGCCCCTACGAAGGGCGTGCTGGCCCGGTGGCCCTCTTCATTTTACGGACAATCCCCTACCCCTTCATCATCTGCTCGGTATCCATGATGAGGGTGACCGGGCCGTCGTTGACATGGTCGATTTGCATCTCGGCCCCGAACTCGCCTGTAATGAGGGGGATGGGCTCCTTTTTAAGGCATTCGATAAAATGCTCGTAGAGCGGAATGGCCGTGGCCGGCTTGGCGGCGTGGTAGAAATCGGGCCTGCGCCCCTTGGCACAGTCGGCGTAGAGGGTGAAATTGCTCACGGCCATGATGCCGCCGCCGATGTCCGCAAGGCCCAGGTTCATCTTGCCCTCGGCATCCTCGAAAATCCGCAGCCCGGTGATTTTTCTGGCCAGGTACTCAGCCTCCCTTGGGGTGTCCCCCTCCCGGATGCCGAGCAGCACAACGAGGCCCTGATTCATGCCTCCGCACGGCTCGCCCTCGATGGTGATGGATGCCCTGGATACCCGAATGACAACTGCCCGCATGGCGGATTCCTCCCTACTTCTGCCCGGTTTCCACAGCCCGGGAAACGTCGCTCACCCCGCCGGCCCGGCGCAGCCGCTGCATCACCAGGTCGAGCTGACCCTTGTCGAAGACCGTGATGGTGAGATAATAGATGTTCTGGCCGTCGTGGTCGTCGCGCACCGACAGCTCATTGACGTTGATTTTCATGTTGCCCAAAACGTTGACCAAATCGCTCAGCACGCCGGGGCGGTTCTTGGCCGTCACCCGCACGGCGGTGAGGTATTTGTGCTTCTCGCTCAAATCCCACTCGGTGGTAATCCAGCGGTTGTAGTCCTCCTGGCTGCGGCTCAGCGAGCTTTTGACATTGGCGCAGTCGACCCGATGCACCGACACGCCGTGGCCTCTCGTGACAAAGCCGATGATGTCGTCCCCCGGCACCGGGGTGCAGCACTTGGCGAACTTGACCAGGCAGTTGTCGATGCCCTCGACGATGACGCCGGTGTCGGCGATGGCCTTGCGCTTGGGCGGGATGGGCTTGACCTCCAGCTGTTCCTTGGCCTTTTGACGCTTGTTAAGCTCCTCCCGGGCCCGGCCCACCACCTTGGACACCATGACACCGCCGTAGCCGATGCTGGAATAGAGCTCCTCGAGGTTCTGAAAGCCCAGCTGCTTGAGGATGAAGGCCAGGAAGTCGGCCTGCATAAAGCTGTCGTAGATGAGATTGACCCGCAGCTCGCGGTCGAGGGAGGATTTGCCGTGCTCGACATTTTCCTCCTTGCGCTCCTTCTTGAACCACTGGCGGATTTTCGACCGGGCGCTGTTGGTGCGCACGATTTGCATCCAGTCGCGCTTGGGGCCGCTTGAGTTTTTGGCCGTGGCGATGTCGACAATCTCGCCCGACTTGAGGGCGTAATCGATGGGCACAATGCGGCCATTGACCTTGGCGCCCGTCATGCGGTTGCCCACCGCCGAGTGGATGGCGTAGGCAAAGTCAATGGGCGTGGCCCCGGCGGGCAGGCTGATGACATCGCCCTTGGGGGTAAACACGTAAACCTCGTCGGCAAAGAGGTCGACCTTGATGTTGCTGATGAAATCCTCGGCGTCGGAGTCCTGCTGGGTTTCCAGCAGCTGGCGCACCCAGGCGAAGGCGTCCTCGCTCTGCTGGCCCTTGAGGCCGCCCTTGTACTTCCAGTGGGCGGCGATGCCGTATTCAGCCGATTTATCCATGTCGGCGGTACGGATTTGCACCTCGAAGGGGATGCCCTCGCCGCCGATGACCACCGTGTGCAGCGACTGATATCCGTTGGGCTTGGGGGTGCTGATATAGTCCTTAAACCGGCCCGGAACCGGGCGGTAGAGGTCATGAATGACACCGAAGACGTTGTAGCAATCCAAAATACTGTGCACGATGATGCGGCAGGCGCACAGGTCGTAAATCTCGTCGAAGGTGAGGTTCTGGCCGTAGAGCTTCCTATAAATGCTGTAAACGCTCTTGAGGCGGGTCTTGACCTCGGCGTTGATGCCGGCCTGGTGCAGCTTGTCCTCGATGCGGCCTTGGGTCACCTGCAAAAACTGGGCGAAGCTCTCCTCCTTGCCAGCCAGGAAGCCCTGGATTTCCTCATAGCCGATGGGGTCGAGGATGCGCAGGGAGCGATCCTCCAGCTCCTCCTTGATGCCGTGGATGCCAAGGCGGTGGGCCAGAGGGGCGTAGATTTCCATGGTCTCGAGGCAGATTTCGCTTTGCTTGACCGGCTTTTGGTACTGGATGGTGCGGATGTTGTGCAGCCGGTCGGCCAGCTTGATGATGATGACGCGGATATCCTTGGCCATGGCGATGAACATGCGCCGCAGATCCTCCATCTGCTCTTCCTCGCGGCTGGAATATTCAATTTGCCCCAGCTTGGTCACGCCGTCCACCAACAGGGCCACATCATGGCCGAAGGCCCCGGCGATGTCGGCCTTGGTCAGGTTCGTGTCCTCAATGCAGTCGTGCAGCAGGCCGGCGGTGATGGAGTCGGCGTCCAAACCCAGCTCGTTGAGTATCTTCGCCGAGGCCACAGGATGCATGACGAAGGGCTCGCCGCTCTTGCGCTTCTGGGTCTTGTGGGCCTCGATGGCCACCTCGAGGGCACGCAGAATGCGCTCTCCCTCGGGCGCTGAAAAGCCGGCAGCCAGTTTTTTCATGTCCGCCCGGTAGTCTCTGATATGGTTTTTATACTTTTCAGTTTCCCAATAAGGGATGTCGTCCCTGTTGTCCATGGCCGTGCCTCTCTCCTTCTGCGAGGATAACGCCGGGGTAATTAAGACCTTGAGGCTTCGCCTCAAACTCCACAAACTTTTTGAAAAAAGTTTGAACAAAAACTTCTTGAACATCATGTTTCACATGATGTTCTGTTATTGCTAATTCTGAAATTGTGTGTAACACAATTTCCAAAAGCTTTTGGGGATTCTCAAGGGTGTTTTTACAAAAACGCCCTTGAGTCGCCGAAGGCAAATTATTTACCCTTCAATGCACTCAATCAACCGACGCAATACCTTGGATCCATTGATGTCGGCCTTGCCCTGATAATCGTGGCAGGTGATGGCAATCTCCTGGCCGCTGAGGGCATAGGAAAAAATGTCAAACTCGCTGAACACATCGAGGCAGATGAGCAAGCGCCCCAGGTTGATACTGCTGCGCGAGCTGTAGCGGATTTTGCGGTAGATGGCCCTCGGGTCGGCGCACAGCACCTTGCTCACCGCGTTGGTCTTGATATAGCGGAAGACGGCCCGCAGCTCGTCCTTGGTGGGTGCCAGCACCCGGGCCTCGGCGTCGCTGATGTGCCCGCTCTTCGTAAACTGGCGGTAGAGGGCAAGGGCGGCCTCGTCGCCAACCTGCTCCTTCTCGGCCCAGCGGATGTCCTTGACGATGAGCTGGATATTCTGCCGGCCCTTGTAGGTGTTGATTTCGGCGGCGAAGACGATGTCGATGGCATCGCCGTTCTCAAAGGGGCAATTGTGGGCCCCCATGCCGAAGACGAAGGCGTAAAAGCGCTTGCCGTCGCGGCTGAGGAGCAGCTTGACATGGCGGTCGTGGCTGATGGGGGTAATCTCCTCGATGATGACATCCCGCATGCCCAACGCCGGCTGGGGGTTGCCCATACCGAAGGGCTCCAAAACAGCAAAGCCGCGGATGGCGTCGAGGGTGATTTCCTCGGGGGTGACCATGCAGTCGATGTTAACACTGGGCACCACATCGTCGGAGACCTCCTCGGAATCGGCGAAGTCTTCGAGAGCCTGGGCCAAAGCGGGCAGATTCTTGCGGTCGACGGTCAGCCCGACGGCCAGCTCATGGCCGCCGTATTTCTCAAGCAGATGGGCGTTCTTCTCCAAAGCGGCATAGAGGTTAAAGCCCCGAATGCTGCGGCCCGAGCCCTTGCCGCTGTCGCCATTCATGGAGATGAGCACGCAGGGGATGCCGTAGCGGTCACTGAGCCGCGAGGACACAATGCCGATGACGCCGTTGTGCCAGCCGTCCCCCCACAGCACGAGGGTTTTCCCCTGGGTCAGGTGGGGCTCCTCCCGCAGCCGCTGGGTGATTTGGTCAAAGATGTTGTTTTCCTCCTCCTGGCGGCGGCGGTTGAGCTCGCACAGGTGCTCGGCCAGTTGGGCGGCCTCGTCGCCGTCCTCGGTGAGGAACATCTTGGCCGCCACGCTGGCCCCGCCCAGGCGCCCGGCGGCGTTGATGCGAGGCGCCATGATAAAGCTGACCGAGTTGGAGGTCAGGGGCTTCTGGTCGAGGCCCAGCTTTTGCATCAAAGCCCGAAGGCCCAGGTTGCGGGTGCTCTTGAGCTGGCTGAGGCCCCAGGAGACAATGACCCGGTTTTCCGACAGCAGCGGCATGACATCGGCGATGGTGCCGACGGCCACCACATCGGCGTAGCGGTCGAGGAGCTTGGCCGTCAGGGCTTCCTCAGAAAGTTCGGGGTGCTGGCGGCTTTCCAACGCGGTGATGACCTTGAAGGCGACGCCGACGCCGGCCAGTTCCCGGAAGGGATAGGCGCTGCCCTCCCGCCGGGGGTTGACGACAGCGACAGCGCGAGGCAGCTGCTCCTTGCACTCGTGGTGGTCGGTGATGATGACGGCCATCCCGAGGCCGGCGGCAAAGTCGGCCTCCTCCACGGCGGTGATGCCCGAGTCGACGGTGATCAGGAGGCCACAGCCCTGGTCGTGGAGGCTCTGGATGGCCCCCATGTTGAGGCCGTAGCCCTCGCCCAGGCGGTCGGGGATGTAGTAGGTGCTGCGTCCGCCCCGGCTCTCGAGGTACTCGATGAGGATGCAGGTGGCCGTGACGCCGTCGACATCATAGTCGCCATAGACGGCGATTTTGACGTCGTTTTTCAGGGCTTCTTCGATGGCGGCCACGGCTTTTTCCATGTCGGGCAGCAGAAAGGGGTCGCCCAGCCGGGTGGACGATTTGTCCATAAAGGCCCGCGCGGCCTCGGGGGTTTCACAGCCACGGGCTGTGAGCACCCGGGCGGCCAGGCGGGAAAGACCCAAAGCCTCGGCCAATGTGTCGGCACGAGGCTCGTCAAAGGGGGCGTATATCCATTTTTTAATTTTCATGAGCTTCTCCAATATTTTTATTAAAGCTCATTATAACAAATAAAAGTGTCCCTCGCAAGTGAAAGCCCCGACAAAAAAGCGGCGCTTTTTGTCGGGGCGGCTGGGTATATTGTTGGGGTTTGCATGAAGTGGGCGGCCTTTTACGCAGGTCGCCCACCCCCGCCCCCCTGATTTTGGGGCCATCCCGCAATTATTGCTCGTCCTCCGCATCGTCCAACTTTCCTCTGCCGCGCTCCTTGACACACTGACTCAGCAGGTACTCAATCTGGCCATTGACGCTGCGGAACTCGTCCTCGGCCCAGGCGGCCAGGCTGGCGTAGAGGGAGGCCGAAAGGCGCAGGGGGATTTGCTTTTTGGGCTTTGAATCCTTGCTGTCCATGGCCTTAATAAATCGAGCCGCTGTTGACAATGGGCTGGGCATCGCGGTTGCCGCACAGCACCACCATGAGATTGCTCACCATGGCGGCCTTGCGCTCGTCATCCAGATTGACGATTTGGCGCTCGCTCAGGCGCTCGAGGGCCATTTCCACCATGCCCACGGCCCCTTCCACAATGAGCTGCCGGGCGTCGACAATGGCCGAGGCCTGCTGCCGCTGGAGCATGGCCGCCGCGATTTCGGGAGCGTAGGCCAGGTGGGTGATGCGGGCCTCGACGATCTCGAGGCCGGCGAGCTCGACCTTCTGCTGGATTTCCTCCCGCAGATTCTCGGCGATTTCGCGGCTGCTGCCGCGAAGGCTCTTCTCGCCCTTTTCCTCGTCGTCAGCCGAATCGTAGGGGTAGAGCCGCACGGTGTTGCGCAGGGCGGCGTCACACTGGATGGAGAGGAACTCCATGAAGTTATCCACGTTGAACATGGCCCGGGCGGTGTTCTGCACGCGCCAGATGACCACGATGCCAATGATGATGGGGTTGCCCAGGCTGTCGTTGATTTTCTGCCGCTCGTTGTTGAGGGTCATGGTTTTGAGGGACAGCTTGCGGCTTGACATCCGGGCTGACATCTGGATGTTCTGGCCCTCGCCGGTGTTGACGGTCACCCGAGTGGGCTCGGCTGTCATGGCGCCGCTGGTCGAGGCGGAAGCCGGCACGGGCACCGCCGCGCAGAAGGGGTTGACGGCGTAAAAGCCCTCACCCTTGAGGGTGCCGACGTATTTGCCAAAGAGGGTGAGCACCATGGCCTCGCCGGGGCGGATGACCTTGAGGCCCAGATAGAAAATGATGCCAAGGGAGCACAGGTAAACGAGGCCCGCAATCAGCAGGGCCGCGCCAAGACCGATCTGTCCGCGCTCCAGGAAAATGCCGCCAAAGATGGTGGCCGCCAGGGCCGCCAGGTTGGCCAGAGTGTTGAGGATGAGCACCGGGAGGCCCGGGCGTGCGCGCAGGGTTTTTTCCTCCACCATGCGGTTTTGGTCTCTCAGAGTGTCTGCCATGGTTGTCACGCTTCCTTTCTGATATCATTTTGATATCCTATTGATAGTATAGCATGAAGATTGCGGGGTGTCAAGGACAAAAAAAGCGCGGCCGGCTGGCCGCGCTCTTTTTGATTGCCATCAATTCTTAAACAAATCCTTCAGCTTGTCGAAGAAGCCCTTCTTGCTCTCGTAATGCCCCTCGTCCACCGCCTCGTCGAATCTCGCGAGGATTTCCTTCTGCTCGGCACTGAGGCCCTTGGGGATTTCAATATTGACGCGCACATACTGGTCGCCCCGGCCCCGGCCGTGGAGGCTCTGGATGCCGCTGCCCTTGAGGCGGAAGACAGTGCCCGTTTGGGTGCCCTCGGGCATGGTGTACTGCACCTTGCCGTCGATGGTGGGCACGGTCAGGTTGGCGCCCAAGGTGGCCTGGACGAAGGAGATGGGCATCTCGAGGAGCACATCCTGTCCCTCCCGCTTGAAGACGGCGTGGGGCTTGACGGTGACGGTGACATAGAGGTCGCCCGCCGGGCCGCCCAAAGCGCCGCTGTTGCCCTCGCCCCGCAGGGAAATGGTCTGGTCGTCGTCGATGCCCGCGGGCACCTTAACCTTGATGGTGCGCTCGCGGCGCACCTTGCCGGCCCCCTTGCACTTATCGCAGGGCTGCTTGATGATTTTGCCCGTGCCGCCGCAGGCCTGGCACGG
>JGI994J12354_10004399_pt1 | contig 12682 bp, 12 predicted proteins | sample IntmicLarv3ML3BL_FD_12354 | JGI IMG/M metagenome (IMG submission 12354)
CCCCTGCCGCGACAGGCTTAGAAGCGCTGCGCCAACGGCCCTGCCGAGCGCAGCGTACATCATGTTGACAACAATGCACCACGCGTGAATCGGCATTACGATACATTGCAGCCGTATAGAAAACACGCCGATGTCGCGCGTTATCTGTGAAGTTGAGAACTGCGCCATTATCTGCGGCGCGAAAATGCCAACGACAAGCGCAAGCACGCTTATTGCCGAAACGCCGGTAAAGGACGCGAACTTAAACGCGTGCATAACGCGGTCGTAACGCTTTGCGCCGTAGTTGAAGCCGGCGACAGGCTGGAAGCCCTGCCCGTAGCCCAGAATCGCCGAGGTGACAAACATCATTATGCGGTTGACGACCGAAATTGCGGCGAGCGCCTCAACAGAAAATCCCTGCGCCACGTTGTTTGTGACGATGGTCGCAAGGCTCATAAGTCCGTTGCGTAGCATGGTCGGGAAGCCCATTTTCGCAACCTCGGTAATGATTGCCTTTGAAAATTTGATGCTTTTTATGCTGATGCGAAGAAGGCTGTGTCTTTTGAAATAAGGGTAGAGCAGCACGCAGAAGCTGATCACCTGCGAAATTGCGGTTGCCGCCGCCGCACCCTTGACCTCCATGCCGAAGGTGAATATGAAAATCGGGTCTAAAACAACGTTTATAGCAGCACCGACGGTTATGCCTATCATTGAAAACATGGCGCTACCCTCGGCGCGTAGGCATTGGCTTAAAAGGAACTGTGCAGCCATGAACGGCGCAGCGTAGAGGATAAAGCTCGCATAGTCGCGTGAATAACGCAGAACCTCCGGGTCCTTCGCGCCGAGCATGGACATCAGCGGGTCGAGAAACGTAAGCCCCGCAATCATCACAAAAAGCCCGATTCCGAACGCGGTGAAAAACGTAGTCGAAAGTGTGCGGTTCGCCTCGTCGTCGCGCTTTGCACCGAGCAGGCGGGATATGTAGCTGTTCGCGCCGGTGGCAATTGCCATGCCGAACATCTGGATAATCGCCATCAGCGACATGTTGATTCCGACGGCGCCCGTCGCCGCGTCGCCCGGAAGCATACTGACGAAATATGTGTCCGCCATATTGTAAAGCGAGGTTACAAGCATGCTGACGATTGTGGGTATCGCCATTTTAGGAACGAGGCGGGAAATCGGAGTCGTCAGCATCATCGTTCGGCGCGCTTCCTGCCTGTCAAGTGGTACTTCTTTTGCCATATACAGTCTCCTAATATTAGTTGCTTATTTCAACTTTGTATATTAGCACCGGAATGGCGGGATGTCAAGTATGCGATAAGTTACCTTGCCTGCAAAAGCTGTTGCAGAGCGATACATTCTCTTCTCAGATGATTCATGGAAATATCCTTTTCATCTTCTGACAGTCCATCAAATAGAATGCTTCTGGCAAATTCAAGAATATCTTCCAATCTGCGGCGTACTCGATAAAAGGCCATTGCATTTTTGTTGAGTGAGTAATCTGGACGGACGTTTTGGTAACCTGCCGTAAAAGCGTTCCATGCGTAATCGTAAAAGAATCCTTCAGAAAACGAAAACAAGTCCGCCTCTGCCGGGGCGAGTTTTAGGCCCTCCCAGTCCAGCAAAACAAGCTGTTCCGCTTGCAACAAATTCCATCCATGCAAGTCTGTATGACACAGTACAAATTCTGGGCGTTCATCGCAGAGCGTTTGCGCAAGTCCTTTCATCTCATCCATGCCGCAATAAAGATACTCCTGATATTGTATGAGGGCATTTTTCAGATAGGTATCCTGTAAATCTTCTTGAAAAATTAGCTGTGATAAATCTTCACATATTTTTGTATCAAAATCTTCCCTGTTTTTTAGTAGCGGAAAATCCGATTCTTTGTAGGAGTGTAGCTCCGCAACAATTTCTGACAAACAGCGCTGCTCGTCCTCTGTAAGTTTGTCGCTGCCGGGAGTATTTCCCTCAATAAACGGAAACAGGATAAAAACATAGTCGTCGTTTTCAACTTTATATTTGCCGTCCGCTGTAAGAACCGGCGCAACGATTTTCCCGCGCAACCTGTCATTTCCATTCAGCGCTATAAGTACCGGCATATATTCATCGATTCTACTAATCCACTCTTTAGCTGTATGCCTGTGTTTTTCATACACTTTCAGAAAGAAATCCCCTTTTGCCAGGCGTATCCTATATGCTAAAGCCGACCAGCCACCTTGAATTTGCTGCATACTGCAAATTTGGGTGTTATAACTTTTCTCTATAATATTTTTAAACTTCAACATAAGTTTCCCAATTTTCCATGTAGAGTTCATCACGCAATGCGCAACATATACTTGTTATATTGTATTTCTCCGTTACACAGCTATATTGCTTGTTTCAAATCTGCACAGTAGCATAATCGGAAGGGGGGGGGAGCGCTTTTAAAATTCAGCTAATTCGCAAAACGCAACGCCGTCAACGGTCGCAGTTCCCGCGTACAAAATATCGTTGTGTGCGCCTATTTCTGTATAATGCCGCATAACATACTCGGCGGTATGCGGCATTTCGCCGAAAGGCAAAGCGTCGGCGCTTATCCATCTCAGTTCGCCCTCGCTGCATTCCATGTTTATTTGTGTATTTTCACATAAATCAGCAAAATAGTAATAATTTTGACGGATTTCACCGTTTTTCAATCTGAATGTCACATACCGAAGAGCTATATTTTCGAGGTTTTGTTCTGTAAGACCGGTTTCCTCCTCCANCTCTCTGAGGATTGCCGTTTCTGGCTCGTTCAGCTCGTCCTTTTCAAAATGCCCGCCAATCCCACACCAGGAGGGTGAAACGACCTGCGACCCGATTCTGTAAAGCAACAGGTACTTTGGGCCCTGCTTGATGTATACACTTGCCATATTACGCAACCTAACCAGCATCTTGCAGTCCTCCGTTATACATCGCTTTTCATTCCATTATACCATCAAAACATGATTTGCACAATCATCAAAAGTCCAAGCCCCGGCAATCCGAGCACTCCAATAATTGCGGCGTTTATGAGGCTCACCCCGAGCGAAATCCCCGTAAACGACGACACTAAATCCAAAACGACCAGCATGAAAAATCCCGCCGCCGTGTTGACAAGCAGCTTAATCCAGAATTTAAGCGGCGACTTGAACACTTTGAACGAAATTATCACCGCCGCAAGGCAAATAAGTACAGAAAAAACAATCTGACCGGTTGACATTTATTCCTCACCCTTTCAAATTCGCAGGCTTAAAAAAGCCGCAGTTCATCGCGGCATGCGAAAAACCTCGCCGCTCACACAGCCCTCCTCGCGGGCTTTGCGCAGGAGGTAGCTATACCGCGCCTGAAGCGAATTGATTTCAAAAACGCTTGCGTCAACAAGCTCCGGCTCGGAAACCCTGTCGAAAATCAAACGCGCCGACTCCAAAAGGTTGTGCGTCTCGTGCAGCGCGGCGAGAAGCTCGCGCCGCTCCTCGTCGGCGTGTTCGTCCCTTGGTTTTCGCATAAACTGAAATATTTTCATTGAAGCTAGTCCTTTCTTTTAAAAGTTCGGTATTTCATTTATACGAAAATTTTTGCCAAAAATGCCAAAAGTTAAACTGTTTTTTGCGAATTATTCCGTGTCGCCCGGACATAATACGAAACAGGACGGCAGGCAATCAGATCGGCGGTCGATTTCACATCAAAAATCGCTTATTATTTATTTAGGAGAAAAATGATGCGTTTCAAACGACTAAATGGTCACCTTAAGCCGTCCACGCGTAATGCCTCAAAATCTGAGAATTAACGCGCTTCTGAAACGCAGGATTTACGTTTCGGATAAAAAGGAACAGCACCCCTGCGGCATATGCCGCAGGGGTGCTGTTCCTCGTCTGTGCTATTTGAGCTTGCTCTCAAGGCTGCGAATTTCGCGCCGCACCTCGGCGAGATAGCCCTCTTTCTGGCTAATTAGTCCGCGGTTTGGCGGATTTTCGAACCGAAGCCTGTCGATATCCGCCTGAAACTGGCGCTCGCGGGCTCTAGCCTGGTCAATCCGTGTGATGATATATCTTGCGTCTTCCATTTGTGGGCGTTCCTCTTTCTTTCAATAATTTAGTTGACTTCGCCGCAGGACGGACATTCGTCGTCGTCCTTCCAGCCGCCGCCGCTGTATCCGCAGTAGCGGCAGGTTCTCGACCTTGTGTAGATTTGCCTGATTTTTTCGATTAGTTTTTTCATACGGTAGGTTGTCTCCTTTCCCGAGGGTACCCCCGAATTTGTTCCTCGTGGTATGTTTGCATTATATAATGGCGCTATGATGTGTCCGGAATTTTTGGGTTTTCGCGCCAAAGGTTTATTTATTTTCGCCGCAAAGTATCAGCTCCCTGTTAGCAAGTATTTCCTCACGCAGTTCCTGCGTACAGCGGCTCACAATTTCGGAGTAGTCGGGGCGGTTTTCGCGCAGCCACAGCACACTCGCAACCTCGTTTATTAGCGCGTCGCCGCTGTAGCCCATGTCCTTAAGCTTTTTGAAAAGGGCGCTGTTGCGGTAGTCGGGGAAAGTCTGTCGCAGCCACGCGTCGTTTTCCTGTGCTGAGCCGTCGATAAGCTCCTCAAATTCGTCGACCTGGCGCTCGGATAGACCTCGGCTCAGTGCTTCGCCGACCCTGATTTCCAGTTCCTCTTTCGCCTCGGCGGTGAAGCGCTCCTTCTGCTTTTCGCTAAGCTTCTCCGCTCCGAGAAGCTCCCAAAATACGTCATCAAACATAAACGTAGTTATCACCTCCTAACTGTTAGCGGCCTGTTTCAGCCGGTTTATAAATGTTGAGTCCGACTGGGCAGTGGGCGATTTTGGCGGCGCTTTCTGCGGTTCTTCCCATATGTCAAACGCAAATTCAGGGTTCGCTGCCGCTTCTTCCAGCCGCGCAAGTACTTCGCTCTGTGTGAGCGCACGCCTCTCGCGGTAAGGTTCGACGAGTGCGGTTACGCTCCGCTTTTCGATTTCGGTGCTGACGTCCTCCGCCGACTCTTTTGGCCGCTCGATTTGCAAAGTAAACGACGGAGTTTGCACTCCGTCGATGCTGAGAGTCGTCAGCGCATTGAAGGCGTTAAGACGGCACAAATCCCCGTAGAGACGCGGCTCGTCAAGCCGCGTAACAGCGCTTTCAGCGTCCCTCGGCGACAGGCGGAACGCGCTGAAATTTGCGCTGTTCGCCTCTAATGCGTCTCGAACCTCCTCAGTGAGCTGTCCGCAGTGCTGGTGCGCGAGTATCATCGCAATGCCGAATTTTCTGCCCTCAGCGAGCATCTGTGGCAGTGGGTTTGTTTGGAACAGGTGTGCCTCGTCTATGGCGACGATGTGGGTTTTGTCGCGTTTTTTGCGTTTCAATGTGGCGTTCCAGAGTTGCAGCAGCAGCAACGTTCCAAGCACCCGCGAAGCGTTTGCGCCCATCTCCGGCAGCGCGAGGTCAATGAGAGTGACGGTGTTTTCGTCGATTGCGCTGTTGAAATCCAGCGCGTTTGCCCCGGCACCGAGGGTATTGCGCAGCTGCGGGATAGAGGTTAGCCGCTGCATTTTGCTGACGCACCAGTTAATGACATCGGCAAAATCGTTGCTGTTGTTTTTTGCGTACTCAGTGCGGATAGTCTCCGACAGAATTTTATCCTTTCCGGCGATTGCCGTAGCAAGCCGTGACATATTTTCCTTGCTCCGCGACAGGGCGACAATGCTTTCGAACGAGGCTTGCCTGCCCAAAAGCGCGATTGCAGCGGAGGCAAAAACGGCGAACCAGCGCTCCCACCTCGGGCCGAGGAAGCCCTGCTTGCGCGGATCGAATATCTCACCGAACAGCATGTTCAGGTCGCTGATGGTTTTTTCGGCTTCGGCGGGGTTTTCCGCGTTCCAGATATTTACGGGTACCGGGTTTTCCGTGTCGCCGAACCTTGCGACACGTATGCGCCGCAGGTGTTTTTTCGGCATTGAGTGCAGGATTACGTCGATAGTTGAGCCGTGCGGGTCGAAAAACGTCACTCCACAGCCGGATTCCACCGCTTCCAGAACCGCCGAGGCGAGCAGTGTGGACTTCCCGGTGCCGGTCTGCCCGACAATCTGCCAGTGCCGTTTGATGTCAGCCTCGCCGACTTTGATTTCGCGGCAAAGCCCAGATGTTCCCATCGCGCTACCGATTTTCAACGTCCGTGTAGCGGAAGGGTCTCTGTGTCCTGCGGGCAAGGTCGCAGCATCCTTTTCGCAGCTTTCGATACCGATTATCGGGGCGTCGCCGGCGGACGGTTCAAAGGCGAGGATTCGCGCAGCGATGTCCGGCAAGATTTCGGGAGAAGAGAGCGGATTTTTCCAGATTTCGCACTGCTCCTCGATTTTTCCAAGAAATTTCAGCTCAGTGCCGGCCGCGAAGTCGTGAACTACAGCGCGAAGACGTGCGGGCGGCACGTATGTGGGAGCGAGAGCCAAAAGTATCTTTGCCCGAACCGGAACTCCTGTGTAGTCGGAGGCGTCCGCCGCACTTCCGGCAAAGCTTGAAAAAACGGAGGATTTGCAGGCGTTTTGCTCCGCGGCTGTCGCGCCGCCGACAGTGTAACGCAAAACTGCGCCGCCCATCCGCAGAACGCGCACCAGTTCTCCGAATTGCCGTGAAAAGCTCATCGGCAGCAGAAGTCCGTAAGAAACGTTACCGTTTTTCTCTGTGCCGAAGCCGATTTGTTGTGAAGCCTTTCGCCCTGCACCGAGTGAGATTTCGTACAGACTCATGCTTTCAAGCGCAGGTTCGCTTTCGGATCTCTGCGGATTTGGTGAGCTTTGCGTCTTTGCCGCTTCCTCGGCAATCCACTCGAGGTCGGAAAGCTGCACGGCGGCGCTTCCGAACGATGAAATCCGTGCAAGTCCCTCCGTCGGAACCTCCATCTGCCAGCCGACGAACTCACCCGGCGGCAGATGAGCCGCGATTTTAACCATGCGCGAGGACGCACGTTCCGAGAGAGGAGGCGCGTCCTTTCTGCGGATAATTTCGCCCCAAAGCAGGGAAATGGCAGTGTTTTCAGGATATATTTTCATATTTTTAATCTTCCTTTCAAATTAAGAAGCTGTGTGCTTAGTAAGCTCAAGTTCGGTCTGACCCATGAAGATGTTTACGCTTTTCACTTTTGCGTGCACGCTGTCGCCTATGGTGTATTTATTGCCGGTTTCGCTTTGGATTTCCGTCGACTCAAAGGCCTTCCACTTCGCCGTGCCGAGGTTCTTCGTTTCGACTTTGCCTGTGAGTGAATTTTCCAGCTTGACGATGAAGCCATCGGGAGTTATGCGCTCAATAGTCCCCCGGAACTCCCTGCCGCGCGCTGTCCTTGTGTACTCCGTGCGGTATTTCGCCTCGGCCTTGGTTTGGAGCCGTGCCGCCAGGCGCTCGCGCTCGGTTGAGTGCTTAGCCGCCTCCGCGACATATTCCGTATACTTTTCGCAGAGTTCATCTTTTGTCATCCCGCCGAGGAAGTCACCGAGGATTCGGTGGATTACGAGGTCGGGATAGCGGCGGATCGGCGAGGTGAACTGAGAGTAGTGCGAGAGCCCCAGCGCAAAGTGACCGCTGTTTTCTTCTGAGTAAAACGCCTTTTCAAGGCAGGACTGGACGGTTTTGCGGACGAGCGTCGCTTTTGAGGTTTCGTTTGCTTTTTCGATAAGATATGCAAGCTCCCTTGCCCGAACCGCTATTCCGCCGAGCATGAGCGCGAGGCTCTCATGTTCAAAAATCCTGTTTAGCCGTTCGACACTATCCGCCGTCGGAGATGGGTGTACTCGGTACAGAAACGGAAGCTCGTGCGTTTCGGCGAACTCTGCCGCGGAACGGTTTGCAAGGAGCATAAACTCCTCGATTATACGCTCGCCAAGGCCGCGTTCCTTCGGGAAAACCCCGACACACCTGCCGCGTGCGTCGAGGACGAACCTCAGTTCGTTTCCGTCGAATGTGATGGTGTCGCGCTGCGCACGCTGTGAGCTGAGTTTTTCGTACAGTTCCCGTATGATTTGGAGAGAGGGGAGAACTTTGCTGTACTTTTCCGTTACCGTGTCGCTTGCAGTTCCTTTGAAAAGCGCGTTTATTTCGTCGTACACGCCTTTTACTTTGCTCTTTATGATGGATTTCACGAAGCGTGAGCCTTTTAGGTTTCCGTCGCTGTCAATTTCCATCAGGCAGCTGAATGTCAGGCGGTCACTTCCGGGGGTGAGGCTGCATGCGCCCTTTGAAAGAACTGTCGGAAGCATTGGGAGGTCTCTATCGGGGCAGTAGACACTCGTTCCGCGTGCGCGGGCTTCGCTGTCCACCGTACCACCCATTGGAACGAATCGGCTAACGTCCGCGATGTGAACGCCAAGCTCATAGCCGAAGGAGGTTCTATTTACGCTGATCGCGTCGTCAATGTCGCAGGTTGAGGCGCTGTCTATTGTGAAAATCAGCTCATCGCGCAAGTCCGTGCGGGTTTTGAGTTCCTCGGAGGTTATCGCCTTTCTTGCCGCCTGCCGCGCCTCTTTAAGCGCCGCTTCCGGAAATTCCGCCGGAAGCCATTCGGCGTTGAGCATTTCGCTTACGCCGGTTTTTGCGTCGAAGCGCTTTAGTATTTCCTGTTGGCGCATATAACCGATGCCGAACTCGGCTTTGAGATCATTTGTTTTTTTGCCGCAGCAGACCGCTTTGAGGATATTCAACGCGCCGTTGTATGTATTCAATGTATTCATAGTTGTTACCATTCCTTTTTTACAAATTAGCCTTGTGGGGTTCCATTTCCGATTTGTCCGAGTCCGTTCCGCTCAGCCGCCCTTGGCGGCTGAGGTTTTCGTCCCCTTTGGTACGCTAATGCGTACTTCCCCGGGCGAGTATCCTCTCGGTCGGATATTCGGTTGTTAAGGTGCCGTGCCTTATGTTCACAGAATACATACATGCTGTGGGGACTTCGGAATTTCTAAGTTTTGCGCTCGGGAACGCGCTGAAACATTGCATTTTCATAAATTTCAAAGTATAATCGAAACAGAGCATTTCTGCCCGCGAGTTTGGGAAAAGGTCGTTGAAACAGCGGGGTTTCGGCTGATTTTTCAAAAATTACTCCGCAGCATTTTGCCGCGGAGTTGTATGAATATTAAAAAGTGGAGGTATAGCTATGGCGACACTGACTGAACGCGCACGCAAAGACATCGAGGAAAATGTGTTCTTCACGGCGGCGGAGAGCTATGAATACCTGCTCGAAAACAAGCATTTCAACAATGTTTCCGAAGCGCTGGCTGCCGAGATGCAAATCCTTGGCTATGAGGGCGAAGCTCCGGAACTTGCCGAAATCCTTGCAAAGAAGATGGTGGCGCTTGACGGAGAAGATGAGCCGAGTGGTGCGCTGAAAAAAAGCGTGAGGGACTGGCTTACCCTCAATAAAATCCCAAAGCGCGAAACCGCGCTTAAAATCTGCTTTGCGCTCGGTTTCAGTCCGGAGCAGGCAAAGCGATTTTTCCGGCAGGGCTGCCTATACCCGGGCTTCAACTTCCGCGAAGCGTGGGAGGTCGTCTGTTACTACTGCCTCTTAAGCGGACATCCGTATTCAAAAGCTTGCGAATTGATGGCTGCCTACAATGATGCGGACTACGCGCCTGCCGAAATTGAGCCGAGCCACGCGACAAAAACTCTGCGCGACACCTTTAGCGAGCTTAACTGGGACAATGAGCTTGAATTTCTAAACAGCCTGCGCGCGAACAAAAACAACTTTGAGGGTTATGGAAAAACCGCGCTCACACGATATCACGCCTTCCGCAACAGTTTTTGTTTGAAAATCATCGAAGACCATCTGAATGAGGTTCTTTTCGGTGAAGGAGGCGATGGCGACGATAGGCAGGACTTGGTGTATCTCTCAGTGGCAAAGGTACTGAAAAACCTTGCGAAAAAGGACGCCTTCTATATTCCGCTCGCAGAGAAATTTCTTAGGGAGGACGGCGACCTGTTCGACATATGGGATGAGGCCACTGAGCGTTTCTTTGAAAGCAACAGTACCGCTGCCGTGACGGAGTTTTTGCGGGAAATCGTGCAGGATGACCTTCTGCTCCGCGAAATTACAGGGATACCCTACGTTTGGACTAAGAAAAACGGCAAGGAGTCGGAATTTGTAAATATCAAGAGCTCTGCGTTTGCTGCCGAAAATCATCATTTGCTGGATGGCTTCCCGCGAGCGCAGTATTTGGGTAATCTTGAGCGCCACCCGGAGATAAACACGAACAAGGATTTTGTCCGAAAGGCGTTCATTTTACTGTTTTTCTGCGATTATGTATACGACTGGCTGGTCGATAAGAAATCGACAAGCAAGAGCTACAAGAATTTTTATGACACCCTTGATGGTGAGTTGAGCGATTGCGGTATGATGTATCTGTATCCGCGTGACCAGTTCGACTGGCTTATCCTTAAAAGCGTCCGGTCATTCGATTTTGTTACCATGGGAGGAGGGGATGACCCGTTTGATTTTTTCTACGACATTATGAGTCTCTCCTTTTCCGGTGAAGATTCAGACTAAACTTCTTTCCTCACAAGAACCACGCTTAAGTCGTCATTTGAGCCGTTTTCGACCGCAAGGTCGCAAGCGGCTCTGCATTTTTCGGAGAGGGTAAGGCCGCTTGATAAAATTTCGAAAAGCATAACATCATTCACTTTCTTATAAACGCCGTCGCTGCACAGTAAAAACATTGTGCCGTTACTGAAATTGCCCTTGTGCAGAGCGGCGCAGTTTGTCTCGCCGCAGCCGCCTATGTACCGCGTGACAGTGTTTTGCAGCCGTTTGGGTGCGTCTGAGGCGCTTGCAATTCTTCCGCTGTTTACAAGCTCCTGTGCCTGCGTATGATCCTTGGAAAGCTGGAGCATGCCGGTTTTTCCTAGCATGTATACGCGCGAATCCCCGGTGTTAAAGGCGATGTAGCCTTTTTCGTCGACATAAATCCCCGCGAGTGTCGCCGACATATGCTTTCGCTCACCCTCTTGCCGCCTCCGCACCGCTGCGTTTGCACCGCCAACGGCGCTGCTTACGGAAAACGGAGTCATTATTTCGCCCGAGAGAGATAAAAAGTGGAGGCACGCGATGCTTGCAGCCTCGTCGCCACCCGCTTCACCGCCAATTCCGTCGCACAGAACCGAAAGAAATGCGCCGGCCGTGCCGCTGCAAAGCTCTCCCTTGGAAAGGAAGCTTCCGGCAGCCATAATTCTGTCCTCGTTTTTCTGCTTTCCCACACCCCTGCGCGTCGCTGCGGCAAAATTCAGCATTGTGTAAAAACTCCTTATTTGAAAAGCTCCGCGATACTTTTTAGTCCGAACCCCGCCGCTGCCGCGACACCGATTAGGATAAACAGCCCCGCCGTAATCCGCCGCCGCAACGTTTCGAGGAAGCCAAACCCGAAGCCGCCAGGAACAAGCTGGAACATCGCAGCGAAAAACATAACCCCAAGCGCGCTGCCGCTTATTGTGTACAGCGCACCGCGCCAGCCCGCCGGTACAAGCAACAAAATCAGAATATGCATTAGGATGTAGAGACCCGCACTGGTTTTCAGTATTTGTAAAGCTCTCACGTTTTGTTTCTCCTTAAATTTATTTTGGGATTTCATTCTGTACGATAAGTGTCGCCGCTTCGGACGATGACGCGTCAAGCAGCACGACCTTGCGATTTTGCGCCGCAGTTTCTCCCGTTATCCCCACGCCGTAGATGTGCCACGGGTCGCTGCTGCCGAGTCCGAGCGTGACGATCCGTTCCTCCGGTGCGCCGAAAGAGACTAGAGTTTCCTTAACTTTTTCCGCGCGCCGCCAAGATAAATCGAGGCAGAAGTCCGTGGTCACGTCACCCGCCGTTGTTCCGGCGACAAGCATTGTGAACGCGGGGTTTTCTTTCATAAATCCGGCTATCGGGAAGATAACCTCCCCGGCTTTGTCCTCGTCGAAATATTCCGCCGAGTCCTCGATAAACCGCACCTGGTCCTCGCCGAGGAAAACTGCTTTTTCGAAGCTCGTTTCAATCTTCGGGTCGAATTTCATCGGCTGGTCGGGCGGGAACTTTACGGCGGACACGGAGTATTCGCAAACCTCTTCCTCCGTCCCGAACTTGTCCGGTGAAATCACCGCCATGCCGCCAGATTCGGTAACTATCAGCGACCATAGTTTTTCAAGCCGCGCCTGCGCCGCAGCACCCGGCTCCTCCTGCGGAAGCGAAGTTCGCCCAAGCCCTGCAAACACCACCGTTACGCCGTCAAGATTCGGTAAAGAGCCTTTGTCCACGAGTCTGTGCACGATTTCCTCTGGTTCGGCGGTCAGGAAGCCGTCCTGAAAAAAGGACAATGTGCCCGTTGTGCAGATCCCGTTGTCGATTATAAGGCAGTACTTGGGATAGTCGTCGGGTTGCGATTGCAGCCAGCCGGCCGCAATTTTCAACGCGCTGAAAGTGTCGGCCTCCGGCGCGTTTGCCTGCGTTGAAATGAGCGTTTTTTTGCTTGTCTCGGCGAAATAGTAGCGGTCATCGCGGCTTTGCGCGGCGGTGACGGCCTCGTTCTGGGGAATAATTATTGGCGCGCTCTGGAATGGCGAACCGCTCGAGGTCACGGTGATTATCTCGCTTTGCGGCGCGCACGCCCTGTAAAGCAGTGTGTCGCGGTCGCCGTCGAGCCGCGCGTCGAAGTAGTAGGCGGAGGTCGAGTTTCCGGCACGGCGGC
>JGI994J12354_10004400_pt1 | contig 12682 bp, 12 predicted proteins | sample IntmicLarv3ML3BL_FD_12354 | JGI IMG/M metagenome (IMG submission 12354)
AAATATGGAGGGGTTCCCGAGCGGCCAAAGGGAACAGACTGTAAATCTGTCGTCTTCGACTTCGGTGGTTCGAATCCACCCCCCTCCACCAGATATGAACGGGATGCCAAAGGTGTTCCGTTCATATTTTATGATATGAATGCTAAGGATTCGAATGGGTGCGCTCTGACTGTCCCGAGGCGAAGAATCCCTCCGCCTCCGCCAAAAAAGCCGTTGCGACGGCAATGAAGAATGATGATAAGGATTTTGTAAGATTAAGCGGCATTTTCATCATTCATCAATAAAAAATAAGATCCCATTTGTCAGAAGTTGCGAATATCATTCAACAGTTTTTTGGGGAAAGGGGGAAGAATTGTAATGATTAGTAAAAATACTCTAATCACAGTTTGCTTGATTTGTATTGTTTGCATTTTTGTAACCGGATGTAAACCTGCAAGCAGAGCAGAAATAGAAAAACACCTAAATGAAGTACTCACCATAGAATATACATACATCTCAATGTCAGCAGAAAGAAATAGCGAAGGGGACCAAGTAAACACCTATAATTTTGAAGACGCTAATGGGATTGAGTTTTACGTTAGTTCGACTTGGGGTAAAGCATACTCGCATGCGTGGTTTCCAGAGAAAATAAACAGATGTAGTTATGTAAGAGAATTGTCGGAAATTGCCAGGGAAGCTTTAGAAGATATATGCGGCTCAGATTCTATCGTAGAGTCAAGCTCTTATTTCAGCATTTTCATTAGGGCAGAAAGCTTTGACGATCTTCCGGTAATGGCGGCATGCATCGTGAAAGCCTTAAGTTCTGTAGAACCTTTTTCCGTTTCCCGTAACGAATACCGATGGAATTTCAATGGTTCTTTCCCTTATATAGAGACCTTTGGCGGCAGGTTTTATTTTCGGTGTGAAGGGGAAGATATTCCTTCCGAACAAGATATCCTTTATGATTTGCAATACGAGTATGTCGATGCTGTAAGAGGGGATCGGATCGAAGAAAAATTACCTGATGAAATCATGAGTCTATTTCCTCATTCAAAACTTTATGATATCAAATTTAACGGTAACATTATATCTAGTGATGATCCGGTTTTGGCATACAAGTTGAAAGCCAGAGAATATAATCTATATAAAATATCTACATTAAAAAATCTAATAGCACTTCTTGGCGGTACATATGAATTTGAAAGTGAAGCTGTATGGTCTTCAAAAGAATGCTCCTGGCGTATAGGAAACGACACTTGGAAAGCAACTTTTGAAAAATATGAAAACTCCTATCATAGACAAATGGTCATATTTAAAAACGGTGAAAAAATTGAAGCTTCTCCAAGATTTGATCATCAAGGCAGAGTTAGGGTTGACGGTTCTAGCCGTTGTACGATATCTGATCTGGAACAAATGTTGGGTGTTTCAATAAAAATAGATCAAAAAACAAAAATGATTGAAATTATTAAGAATTGAAAACCGGCATCTTTTTTATTCGATCTTTCCCTTGGGCTGAGTCCGTACATCTTCGCACAGGAACGTTTGTGCGCAATTTTGCTTTTATGTCCGCGTTGGGGTTGCGGTTTTCAATTCAATTAAAAAGGATGATGAACAATGAAAAAAGCGCTTGTATTTGTTTCTGGATTAACGTTGAGCCTCTTCTTGCTCGCTGCTTGTGGTGCCGGCAACACATCCCGTAGCACGGAAACGAACATTGAAACACCTACGCCGATGCCGATGAGCGAAACAAGTATTCAGCAAACCCGACCGGTGGACGAGACCAAGCGGGCCGGAAAAGAGGGATATGGGTTTGTCAGTGTTCCCAATGACTGGGTTGCCTTTATTGATCCTAACGCAGCGCCGGATGCTATTCAATTTAGCGATGCCGCCGGAAAAAATATCATAACGTTAACAGCCGCCTATAATCCTGAAGCTGATCCGGAAGATGTGTTGAACGCATATGCTAATTCCATGGAAGAGGGAGGTGCTGAAGGTATTACAGGCGCAAGCGTTTCCCTAAACGGGATAAGTGCATTGCAAATATACGGTTTTTACGTAGAAGAAGATATCTGCCTCGTGGCTTGGGCTTTTCAAACGGATGACGGATACATGCATCTTATTTCTGCTGAAGGTTTGATGGACAGGGTGATGGATGTGGTGGGTTATCTTGAATCGACATATGCCTTGGACGCTTAAATTGCGTGCCGTTATCACATGTGCATCTTTTCTGCTCGACCGTTTCACAAAGACTACCATCAAATGATACAAGGGTTGGCTTATTCGTCATCGGGCTATTATGGTATGGACATGATGTTGTCAAAATAAAAAAGCAGCCCGTCTCAACCAAAGGCGGGCTACGGACGCGGTTGCAGGGGATCTGTGCCGTGGTTGCCAGCTACTCCCTGCGCCGTAATTATACTGAGTCGGCGGGAGCTTGTCAACGCTTTTTCGCTGTCGGTTTGGCCGTTAGTGAATCTCTGCATGACGCCTCTTGTGGTTGCGGCAAACTCGCCGCCGCCGCCCGGCTATTTTTATTGTGAGGCCATCAACGTGCCTGCGAATGCTGTGTATTTTGACATTCTCATCGAGTTTACTCCGCAGGACGAGGCCTATTCGGACTTCAATGCCCAACGGAACGCGATTCCCGCAGATTCACAGATTGCGCTTTACAATGAAGCCGGCTATATGAGCCTTTCCTTCCATTATAAAAATCTCGACAACGCCAATATGGAAATCGAATCGCCGGGTTTTCATATGCGCGATGCCAATCAATCCATCAACAGGGTTAGTCCCGCCGTCAAAGCCGTGATTCTTGATCGCGACGGCAATATTTTGCAAATTTCAGATGCAATCCGCACGGCCCCTGAAAGCGTCGACGAATTTGCGTATCGGCTAATTTACGATGCCGCCCAAGCCGCGCCGACGCTGGAATTCCGTCAGTTTTATAAGGGTATGCCGTATTTTGCTTACTTTCTAATGCTGTTGCCCATGATTTTGCTTCGCTTTGCACTTTCGGTTGGCGCGGAAACGTTGATGGCTATCCCCTTCAAGCTGCGCCCGGCCTGGAAGGTTTTGGTGGTTAATGTGGTTACGCAGGTGCTGCTGATTGCCTTGATGCAGTTCAGCGGACTGCCGTACATGACCGCGTTGTTGATTGGCGAGGCGTTTGTGTATATCGCGGAGTTTGTGGCGTATCTCTTGCTGTATAAGTCTACGCCAAGGTGGAAAATTGCGCTCTATACCCTCACGGCTAACACGCTTACGCTGGTAATAGGATTGGTGATGAATGCGTATTTTTATTGATGCGCCAACTAACCCATGCCACAAATCGGCGGCCTTTTGCCCGAATTCACACGGCGATGCCCGATTGAAAGGCTCATTCCGCATTGCTTCGCGGCCCGTATACCGTGTGCCCTCGGGCAAAATCCTCGCTGCCTTGTTGGCATACGTTAGCTGTCGCATCAATCATTCTAAACCGTAACGCTCGCGGGATAGCGTTCCCCCACCCGTTTGCGCGTTCGTTGGGAGAAATAACGGATGAAAATTTATGTTTAATTTGCGGGGTGCTTGCGGTGTTTGCTGAAAAATCCTTTCAAAAAACCGATTGACATTTGCCGCACAGAGCTTTTGATGAAAAACAAGAAGCCGCCCTGAACGGCCCTGCTCCCAATTTTTTATCGGTTTTTTCGATTTTTGTATAGGATATGCGCGCCGCGTGTGGTATACTCTAAGAAACAAGGCGGCAATGCGGATGATACGCGAATGCGGCGTTCCAATGATTGTCTGTGAAAAATTTTTAGGAGTGAGTATCATGATGAAAAGGCTGACTGTTTTCCTGGTTCTGGTTGCGATGTTGCTTTCATTTGGCGCGTGCGGCGCTCTCCCCAAGGTGGCCGACACACAAGACTTTACCCTGCATAACGATACGGACGCTGCCATCTATTTCGTCTATGTTTCGCCCGTAACCAGCGATGACTGGGAAGAGGACGTTCTGGAAGATGACGTGCTGATGCCGGACGAAACGTATGAGGTAACCTTCAGCGGATACGAGGGCGTGCAGTATTGGGATCTTAAGGTTGAGGACGCAAACGAGGTTGTTGGCGAATGGGAAAACCTGGATTTGTTTGCAATTAAAAACATCCACATCACCATGGACGCCGCGGGTGAGCTTAAGGCAAGCTGGTAATCAACGCGCCGCATTCACGTTTCGCAACCCAAAACCACGGGTGTCCGGCTCGTGATGAGGAGGAACTCAAATGAAAAAAGCGTTCATCTTTATGCTGGTTTTGCTGATGCTTGGTTTGCCTGCCCTGTCTGTGTTGGCCGGCGACGAGAGCCACCTGATGACCATGGGCATAGCGCCTCAGGATGCGCTGCTTGTTGGCAAGGTCGTGGATGTGACGGATGAATACATCGTCTTTGATCTGGTGCGCACCGTCAAGGGCACCCCGCCCGAGGCCTCGCCCTTTCGGGTGACAAAAACCTCCGCGCGCGACGTAGCCTTTAACGCTGGTGATGGCATTTTGGTTTCGGTGCAATTTTTGGATGAGGAAAAATCCACCGGCAAGGTTATGTATGGGATCTATCAGGTTACGTTGATGCAGGACAAAAAAATCAAAATGAAGGTCGGCGATGTCGACATCGGCTTTGTGGAATGGCGCGTCAATACGGGAATTGCGGATTATCTCTACGGCCAAGACAGAAGCGTCTATTGGCGCGAAACTGATGGTGCCGAAGGCAAATTGCTGTTTGACGGCACCACTTGGCATGTGGACACGCTCGACGCCAAATACACCGCGCCGGAAGTCACCTCAATGACCATGGCCCCTACCCTATCCGCCGCGGATGCGCAAGCAACGACACCTCCCGACACCGGAAATTCTCTTGGCGAAGCGACATCTCCGGGCGCGGCAATCTCGCGCGATGGTGACCCTCCGGGTTCCACCACCCCATCGGATGAAACGGATGAAGACCTTGGCTCTATTTTAGAGCCGGACGAACCGACAACAGGCGACTCGGTGGGTGTATCCTACATATTGATCAGCGTCATCATCGCGGCCTTGTGCGTGGTCGTCGTCATTGTGGGCGTCTTCGTGCTGCTTGCCGTCACAGCGGCCAAGAGGCGAAAAGGTAAATAGGTGCGTAACCCGAAAAGGAGCATACTATCATGAAAAAAAATAAGATTTTGCATGTGCTTTTGGTTTGCATCACCGCGCTTATCCTGTTGGTGGCGCAGCTTCCCCTTTCGACTATGGCGCTGACGGCAGACGCACCGGATACGTATTGCAGCGCCGACGGATTGACCCATAGCGTGGCTTTCCATACGGTGGCCCGGCTCGCGGCACCCGAGGTGGGGACGCCCGGCGATTATGGCCAAGAAGCGCACAGCGCGATGGTATCTAAGTCTAGTGTGATTGTCAGCGTGATTGCCATCGTGTGTGTGTTGGCTGTCGTTATTTGTGTGGGTGTTGTCGTTTTGATTGTGGTTCTTGCAACCAAAGGGAACAAGAAAAAATAAGGCCGCACCGCAGCTTGCACATCAATTGCCGCAGCTTGGCTGATTGATGCGGAAAGCTGGCCACTCCCCCGCTACGATATAAAAAATCAGCCACGCCCCGTTATCATGCGAGGGTGGCTCTTTTTTAAATTGTGTTTAAGCCTTGTCTGAAGCATCCAATGCGGGGAAAAGCGATTTCTCAGACAAGACCTCGTATCCATCACGTCAACAGCGACAGCTGCTGCACGGTTTTGCTTTGCGGAAAATCTTGCAGGTAGGAAAAAACCTGATCGGGCAGATAGCGTATGCCTTGCCGTTGGCATTCGTGGGTGAATATGGAAAACAGTTCGGCATTGTTGTCGCTGGTTAGTACGTAATTTTCGCCGTATTTCTCTTGGTACCGCTCTTTTATGCCGGGGAAATGGCGGTCCAGCTGGGCATAGTAGTATTCGCGATCGCCTGAGCGCAGGGTCATGCCAAAGCCAAAGCACAGGATACCCTGCACGCCGACACCAATGCAAGCATCCAAAATGCCTTGCAGATTTTCTTTTGTATCGTTGATAAAAGGCAAAATCGGCGACAGCCACACCACGGTGGGGATGCCGTGCTCTTGCATGATTTTCAGTACCTCCACGCGTCGTTTGGTGGTGCAGACGTTGGGTTCTAAAATTTTGCAAAGGGCCTCATCGTGGGTGGTTAGCGTCATTTCCACCACGCATTTGGCCTTTTTGTGGATGCTCGCGAGCAAATCGAGGTCGCGCAGAATGGCGTCCGATTTGGTCAGGATGCTCAGCCCAAATCCGTGTTTTTCGATGACCTCCAAGCATTGGCGGGTCAGTCCCAGGGTTTGCTCCAGCGGCAAATAGGGGTCGCTCATGGAGCCGGTGCTGATCATGCACGGCTTGCGCTTGCGCCCCAGTGCCGCGTCGAGGAGCTGCGGCGCGTTGATTTTTACCTCAATGTCCTCAAAATCGTGGGTCATTTGGTAGCAGAGGCTTCGGCTGTCGCAATAGATGCACCCATGCGTACAACCGCGATAGATGTTCATGCCATTGCCGCCCGACAAAATGCTTTTGGCCAGTTTTTCGTGCATGGCTTTTGTCCTTGCATTGATGCGCAAGGGGCTGCAACAAAAACAGACAGAGCAGAGTCCTATCCCTACAGCATGGTGACAAATTTGTTTGTACACGACATATCGTAGGGCAAAAGGCTCTGCTCTTGCCAAAAAAGATCTTTTGCTACAGTCCCTTACAGGGTTGAGGGGTTTTAGTACATTCCGCCCATATCCGGCGCGGGTGCTGCCGGGGGATTCTTCTCAGGAAGATCGGCAACCAAGCTTTCGGTGGTCAGCAGAATGCCTGCGATGGAACCGGCATTTTGCAGCGCCGAACGGGTAACCTTGGTGGGATCGATGATGCCGCGTGCGGCCATGTCGCAGAAATCGCCGTTGGCCGCGTCGTAGCCCCAGCCGCCGCCCTTGGTGCTGTGTTTGATGCGCTCGACGATGACGGAACCCTCGACGCCCGCATTGACAGCAATCTGCCGCACGGGCTCTTCCAGGGCGCGCAGCACAATCGCCACGCCGGTTTTTTCGTCGCCCGTGGTGGTTTTCATCAGCTTGGCCACGTCGTCGATGACATTGATTAGCGCGGTGCCGCCACCAGGGATAATGCCCTCTTCAACCGCCGCACGGGTGGCTGCCAGCGCGTCTTCAATGCGCAACTTGCGGTCTTTCATTTCGACCTCGGTCGCTGCGCCCACGTTGATGACGGCAACACCGCCGGCCAGCTTGGCCAAACGCTCTTGCAGCTTCTCACGGTCGTAATCCGAGGTGGTTTCGGCCACTTGGGCTTTGATGGCGGCGATGCGTCCCTTGATGTCATCAGCCGAACCGGCACCCTCCACGATGGTGGTGTTTTCTTTGTCAATCTTGACTTGACGCGCCGAACCCAGCATTTCCACGGTGGCTTCTTTCAAGTCCAAACCGACTTCTTCGGAAATCACTTGCCCGCCGGTGAGGATGGCGATATCCTCCAGCATGGCCTTGCGGCGATCGCCAAAACCGGGGGCTTTCACCGCCACGCAGGTGAAGGTGCCGCGCAGTTTGTTGACAATCAATGTCGCCAGCGCTTCGCCTTCCACATCCTCGGCGATAATCAGTAGCTTGCGCCCGGCCTGTACCACTTGCTCCAAGATGGGCAGAATCTCTTGAATGGCTGAGATCTTTTTGTCCGTGATCAGAATCATCGGATTTTCCAGCTGGGCAATCATTTTTTCGTTGTCGGTGACCATGTAGGCCGAGGCGTAGCCACGATCAAACTGCATGCCTTCCACGATGGAAAGCTCGGTCAATAGGGTTTTGGATTCCTCAACCGTGATGACGCCGTCCTTGCCCACGCGTTCCATGGCATCCGAAATCAACGAACCGATCAGCGCGTCGCCGGAGGAAATGGTCGCCACCTGCTCGATGGCTTGCTTGCCGGCAATGGGCTTGGAAATGCGTTGCAGGCCTTCAATGGCCACATCAACCGAACGCGAAATGCCCTGCTTAATCACCATGGGGTTGGCACCGGCAGCCACGTTCTTCAGGCCTTCGCGGATCATGGCTTGGGCCAGCAGCGTTGCCGTGGTGGTGCCGTCGCCCGCAACGTCGTTGGTTTTGGTGGCGACTTCCTTCAGGAGCTGTGCGCCCATGTTTTCGAACTCGTCCTCAAGCTCGATTTCTTTGGCGATGGTTACGCCATCGTTGGTGATCAGCGGCGCGCCGAACTTCTTGTTCAGCACAACATTGCGGCCCTTGGGGCCGAGGGTAATTTTAACGGTATCTGCCAATACATTGACGCCGGCCTCCAGCTTGCGGCGGGCGGCTTCTCCGTAGATAATTTGTTTGGCCATGATGATTTTCCTCCGATTCTTTATTCAACAACGCCCAGCACGTCATTTTGACGCACAATCACAAATTCCGCGCCATCCAGCTTGACTTCGGTGCCCGCGTACTTGGAATAAATCACCTTGTCGCCGGCCTTCAGCTGCATCTTGACTTCCTTGCCATCAACCATACCGCCGGGGCCGACGGCCACGACTGAGGCCATCTGAGGCTTCTCTTTGGCACTTCCGGGCAACACAATGCCGCTTTTGGTTGTCTCTTCGGCTTCGATGGCCGTTAAAACCACGCGGTCGAACAGGGGTTTGATGTTCATTTTACGTCCTCCTTGAAAAAATTCGACAGTTTCCAACGATTTGGCACTCAATATACGCGAGTGCTAAACAGTTGTATTATGAAGCCACGCCGAGGTTTTTGCAACCGTACTTATTCTAGAATATTCGACGTTAGCCGTGGTATTTAGATGTTATGGAGGCCATATCTTCGATATACGATTGTTTGCTCAAAAAAGCTTCGGATTTCAACACCGATATGGATATACAAACGCGCCCAAAAGCAGTATAATGAAGTGACAATAAGCTCAATGAGGTGTGCCATGCCTGTCTTTGATAAATGGGACTTTCGCTTTATCCGTCTGTGCCAGCAAATTTCGTTGTGGAGCAGTTGTTTTCAGGAAAACCGCAAAATGGGTTGCTTGATTGTGCGGGATCGCCGCATCCTCACCACCGGCTACAATGGCGCGCCATCCGGCGTTAAAAGTTGCATGGAGCGTGGCGTTTGTATGCGGCGGGAGATGGGTATCCAGTCGGGCACCCGACACGAGGTCTGTTATGCCATCCACGCGGAGCAAAACGCCTTGATTCAAGCGGCCAAGCTTGGTGTTTCGGTGCAAGATGCCACGCTGTACGTTACGCACCAGCCGTGCAGCCTGTGCACCCGGCTGATCATCAACGCCGGAATTCGCCGTGTGGTGTACATGCACCCCTACCCGGACGAATTTTCGCAAACCCTGTTTGACGAAGCGGGCGTTTCGCTGGAACGGATTTCAATCGACTAGGCGGGCGTTTGGGTCGGGATAAGCTTCAATTGGCCCAACGGGCGTTTTGCCGGGACACATCGCAATCGGTAAAGCGGGCATCTTTAATGGAACAAATTTTAATCGACGAAGCTTGGGGGAAATGGTTATGTATCATCTTTTGATTGCCGATGACGAGCAGCTGATCAGGGATTTGATCAAAGAATACGGCGAGACCACCGGCTGGACGGTGTCGGGCGCGGTGGATGGTGTGGATGCCATTGAAAAGGTGCGTTCTCTGTCACCGGATCTGCTGGTGCTGGACATCATGATGCCCAATTTGGACGGATTTGCTGCCTGCCGAGCCATTCGCGAGTTTTCACGCATACCCATCATCATGCTTTCGGCGCTTGGCGAGGAGTATAACAAGCTGCTTGGCTTTGAACTCGGCGTGGACGAATACATCGAAAAGCCATTTTCGCCCAAACTACTGTTGGCGCGCGCCAAGGCCATCATTGGCCGTAGCCGTGAGACGCCGGTACAGGCCGATCAACCAATTTTGACCTATGGCGGGTTGGTCATCGACATGCTGGGCCGTTCGGTGGAAATCGACGGTGTTCGCGAGGACATGACACCCAAAGAGATGGATTTATTCTTCTATATGGTGCGCAACTACAACTGCGCGCTCTCGCGTGAGCGCATCATGCGTGAGGTTTGGGGCTACGAGTTTGCGGTTGACGATCGCACCGTGGACACGCACATCAAAATGCTGCGTCACTCGCTGGGCGCATACCGTGACTATGTGGTAACCGTACGGGCTATGGGGTATAAATTTGAAGCGCCGAATCCGTAGCATTCGCGTGAACCTTTGGTTCTACTTTTTGGCATACACCATCATGGTGTTGTGCCTCTTTTGGCTGTTTCAAATTAACTATCTGCGCACCGCATACCAGGATATCATGCGCAATCAGCTGACCCTCAACGCCGCCAGCATTATTCAAATGGGCGACGTGACGGACAGCCAGGTGCACCACGACCTCTATGAAATCTGCCGCGCGGAAAACTATTGCTGCACCATTTATCGACTGGATCCGGACGAGGACAACAACTCATTCACCGCCAAGCCGCGCATTGATATTGACGATTTTCTACAGGAAAAATGCAACCTGCACAGTACCCGCGAGCTTTCGGATAAGGTGGATGTTAAACGCCTCATCCAAGAGCTGCTGACGCAGGAGGATTTGAATCAACCTCGAATTTTAACCCTGCCGGTGTACATCAGCAATACGGCTACGCGCGACATGTACTTGCTGGCGCAGTTGTATTCCTATCAGGACGACCAATATGCCCTTTTGCTGAATGTGCCCATCCAGCCCATCGATCAAACCATTGTGCTGCTGCAAAATCAGCTGTTGATTGTGGCCTCCATCGTGCTGGTGCTGGCTATGATTGTGGCGGTGATTATCGCCAATTTAATCTCACGGCCCATTGTCAATGTCACCCACGCGGCCAAGCTTTTGGCGGACGGTAACTACACCGTCCAGTTTAAGCCGGGCAGTTTTTCCGAGATTAACCAGTTGTCCCAAACGCTCAACTACGCCGCGCGTGGGTTGAGCGATGTCGAACGTTTGCGGCGCGAGCTGATTGCCAATGTCTCGCACGACCTGCGCACGCCGCTGACCTTAATTCGCGCATATGCCGAAATGCTTTCGGATTTTTCATGGGAGAACCAAGAGAAAAGAGAACAGCATCTTGGCATCATCATGGCAGAAACCGAGCGGCTTTCCAAGCTGGTGCGCGATCTCACCAGCCTTTCGCAGCTGCAAACCGGAGCGGTTCCCTTTGCTGACAAACCCTTTGATATGGCCATCACCGCCGCGCGAATCTGTCAAGCGTACGAGGCGCTGGCACGACAGCGCAGCATCAGTCTGCAACTGCAAAGCCCGGATCGCCTCATTGTTTTTGGCGACGAACCGCGCATCGAGCAGGTGCTGTATAACCTTATCAACAACGCCATCAACTACACGCCCCAAGGCGGCGAGGTTACCGTGCAGCTGACACGGCGGCTGAACGACTGGGTGCGCGTGTCGGTGCGCGACACCGGGCGCGGCATTCCCGAGGACCAGCTGGCCAACATTTGGGACCGCTATTACCGCGTTTCCGAGCGCAACAAATCAGGCGGCACGGGTCTCGGCCTGTCCATCGTCCGCGCCATTCTCATCGGTTCCGGTGCACGATTTGGTGCCACCAGCCGCATGAACATCGGCAGCACCTTTTGGTTTGAGTTGCGTACCTTCCCTCGCCCAAGGCGAGAAGGGGACAAGGGAACTGAGCAGCGTGGATAAAGGATGCGAGCGGCGTAGACAACGCAAGCGAGGCGGTTGACGTGCCTTTTGCCTGTCCATCACCCGCGCCATGCTATGTGGTTGGGCCAGCAAAAGAAAGTAAGTGGATGGGGAAAGGCAACACGAGGTTCTATCCAAGAAAGCGAGCAGATGTAAACGCGACGACATTCAACTCACACGCGTATAAAAAGTAAAAAAGGATCTGTTCCCGAAAGAACAGATCCTTTTGCTTTGCTGAACAATTGGCTTATTCTGCAACATCCTCGACCGGGGCAGCCTCTTCCGCAACAGCTTCTTCTGCAACGGCTTCTTCTGCAACGGCTTCCACAACCTTGGCTTTGGCCCGGGAGGCACGCTTGGGTTTGGCGGGCACAGCTACTTCTTCAACCGGAGCAGCTTCTTCGGCGTCAGCGGGTGCGGCTTCGTCAGCAGAGGCAGCTTCTTCGGCAGCAGCAGGCGCAACTTCTTCTGTAACGGCTTGTGCAACAGCTTCAACCTCAGCGACGGTTTCGGCTGCAGGCGCAGCTTCTTCGCCAACTTCCGGCGCTTGCGCGTCGGCTTCAGCCTTGGCGGCTTGAGCAGCTTCCATTTTTGCATCCATGGCGGCTTCGGCTTCGGCCAGCTCGTCATCATCCATGGCTTGGCGGATGGACAGGCTGATGCGTTTGGCCTCGGGCTTAACTTCCAGCACAATGACCTTGACTTCATCGCCGGGACGCACGGCGTCTTCAACTTGATCCACACGGCGGGCGGCGACTTGCGAGATGTGCACCAAGCCATCCAAGCCGGGCTCCAACTCGACAAACGCGCCAAAGGTGGTTACGCGCACAACCTTGCCGGGCACCACGGTACCCACGGGGTATTTTTGATCGGCAATTTCCCACGGACGGGGGGCCAGCTGTTTGAGACCCAAGGACACGCGGCCGCGAGCCTCGTCGGTCGCAAGAATCATAACGGTCAGT
>JGI994J12354_10004401_pt1 | contig 12680 bp, 10 predicted proteins | sample IntmicLarv3ML3BL_FD_12354 | JGI IMG/M metagenome (IMG submission 12354)
TCGGGACAGTTTGTGTAGGATAGGTGGGAGACTATGATTCCGGGACGCCAGTTTCGGCGGAGTCGTCCTTGAAATACCACTCTGGTTGTTTTGAATGTCTAACCTAGGCCCGTAATCCGGGTCGGGGACACTGTCTGGTGGGTAGTTTGACTGGGGCGGTCGCCTCCCAAAGAGTAACGGAGGCGCGCGAAGGTTCCCTCAGGCTGATTGGAAACCAGCCGTAGAGTGTAAAGGCATAAGGGAGCTTGACTGCGAGACTAACAAGTCGAGCAGGTACGAAAGTAGGTCTTAGTGATCCGGCGGTTCTGTATGGAAGGGCCGTCGCTCAACGGATAAAAGGTACTCCGGGGATAACAGGCTGATCTCCCCCAAGAGTTCACATCGACGGGGAGGTTTGGCACCTCGATGTCGGCTCATCGCATCCTGGGGCTGTAGCAGGTCCCAAGGGTTTGGCTGTTCGCCAATTAAAGCGGTACGCGAGCTGGGTTTAAAACGTCGTGAGACAGTTTGGTCCCTATCTACCGTGGGCGCAGGATACTTGAGAAGAGCTGTCCTTAGTACGAGAGGACCGGGATGGACATACCTCTGGTGTTCCAGTTGTGCCGCCAGGCGCAGTCGCTGGGTAGCCACGTATGGAACGGATAACCGCTGAAAGCATCTAAGCGGGAAGCCTCCTTCAAGATTAGGTATCCCCGGGGCGTAAGCCCCCTGAAGGCCCGTTGTAGACTACAACGTTGATAGGCCGGGTGTGTAAGCGCGGTAACGCGTTGAGCTTACCGGTACTAATCGGCCGTGAGGCTTGACCATAAAAAAATAAAAGGCTCCGGGGAGAGGTAATTCTCTCTCCGGAACCATATACCAACAACCACTATGCGATTGATAAGATATCATTTAGACTCGCCGTATGCGCGTCTTATAGACTTTCCGGTGGCTATGCCGGGGGGGTCACACCCGTTCCCATCTCGAACACGGAAGTTAAGTCCCCCAGGGCCGATGATACTGCGCGGGTAGCTGCGTGGGAACGTAGGTCGCCGCCGGGAATAATAACACAATTGCCCCGCTCACAAATATGTGAACGGGGCAATTCTATTTAGAAAAATCAAAAACAGATGTTTAAATATAAACAGGGCGTTTATTCACCAAAATAACGCTTACGAAGAGCCGCAAAGGCTTTGCCATGGCGTGCTTCATCCCGAGCCATTTCGTGCACGGTGTCGTGGATCGCGTCGAGATTTGCGGTTTTGGCCCGTTTGGCAAGATCCACTTTTCCGGCGGTTGCGCCGTTTTCCGCGGCAATGCGCAGAGTCAGGTTCTCTTTCGTGCTTTCGCCGACTACTTCTCCTAGCAATTCTGCAAAGCGGGCCGCATGGTCTGCCTCTTCATAGGCCGCTTGCTCATAATACATTCCAATTTCAGGATAACCTTCCCGATGCGCTGCACGACTCATTGCCAGGTACATGCCTACCTCAGTACATTCTCCGTTAAAGTTTGCTCGTAGGTCGTCAATAATGTCTTGGCTTACACCTTTGGCAACGCCGATGACATGTTCTGCCGCCCAAGTGAGCTCTCCCTGGGACTGCTCCTTAAATTTTTCTTTGGGGGCCCTGCACTGGGCGCAGGATTCAGGGGGGGCGTCGCTCGTGTGGACGTAACCGCAAACAGCACAAATATAAGTTTTCATATTAATTCCTTTCTTTTGTCTATATAGACTCTTTTATATGAACCCGCGCATCATCATCTACGGGGGAGTTCAGACAGTCGGGACATATACCCACAAGATATATTTCGCAGCGGGTAATCTTGCCCTTGAATTGGAGTTCCCGCAGGCCGGAAATAGGGTTGGGAATATCCAGCACAGCGTCGCATTCTTCGCAAATAAAATGATAATGGCGCGATGTATCGCCGTCGAAATGTACCGCGCCTCCGGTCTGTACCCTTTGAGCCATTCCAGCCTCGCATAATTGCGCCAAATTCCGGTAAACTGTTCCCAAGCTTAATTTAGGCCAAGCGCTTTTAAGATCTCGATAAATCGTTTCAGCCGTGGGATGATCCTTGCGTCCGATCAGCTCTTCTAGAATCGCATCTCGTTGACTGCTGTTTCTCATATATTTGGGGCCCCATTTATCAGTATCGATAACTGTTACTGATATTGATAAGCTAAATTCATATAACTGTCAAGGAAAATTTAAGCTTTTCTATAAATAGATAATACGCTCTTGATCTGTTGCTGGGAAATACGAGTCAAAGTTCAAGTCTATAACAATCCAAAAAAGCAAGCTAGCCCGTCTCACGGGGTAAGGATTGGAGATTAAGATATTAATTCGCAGACAGAAAAGCCTGAAGTTGTATGCTAACGTCTATGGAAGAAAGCTGTAACCGTAATGCTGTATAGAATTGGGGCTGTTTGATTAGTAGGCTTGGAATGGCGTATGGTAGCCGATAGTATTTTCTTTTTACAATAGTCAAGCTATAGTCTAAAATATAAAAATTTTGTACTAGGGGTAAAGAAGATATGGATAAACTCGTCATTAAAGGGGGCAAACGGCTTAAGGGAGAGGTGACAATCAGCGGTTCCAAGAATGCCTCTTTGCCGATTTTCGTAGCCACAATCCTGACGTCGGGGATGAACGAGATATCCAATGTCCCGTTTCTGCGCGACATAAATACCACTATCAAGGTATTAGAATCCCTCGGGGCTCGGATTGAGGGAAACGGCAATTTGGTTAGGATTGACTCAAGCGGTATAAATAGCCACGAAGCGACTTATGATTTGGTAAAAACCATGCGCGCCTCGGTGTTGGTGCTTGGTCCGCTTCTGGCTCGTTTTGGGAAAGCCCGAGTTTCTCTACCAGGTGGCTGTGCCATTGGAGCCCGTCCTATCAATCTTCATCTTAAAGGGCTGCGCTCCTTGGGAGCTGAAATTAACCTGGAGCATGGTTATGTTGAAGCAACAGCCCGACGCCTTAAGGGCGCGCGGGTTAATTTTGATGTTTCCACCGTTGGAGGCACCGAACATCTGATGATGGCGTCTGCCACCGCAAAGGGAGAGACGATTCTGGAAAACGCCGCCCGCGAACCGGAAATTTTCGATCTGGCCAACGTACTTAACCTGATGGGCGCTAAAATAGAAGGAGCTGGTTCAGATACCATTAGAATAATGGGGGTTTCCGAACTATCGCCAGTTTCGTACTCTGTCATGCCGGACCGTATTGAAGCCGGCACCTTTATGGTGGCGGCAGCTATCACCGGCGGGGATGTGCGTATCCACGGTATGAAGCTTGAGCATCTGGACGCGTTGGTGTTTAAGCTTCTGGATGCCGGAGTAGAGATAACAAATCGTGATAATGTGGTTTGTGTAAAGGGCCCTAAAAAGTTGAAAAGCGTTAACATCAAAACAAGACCATATCCAGGTTTTCCTACGGATATGCAGGCGCAGCTTATGGCTCTCATGTGCAAGGCCGATGGCGCCAGCGTTATTTCTGAGAACATTTTTGAGAACCGTTTTATGCATGTGGCGGAATTGCTTCGTTTTGGCGCTGATATTGTCGTTGAGGGGAATGTTGCGACAGTCAAAGGTGTCAAAACTCTTTCCGGCGCTCCGGTGATGGCGACAGATCTGCGTGCCTCGGCCTCTTTGATTCTTGCCGGGCTGGCCGCCGAAAACACAACGGAAGTTTCGAGGATCTATCACCTGGATCGAGGCTATGAATCCATCGAAAAAAAACTATCCAATTTGGGCGCAGATATTGTGAGAGTAAAGGAATGAGTAAAGGAATAAATTACTCGAATCGAAATTCGCGGAGCCTGAAAGGTTATAACTTGACTGGTACAGTTGGAATATTGCGTAAACTGGAGCAAATGCTGTGAAGCTGCTTGATATGCGGGATAGGGATTTTGACGCGCGCTTTGCCGCAATTCTTTCCCGATGCGAAGAAATTAATCATACGGTGGAACGAGAAGTCGCTGATATCATCTCGGCTGTCTGCGCGCTAGGCGATCATGCCCTCCTGGAAATGACGAGGCGCTTTGATCATGTTGAAGCTCATGCCGTGACTGATCTTGAAGTAGGACAAGATGAAATCGAATCAGCAATAGCGCTGATTGATCCGAAGAATCTGGCCGCGCTCAAACATGCTGTTTCCCGCGTTCGCGCGTTTCATGAAAAGCAGAAACAGCAGACGTGGCTTTCCACCGATGATCCCGATATTATGTTGGGCCAGAAAGTTACTCCTCTAGAGAAGGTTGGAATTTATATTCCCGGGGGCAAGGCCTGTTATCCCAGTAGCGTGATCATGAATGCGATTCCCGCGAAAGTGGCTGGAGTCAAAGAGATCATCATGATGACGCCGACGCCGGGCGGTGAAATTAATCCTCATGTGCTGGCGGCTGCGTATCTTTCCGGTGTTGACCGAATATTCCGCATTGGCGGCGCGCAGGCTGTTGCTGCTTTGGCATATGGTTCGGAGACTATCCCCAGAGCGGATAAGATCACCGGGCCTGGAAATATCTACGTGGCAACGGCTAAGAAGTTGGTGTTTGGGCAAGCGGGGATTGATATGGTTGCTGGCCCCAGCGAAATTCTCATCATAAACGATGGCTCCGGCGATCCTGTTCATGTGGCGGCCGATTTGCTGTCACAGGCTGAGCATGACGAACTGGCGTCTTCCATCCTTATCACCACGGACCGCTCTTTTGCCGAGAGAGTTGAAAGCGAGGTTGAACGCCAGTTGAATCAGCTCTCGCGCGAGACTATTGCCAGGGCTTCTTGGGAGAAATATGGAGTTGTTATTCTTGCCGATTCTCTTGATAATGCGATAGATTTTTCTAATCGTATTGCGCCGGAGCATCTGGAACTGGTTGTTTCCGATCCTTTCGCTTTGTTACCTGGTATTACCAACGCCGGAGCTATTTTTATGGGACCCTGGGCTCCGGAGGCCGTTGGCGATTATCTGGCCGGACCAAATCATACGCTGCCGACTGGCGGAACTTCCCGTTTTTTCTCGCCATTGTCGGTGGATGATTTTGTAAAGAAGTCATCGATTATTTATTTATCCGAAAACGGATTGAAACGTCTGGGTGACGATATTTTGAGAATTGCCGATTTGGAAGGTTTGGAAGCGCACGGAAAATCAGTTTCCATGAGACTTGGCAAGCATAATTGAACTTTTTGGTATATTATATTGTGTCTATTTTTTTGACCTGACGCCCTCTTCGATACATAGAAGGGCGCAACTTGTAGCAGGTTAACTATGTCGATACTTCGTCCATCCATATCAGCAATGAAAGGTTACATCCCGGGATTCCAGCCTGAGGATGTGGCTTCTTGGATTAAACTCAACACCAACGAAAATCCATATCCGCCTTCTCCGAGGGTTCGTGAGGCAATACTGACGGAGTTGGGCAGCGATGGCGAATCACTGCGCGCGTACCCCAGCGCTTCAAGCCGAAAGCTTAAAGAGGTTGCCGCAGAACTGTACGGTTTCGATCCTTCATGGATCATTATGGCCAATGGCTCAGACGAAGTACTTAACAATTTGATCCGCGCGTGCGTTTCCGAGGGGGACGAGGTGGGATATGTCCATCCTTCGTACTCCTATTACTCAACCTTGGCCGAAATTCAGGGCGCGGTGGTATGTTCCTATGGTCTGACGGATGATTTCCGTATTGAGGCTTTCCCGGAGAGTTACCGAGGCAAGGTCTTTTTTCTTACTAATCCCAATTCGCCTTTAGGTTTTGTTTTTCCACACCGCTACATTGAAGAGATTGCCAAAAGCTGCGGCGGATTGCTGGTAGTTGACGAAGCCTACGCTGATTTTGCGGATTCTAACGCTCTGGACCTTGTCAAAAAATACGATAATGTGGTGGTTACCCGAACGCTTTCAAAAAGCTACGCGCTGGCTGGTATGCGCCTTGGTCTGGCTATTGGGTGCCCGGAAATTATTTCCGCTCTGGATAAAATCCGAGATCATTACCATCTTGATCGCTTGGCGCAGGTCGCGTGTGTCGCCGCTCTCAAAGACCAAGACTATTTTGGGGAGTCGCTACGTAAAATTTGCGAAACCAGACAATGGTTTTCTAGTGAGCTGAAATCTATTGGATATACCGTGATTCCTTCGCAGGCGAATTTTATATTTGCCGCTCCTTCCGACGGGGATGGCAAACGCGTCTATGAGGCGTTGTATAGTCGGAAAATTCTAGTTCGTCACTTTTCAGATCCACAATTATCCCAGGGACTCAGAATATCCATTGGGACTTTGGAGGAGATGAAAAAGACGTTGGCTGCGCTCAAAGAGATCGCATAAAGACACGCCGGAGGAACTCATGACAAGATCGGCAACCATAGAGCGGATTACTAACGAAACAGAGGTCCGGCTTTCTTTGAATCTTGATGGGACAGGGCAAGCCGAAATATGCACATCCGTTCCGTTTTTGGACCATATGCTTAATTTGTTTGCTCGTCACGGTCTGTTTGATTTAAGCGTAAAGGCTCATGGAGATATCGATGTGGATTTTCATCACACGGTGGAGGACATTGGCATAGTATTGGGAGACGCTTTCAAGCAGGCGTTGGGCGATAAAATCGGGATCCGGCGCTATGGTCAGGCCACAATTCCCATGGATGAAACGCTTGCCAGCGCGGTTGTAGATATATCTGGGCGACCTTATCTAGTTTACAATGTTACGCTGCCAAAGACAAAGATAGGTGAATTTGATGTTGAACTTGCGCGGGAATTTTTTCAGGCGTTTGTCAATCATAGTGCTATGAATGCGCATATCAACATGATGTATGGCGATAACGCGCATCATATTATCGAGGCCTGTTTCAAGGCGGTGGCCCGCGCCCTTGATATTGCGACTCAGCTTGATTCTCGGGTGGAAGGGATTATGTCCACCAAGGGCGTATTGTAATACTAATTAATATAATGTTATTCAGCGCGCAAGAAAGGCGATCCGATTTTGGGTCGCCTTTCTTGCGTCGTAGAGCAGTGGAAAAAACTCGCTAAATTTCGTCAGCCTATTTCTTTTAGAAGTTGGCGAGCCTTCTTCGCCTCGTCGCTTTTTGGATAGGTGTCCCTCAGTTTTTTAAGGACATATTTGGCGCTGTTAACATCCTTTATGGCTTTGAAAGCTCTGCCTTGCCGCAACATGGCGGTTGGAACTTTAGAGTGCTTGGGATACTTTTTTATAAAATCTTGAAAGGTTACGATAGCCGCTTCATAATCTTTTTCACTGTAAAAAGTTTCGCCAATCCAGTAACGAGCGCTGGGCGCGAGCTCATGTTCAGGGTATTGTTCTATGAATTTCGTGAACTGTTCCCTTGCGGTTGGCGTATTTCCCGCTTTGAATACCTCCAGAGCTTGTTTGTAGATTGCATCTGGAGTTGCGGCCTGCTGCGACGTGTTACCGGTTTTCCCGGAAAGTTCTTGCACCGTATTTTGAAGTTTGATTATGTTTTCTTCTAGGGCGATGATGCGTTTATCCATGTCATCACGGTAACGCGACAATTCTTCGATTGGTTTTTTTTCGTTTGTGGACACGTCATCCAGCTTACCGTTCAACATCTGAATTTCATCTCTGTTGGCTTCGCTGGTTGCCTGGCTGTCAGCCGCGATCTTGCGTATGGCCTCTGTTTCAGCTCTTAGCTCATTTTCCAAAGCGCTAACCTTTGTTGTGGATTCGTTGCGGATGCCTCCTAATTCTCTCTCAACGGAAAAAAGACGGGTTTTTACAGTGTTGAGATCATTGCGGACCGAGTCAAGAGAGCCTTGCGTAGCGCAGCCGGAAAGAACCAGAATGCAAAAAACAAGGGTAGTGGCGGAACTATTTCTCATGTTGGCAACTCCTTGTAGGTGAAATTATTTTCATGTCTTTTATATAGCATGTAGCGTCGATGGTTACAATATTGAATGGCTAGCATGCCCCATGGAATGAAATATCGGAGCAAAGCCGGAATTGCTAAGGCGCTTGTGACATTATGCTAACAAAAAAGTTGACAATTCAAAGGTTTTCTTTTAACAAAGTTCAGTTGGCGCATCCGGTGTAACTGCCGTTTCGGGGCCATAATATATGTCAGGAGGATTCGGAAAATGGAACAGTACGCTGTCGTTTTTGCGCTGGGTTGCGCTATTGCAGCGGTTATTTATGGGTTGCTCTCCACCCAGTGGATTTTGGGGCTTCCTCAGGGTAATGAGCGGATGCGCCAGATAGCGTCGGCCATTCAGGAAGGCGCTGGGGCTTATATGAAGCGCCAGTACACGATTATTTCCGTGGTTGGCGTTATTATTTTCATTGCTTTATTTTTCTTGCTTGGATGGAAGGCGGCGGTCGCTTTTGCCATTGGCGCCGTCTTATCTGGTTTGACCGGTTTTATCGGCATGTTTGTTTCGGTTCGAGCNAACGTCCGTACCACTGAAGCCGCAAAATCTGGTATCCACANGGCCCTAAACGTTGCGTTCCGGGGCGGGGCGATCACNGGCATGCTGGTGGTTGGCCTTGGTCTGTTGGGTGTGGCCGGATATTATTTGTTTTTGCAGAAAATTATGCCTAACGCTCCGGTAAAAGACGTCGTCACTCAGCTGGTGGGTCTTGGCTTTGGCGGCTCGTTGATTTCCATTTTTGCGCGTTTGGGCGGCGGCATTTTCACAAAGGGAGCTGACGTTGGCGCTGACCTGGTTGGTAAGGTTGAAGCCGGTATCCCGGAAGACGACCCCCGCAATCCGGCGGTTATTGCCGATAACGTTGGCGATAATGTCGGCGACTGCGCCGGAATGGCCGCCGATCTTTTCGAAACCTACGCGGTGACTCTGATCGCCGCCATGTTGCTGGGCGCCATCGCGTTCAATAATAACCCGGCCGTTGTTAGTTATCCGCTGATACTGGGCGGCGTTTCCATTATCGCTTCGATCATAGGCACCTTTTTTGTCAAGCTGGGAGCCGGGAACAAGATTATGCCGGCGCTTTATAAAGGGCTTATTGCTTCTGGCGTACTTGCTTGTATAGCGTTTTATTTTATCACGGTTAAGATGTTTCCCCAGGGGTTGATTAATCCTGACGGGACAGCTCATAGTGCCGCTAATCTGTTCATCACCTCGGTCGTTGGTCTTGCCGTAACAGGTGCTATCTTCTGGATCACCGAATATTACACCTCCACCGAGTACAGCCCGGTTAAACACATAGCCGAGGCCTCCACAACCGGACATGGCACCAATGTTATCGCGGGCTTGGGCGTGTCCATGAAGGCGACTGCGTTGCCGGTTATCGTTATAGCCGCGGGGATTATAATCTCCTATTTTTGCGCCGGGGTATACGGCATTGCTATTGCCGCCGTATCCATGCTTTCGCTTACCGGTATTGTTGTCGCCATGGATGCCTACGGCCCCATCACCGATAACGCCGGAGGAATTGCCGAAATGGCGGAACTGGACGCGTCGGTCCGCGACGTTACCGATCCGCTGGATGCGGTGGGTAACACCACCAAGGCTGTAACCAAGGGATATGCCATCGGTTCCGCTGGTCTGGCCGCCGTAATTCTTTTTACTTCCTATGTTGACGAACTTAAAGCTGCCGGAAAAATGATAACCTTTGATCTCTCCGATCCTTATATTATTGTCGGTCTTTTCATCGGTGGCATGCTCCCTTATTATTTCGCGGCGCAATGTATGGAAGCCGTGGGTAAAGCCGGCGGAGCGGTTGTCGTTGAAGTTCGTCGCCAGTTCCGCGAAATCAAAGGTATCATGAAGGGAACTGGCAAGCCGGATTATGCTTCTTGTGTTGACATTGTTACCAAAACCGCTCTCAAGGAGATGGTGATTCCTGGCTTGATTCCAATTGCCGCGCCAATTGTTGTTGGCTTTACTCTTGGTCCGAAAGCTTTGGGCGGGGTTATCGTGGGCACTATCGTAACCGGTTTGTTTGTTGCTATCTCAATGACCACTGGCGGCGGCGCGTGGGATAACGCCAAAAAGTATATTGAAGACGGTCACCACGGAGGCAAAGGTGGAGAAGCTCACAAAGCGGCGGTTACTGGCGACACAGTTGGCGACCCCTACAAGGATACTGCCGGTCCGGCCGTCAATCCTATGATCAAAATTGTTAACATCGTGTCGCTTTTGATAGTTCCGCTTCTGGCGAAGATGATGTAACTAAATTATACTNCAGTTGCATAAACGAAAAAGGGCGTGAGATTATTCTCATGCCCTTTTTATTATTGCGCGCCCAACGTTTTTGCGAATCTCTCCGAAATGGCCATTTATGGTGCAAACTGTGATACTTCCGTGATGCGCTTTTGTGTCTCGGTAAGCAGATCGTTTACTACCACTCCGGCCATGGTCAATCCAAAAATGGCGGGAATGTAGGAGATGCTACCCAGAATTGCCCGCCGATATTCAGTGTTTAAGACTTCTTCCTCTTGTTTGGGAGAGATACTCGGAGCGTCGCAATGCTTCGTCTCTCCGCCCAGCTCTCTATGCTCTTCGGTGGAATAAACAACCTTGACGCCCTCCGTAATTCCTCTTTGACGGAGAATTTTTCGCATGCTGCGCGACATTCGGCAATTATGAGTGGCGGAAATGTCATCGATGCGAATTTTTGTAGGATCCAGCTTGTTTGCGGCTCCCATACTGGAAATGACGGGGATATTCCGTTCGCGGCAAAAGACGATCAAAGCCGTTTTGGCGGTGAAGTGATCAATGGCGTCCAGTACGTAATCCGGCCGTAGTTGCATCAACTCTTCGGCGTTGTCCTTAGAAAAAAACGCCTTAATTGGCGTAACGCTGGCCTCTGGATTAATGTCGCGAAGGCGTTCGGCCATAACTTCGACCTTGGGCCGTCCCACGGAACTGGAAAGGGCATGGATCTGACGGTTAATATTGGTCAGACAGATGTCATCGAAATCCACTAGGGTGATGCGGCCAATTCCAGCGCGACCCAGAGCTTCGGCGGCGTAGCTTCCAACTCCGCCGATACCAAAGATCATGACGCGCTTGGCGGCCTGTTCCGCAAGAACGTTTGAACCTATGAGAGTCTCTGTACGGGAGAAACGGTGAAGTTTGTTGTTTTTCATGTTCTGTATAAAATCCGGACTATTTGTTTTTACGTTGATTTTTAAGTGGCTTGCAGAAGGTTACCCAATATCCTGTTATGGGCTATTTTCTCGGACGGCATGTTGGAAATAAATAAAAAATGACGCGATATATGACAAGGTAAACTCTCTTGTTAATTTATGTTCTTTCCCATGATTTGTTCATATACCTTGATATTGCCTTCAACCATGCTATCAATAGAAAATTCCCTCTGGACTAGATCAAAACCTTCTTTTCCCATTTGCGCCGCTTTGTCGGGTGATGAGAGAATATCAATGATGGCGTTGGCCAGTTCGCTGGAATTGCCGGGAGACGTCAGATATCCATTGACGCCATGGCGCACGATTTCAGGAATGCCTCCCGCCCTTGAGGCGACTATGGGAACCCGAGAGGCGGCCGCCTGAAGCAACGATACGCCGAGACCTTCCATAAGCGCGGGATGAACAACCAAATCCAGACAGGGAAGAATCTGGGGCATGTCGTCGCGGAAACCGGCCAGTTGGACATAGTTATCCAGTTTTTGTTGTCTTATATATTCTCGCAGCTCTCCCTCCAGCGGTCCCTTGCCAAAAAAAATAATCTTCAGTTCAGGAAACAGCGAGACAAGACGCGGGAGTATTTCCAGGACATAACGATGTCCCTTTCTAGGAATAAGCTGGGCGATTACGCCAATGAGCGGGGATGTGACGGGAACGTCGAATTCGCGGGCTAGGCGCTCCCGATCGCGTTTGAAACGATATTTTTCCACATCTACCGCGCTGTGAACGCATGTGATACGTTCGGGAGATATTCCTTCGTCCAGCAATACCTGTCGTATACCGTTAGATATGGTAACAATTCTGTCATAGGAGTTGTATTTCAGCCGGGCGAGTGGCGGCCATTCGCGGTTGTCCACTCTTCGCGTTATCAGCGAGGCTGTTTTGTGCGAACTCGCGCAGATTCCCCCCCAGATGTCAGCCCCGCGGCGACTGTGCGTATGGAGGATATCTGGTTTTGTTTTCGCAATCATAGAGGAAAGGCGCAAGGGAAATAGCAGATCAAGTTCTCCTCCCATAGGCGTTTCGAAAACTTTGGCGAAAGGTTGAGCCTGACGAGCTATTTCGGCTCCGCGAGTGCAAACCAGTATGTTCTCGATCCCGCGCTTGGAGAGCCCTTCCAGAAGAAATAGAACCTGCAAGGCTCCGCCGTACAGGTGCCGCCCGGTTTCTATGTGCGCGATTTTCATGAGATAGAGTTTCTTTCGATGAGGCTGATGGCGGTATGTAAGACATCTTCGGCTGAGATATCNCGCATACATGGAAAATTTCCGTCGCATGTAGGTGTGCGGCGGCATGGCGAACAATCGTGAGGGTGATAGAGCACTATCGTGCGCGGGCTGCTTGTTGCCAGATACGGTCGAGTAGCGCCAAAAAGGGCGATAGTGGGAACCTGAAATGCGGTCCCGAGATGAACAAGGCCGGTGTCAACCCCAATTACCAGAGAAGCTTTTTCAATGATGGCGGCAGATATGGCGAGCGAAGTCTTACCGGCAAAATTGACGCCCCCCCCTTGTTGCGCCAGTTGTTCCGCGTTTTTTGCATCAGCTGGCCCACCCAGCCA
>JGI994J12354_10004402_pt1 | contig 12679 bp, 9 predicted proteins | sample IntmicLarv3ML3BL_FD_12354 | JGI IMG/M metagenome (IMG submission 12354)
CGGGCAGGCCGAGATAATCGTAACAGGTTGGGACAATATCGCTAATACGGTTAATGGCGTGCCTGCAAGTACTCAAAATGGTTATCTCAGGTTGTTCAAGACAAACGGCTCCGCATGGGCTCCGGCGCGTAAAGTATGGAATCAATATGCTTATAATGCCGTGAATGTGAATGAAGATTTAACGATACCTGCTGTTCAGTTTAATATGGCAGCACAATTTGCAGGAGGAAACGGTACTTTGGGTGATGCAGACGATGTGCGGCCATACAATAACTTCCTGCAACAACAGACAATACTGAATCGCGATGGAGAGCCATTATGGCTGGCTCCAAATGGGCAAATTATCACTACTCCTACATTCAGCTACAATAATGATACAGACGGGATGACTATAAGTTTACAAGTAAAGAATGTGGGAGATGCCCCTTTCCAAAGTCCATTCAAAATAACAGTTTATAAAAATTCCGTATCGGCAGATTCTACTAAATACACTCATACTCATACAGGTATAATAGGAACCGGACAAACTGAGACGCTCTCTTTTTCTATTCCTAATTTTTCCAGTTGGATTCAATACAATTTCATTATTCTAAAAATAAATGATAATGGAGACGGAACAAACGATCAGGTGGTCTGTGACGATTCACAGGGACAATATCGCTATCGCGGCTTGCTACCTACCCAACAGGATGTCTGCCTGAAAAAAGCAGGAGAAATAAATATAACCTGTTGTTTTACTCTTTCCTCTACCGGAAATGATTCTTACAAATGGCAAATGAGCAAAAACGGTGTAACATGGCCTTCGGATTATATTCCGGGAGCAACATCTGTAAGCTACACTCCTTCAGCACAAAAACAAGGGATAATGTACTACCGTGTTGAAGTAACAGACAATGATACTTCAGAGAAAGTTTTTAGCGAACCGGCAAAGATCAGGCTGAGGTCGTGCTTGTTGCCAGTCAACCATAATATCAGTGTGATGGCATATTAGGATGTAGCAAAAAATGGGGGCGTGACGAATATTTTTATCACATCCCCATTTCTTGTCTACTGCTTATACGAAATCTTATCCCATTCAAAAACCTTCGATTCCTCTTGCAGATAAGGTTGCATCTTTTTATAATCCTCCTCTGACAAATACTTCTTAATACCATATTCTACAGTTAATGAGGTATCAGCAGCAGATAACATAAAATGCATCGGTGTCATATCCAACGCAGCATAAGCGTTTTTAAAATCCTGACTGTTCCGGTCGACATCTTCTTTTATAAACCACTCCTTATCCTTTGTAGGGAAAAGGTCTGCCTGTGAGATAGGCATCCATTTTGTCGTATAAAATTGTATCTGGCTGTCGCATACATCACTTGGTCCGCAAACCGTTTTTACTACACAGATTATTTTAGAGTCATTAATCAAGGGTAGGAGCTTTATCTGGGTTATACCGGCATCCGAAGTTTGAAGCGATATAAAATCGGAGGAAGAAGCCAATCTTTTAACACGACCGTATGTATTTTTATCTACTGTTACCTGCGTTGTATCATTTACGTCTGCAATGAGCAAGTCTTTTTGTGAAGCCTCAAGCCCATGCACAACACTTTCTGGCATCGGAAGCAAAACACTTCCTATATCCTGTGCTGATGCAGATAATCCCACTATAATTATACATCCTATTATTAATATACTCCTTTTCATTCTTCTCAATTTATTTTATATTGTTAACTGTAAATTGTTCCCAAATATAGGAAAAACATTGCTATAATTATCAGCACAAGATCGATAGCCTTCCCTTTTAAGTTTTTTTCATGGAAGAATAATACACCTCCGACAAAGGACACCAGCACACTGCTCCGCCTTACCATCGAAACAATGGAGATCATTGCATCAGGATAGGTAAGTGCATAAAAATAGACAAAATCCGCAGCAGTGAGAAATACTGATACTAGTATAATGCTCCATCGCCATTTGAATGGAGTATTCTTCTTCCGTTTAGGATACCATATTATAAGGAGAATTATCAACATAAGCATCCATTGATAGGTATTGAACCAAAATTGCACCGCTGTGGAACTGAATCGCTGCATCAGAAATTTATCGTATAGCCCGCTCGCAGTCCCAACGATAGCCGCTAACAACATAAAAAACACCCATTTGTTTTTATGGAAACTGATTCCCTCTTTCTTCCCTGACAGAGAAAGAAGGAAGAAAGATATAATTGTAACAATTACCCCTATCCATTGATACAGATTAAGCTGCTCTCCGAAAATAAGCAATGCACCCAACAATGTCATTACCGGGCGGGTGGCATTGATCGGGCCTGTTATTGTTAAAGGAAGATGCTTGATGGCAAAATAGCCGAATATCCATGATGTCAGGACAATTATGGATTTAATAAATATAAACCCATGTGTCTCCATTGATACAGAAGGTACATAGCCGATTGTCCCGACTAAAGTTGATGGAGAAAATGTCGAAATCAACACTAAAGGAAGAAGTAACAAGGAACAAAAAAGCGTATTAAGGAATAATACTGGAATTACAGCATTCCCGTTCACAGACTTCTTCTTGCATATATCATAACATCCTAAAAAGAACGCCGATACGAAGGCTAAAGCTAACCACATCTTTTATATAAATATAATTTTCTGTTTATACTTGATTATCGTTTTAACCAAAAAGTAACATGCCTTACACATTTCTTATTTTTTCCAAGAAACATATAAGCTAATGGTTGTAAACTAAAAGCTTCCTAAACTATAGATATAAGAACCTCAATAAAACACACTTTTATATCATTATCACATTATAAAATCAGTCATATAACCTAAACCATTTCAGATACAGATAATTCTGTTTCGGATCAACTATTCGGGTTGACTGCGCAAAAGTAAGGATTTCTTAAATAACAAAAGTAACCTAAAAATGAACGAAGAGGAAGATATAACAAAATATTCAATCTATTTTTAAATCAATAGTTATTTGACAGAATCATCAGGATTTTGCATATAAATGTTTATTTAATCTGTCCTTATCCTTGACAAGTAAAAGAAACAGACAGGCAGCAGCACCCTGATCTGTCAGACATTATAAGTTGACAAGATCGATTTTACACAAATTTTATTACCTTTGATATGCGATATTAAAAAATCTAATGCATGCTTACATCTTCCGAACGGCTAATCTCTAATATAAAAATTATAAAAATAGATGGATAGTTTAAATTCTTCTAATTATAAGAAGTTTTACACTATCTATTATGATAGATGTTTTTTGTTTGCCAAATCATACGTACACAATGATTTGGTCGCAGAAGATATTGCATCCGAAGCCCTTATCAAATTATGGGAATTATCAGAGATTAAAGAAATCGAAAATCCGTTGAAATTGCTCTTTGTTGTTTTAAGAAATAAAGCCTTAGACTATTTAAAGCATGAAAAGATAAAGAGCGAGGCACTTCTATCAATGTCCGACTGGGCAAAACGGGAACTTGAAATTCGTATATCTACATTGGAAGCAAGTAACCCCGATAAGATTTTTTCAAATGACATACAGGAGATTCTTCGAAAAACCATCGCCGGTTTACCCGAACAAACCCGAATGATTTTCGAAATGTCGCGGTCCAAAAATATGTCCAAAACAGATATTGCCGAATACTATAATATATCAATAAAAGGCGTTGATTATCATATATCTAAAGCCTTGGCTTCTCTGCGGGAAAACCTGAAAGATTATTTTCCAATCGCACTTTTCTTTTACTTTAACTTATTTTAACCACAATTACGCTAGTAGGTCGGTTGCGTGAGTCGTTCTTATAATGAATGGGGAAATAAATCCTCTTGTTAACATTATAAAAGCCATGAATCACGACATACTGCAACGATATATAGAAGGCAATTCCAACCAGCAAGAAAAAGAAGATATTGCCAAATGGTTAGATACTGATGAGGAAAACATGCAGCAATACCTCCTTTTGAGAGGAGTATATGATGCCTCACTATGGAATAGCAATGAAGCTCTTTTGCAAACTAAAAATGAAGAAAGTACCGAAGACCCAAATCGCAAGAACAGAAAGCGAATAAAACTGATACAAGAAATCCTAAAAGTTGCAGCTGTTTTTCTAATAGCCCTAGGCTGCTACCACCTATTCCTGTCTCCCGAGTTGGATATTATGGACTCTAACATAACATTGCAAACAGTATATGCTCCGGAAGGGCAGCGCGCCGAAGTTGTACTATCCGATGGAACCAAAGTATGGTTAAATGCAAAATCCAGCCTGACTTTTCCCAATCAGTTTGCCAATGATAACCGCATTGTAGAATTAAACGGGGAAGCCTATTTTGACGTAGCGCATAACGAAACCAGAAAATTTATAGTAAAAACGGAGGTATACCAAATAAAAGTACATGGTACCGAATTTAATGTCAATGCTTATTCAGACAATAATAATTTCGAAACAGCCTTGATAAATGGTTCAGTAGAAGTGGTTTCCAATACGACAAATGAAAGTATAATGCTACAGCCAAACGATAGGGTATACGCAGAAAGTAACAGACTGGTATTGACAAATATAGGCACTATGGATCAGTTCCTGTGGAAGAAAGGTATTTTGTTCTTTGAGAACGAACCTGTCAACGGCATTTTCAACAAGCTGGAACTATACTATGATGTTAAAATAGAGGTAAGAAAGAAAAGTATTATGGCTGATCAATATACGGGTAAATTCTGGACTAAAGACGGTGTGGAGCATGTTTTGAAAGTCCTGCAACTTCGCCACAATTTCAAATATACCAAAGATAGTATGAACAATATAGTCATTTATTAGTTTTAATATAAATAAATTCTAAACTTAGTTTGCCTATGGGATAAGGAATATAGCAAAAAAAACCGGAAAGCGGTACGAACGCTTCCCGGTGGAAAGTCAATACATGACAAGGTTATAAAAATCATTTAGTATTAACTTCATTCACATTACAAATGTATGAAAATTAAATTAACCGAGAAAAGCCGAATACCATTTAAAGCTCTATTAATGAGTTTACAGAGAACAAGGATTGCTTATTTTCTCTTTTTTATGATTGTCAGCGGTTTGTTTTCACAAGCTCATTCACAAACCTCTAAAATCAGTATTAATGCACAAAGCATAAGCTTGAAAGATGTTGTCAGTCAAATCGAAGGGCAATCTGACTATTTATTCGTTTATAATCCAAACGAAGTAGACATTAATCAGGCTACCTCCCTGAATCTTAAAGATAAATCTGTTGCTGAAGTTTTAGCTGCTGCATTTAATAAAACTGATATTTCTTACCACATTCAAGGTAACAATATTATGTTGATGAAACGTCAGGCTAATAGCCAGGTCAGCAAGAAAAAAATCACCGGAGTCATTATCGATGAACTTGGTGATCCACTGGCCGGAGCTACCCTTACAATAAGGGGCACGGCAGATGGAACAATGACCGATATAGACGGAAAGTTCGAAGTTGAAGTAGCAAATGGCAGTACGCTGGTTGTTACTTTCGTTGGCTACAATTCCGAAAATATAGTTGTTTCAGCTCAGAACCACTATGACATAAAACTGACTCCGGTTTCCAGAGAACTGGACGCTGTCGTTGTTACTGCATTAGGTATCAGACGTTCTCAAAAAGCATTGAGTTACAATGCACAAGAGGTGAGCCAAGATGAACTGACTCGCGTAAAAGATGCCAACTTCGTCAATTCCCTTTCAGGAAAAGTTGCAGGGGTAACAATCAACACCAGTTCTTCGGGTGTCGGTGGTGCAGCCAAGGTTGTTATGCGTGGTGTGAAGAGTATCGACCAGTCGAATAACGCCATGTATGTAATAGACGGTATTCCTATGTTTAATACAGGAGGAGAAGGAAGTACCGAATTTGGTTCCGGTGGTACTACCGAATCTATTGCCGATATCAACCCTGAAGACATAGAGTCGCTGACTGTATTGAACGGAGCGGCTGCCTCAGCGCTCNNATCNGTAGTAATGCTGCCAATGGGGTTATTTTGATAACAACCAAAAAAGGTAAGGCAGGCAAAACGACTCTTACGTTTACACAAAATACCGAATTCTTGAGTCCGTTTGTATTGCCAAAATTTCAAAATTCGTATGGAACAGGAACTGCCGGAGTTAACACGACAAGTACGGATTTAAGCTGGGGTTCGAAGCTCAATGCAAGCAACTCGATGGGCTATGATCCAAGAAGCGACTATTTTAGAACGGGTGTCGTTACAACAGAATCTCTTACTCTATCTGTAGGAACAGAAAAAAATCAGACTTATGCCTCAATAGCAGCTGTGAACTCGGAAGGGATTATTCATAACAATACTTATGATCGTTTGAACTTCTCGATACGCAATACAACCAATTTCCTGAACGATAAAATGACTTTGGATGTAGGAGCAAGTTATATCAAGCAAAAGGATAATAACATGACCAACCAAGGAAGATACCAAAATCCATTGGTTTCAGTTTATTTGTTCCCTCGCGGTGGCGATTGGAATGACGTGAGAATGTATGAAGAATGGGATACATCTCGTAAAATAAATACTCAACGTTGGGATTATGGCTTGACTGACTATACTGGTCAGAATCCATATTGGATTAGCTATCGCAATCTTCGTGCAAATTCGAAAGATCGCTATATGATGAATGGTAGCTTGAGTTATGATGTCTTGGATTGGCTGAATGTTTCTGGACGTGTGCGTACCGACTTCTCACAAAATAGATATACCGAAAGATTGTATGCTTCAACCAATACAACATTGACTGAAGGATCTTCTACCGGATATTATGCTGAACGTTCAACCAGAGACAGGCAAACCTATGCCGATATAATGGCAAATATCAATAAAACTTTCGATCAAGAGATTGTTCTTACAGCCAATGTTGGAGCGATGGTTTCGGATATAATGCAAAATTATATGGATGTCAGAGGTCCACTTATGGATGGAACTTATGACGGGGCAATTCCAAATGTCTTCAATATAATGCAAATCAACAGGGAGAAATTAAGACCTTATCAAGATAAATGGCAAGAGCAAACCCAATCTGTATTTGCAAGTACTGAAGTAGGGTATAAAGGTGCTTATTATTTGACATTGACCGGTCGTTACGACCTCCCTTCGCAGTTAGCCGGAGCACAATCATCAAAGAGCGGCTTCTTCTATCCATCGGTGGGAACATCGTTCATCTTGTCGGAAATTTTACCTATGCCAAAACAAGTTGAATATCTGAAATTTAGAGCATCATTCGCTTCGGTAGGTCTACCATTTAAGCGTCACTTGGCTCAAAGATATCATTCATGGAATGAAAATAGTTTAGGATATAACCCTAACTACGACCATTATCCGATAGAGTTTCTTGATCCGCAAAAAACCGATTCGTGGGAGCTTGGGGTAACTTCGCGCTTCTTGAGGCATTTCAGATTTGATATTAGTCTTTACCATGCCAAAACATCGAATCAGGTTTTCAATGCAAATCTATCGGCATCATCAGGTTATGACGCGTATTATGTGCAGTCGGGTAGCGTAACAAATAAAGGAATTGAATTAGCTCTCGGATATGAAAATAATTGGGGCGGATTTGGATGGTCTACAAATTATACATTTACAACAAATAAAAATAGAGTAGATAAGTTGGCTGACAATTATACAAATCCGATAACTGGGGAGCAATATCCGGTAGAAACTCTAACTCTTGGAGCTTTGGGTGATACCAGATATATTTTGAAAGAAGGAGGAACATTGGGAGACCTTTACTCTCTGTCTGATTTGCAAAGAGATTCTAATGGAAATATTTATGTAGATGCAACCGGAAATATCACTAAAATCAATGTGGCGGGTAATCCTGTTAAGTTGGGAAGTGTATTGCCAAAAGCAAACATGTCGTGGAGAAACGACTTTACATGGAAAGATTTCAATTTAGGAGTCATGGTATCAGCTCGTTTGGGTGGTATTGTTTATTCAGCAACTCAAGCTATACTGGATGACTTTGGTGTATCCGAAGCTTCGGCTAATGCTCGCGACAATGGCGGAATTATGCTAAATGGAGTGGATCGTATTGATGCTCAGGATTGGTATAGCAAGATTGGTTCAAGTTCCAACATCGCTCAATACTATACTTACGATGCCACAAATGTTCGTTTGCAAGAAGTATCTCTTGGCTACACGATACCTAAATCATTATTGAAGGGGATTGGTGACGTTACAGTTTCGTTAGTAGGACGTAACATGTTGATGATATACAATAAAGCCCCATTCGATCCGGAATCTGTTGCTACAACAGGAAACAATTATCAGGGTATTGACTACTTCATGATGCCGAGCACAAGAAGTATGGGATTCAATGTTAAACTAAGATTCTAAATTAATCTAATAATAGAACGACAATGAAAATATATAAATATATATCAATCATATTATTAGCATTTACACCCTTTTTCTTTGTGCAATGTACCGACGCTTTCGATACATATAATAAGACCGGTGTAAACGACGACGAAGGAGAAAGAGACGCTTATTTCTTGAGACAACATTTGGTAAATATGCAAAACTGGGTTATTCCAAGTGATCCTCATGCACATCAGTTTACAGAACAATTACTTGGAGGTCCATATGGTGGTTATTTTACGGATGCGAGTCCCGGATTCAATAACAAGAATTTTGCGACATATACTCCAGAAGATGCATGGTCGGCAACAACATTTGAAAATGCAATGAAGAATGTCGTAACTTCATACAATACGGTTGCTACCATGACAGATGACCCCATATTACTATCAGTGGCAAAAGTCACAAAGGTAATGGCAATAAGCAGAATTACAGACATTTATGGACCTATACCTTATTCTGAGTTGGGAAAGGATGGAAGTTTGAATGCTCCTTATGATTCTCAGGAATTAGTTTATAAAACCATGATTTCGGAACTTGATGAAGCTATTCAGGCGTTATCCGAAAATCAGACTTCAAATTTTTCATCCAAAGCCGACCGATATTATGCCGGAAATACGTTGAAATGGGCAAAATTAGCAAACTCAGTAAAACTTCGTTTAGCCATGAGAATGGCAGACGTTAGTCCTGCCTTTGCCAAATCGACAGCAGAATCGGTTATTTTGGATGCCGTTGGCCCGATAAAGTCGAATGAAGATAATGCTGCTTTATTTTTAATATCCGGACAGTCAAACCCTTATCAAGTGGGTTTGAGCGAATGGAATGGAGGGGATACCCGTATATCTGCCGATATCACGTCTTATATGAATGGTTATAATGACCCTCGCATGGAAAAATATTTCGAAGAATCGGCTTTCGGTGGATATGTTGGCTTCCGTTCGGGAGTAACAATACCCAGTCCTCAGTCAATCAATCAGCAATATTCCAACATGAACGAATCTCTGCGTTCTGCATCAAGCATGCGTATTATGAATGCTGCAGAGGTTGCATTCCTGAAAGCAGAAGGAGCATTACGTGGTTGGAGTATGGGAGGAACTGCCAAAGATTTCTACGAAGAAGGTATTACACTTTCGTTTGAGCAAAATGGAGCTTCTGGTGCAGCTGCTTACATTACAAACAGTATCAATACTCCGGAGAGATATCTTGACCCATCAGGAAATTTCTCTTTCTCCGGAGTACCAAGTGCTATAACTATTGAATGGGTAAGCTCTGCTAATTTTGCGACAAATCTTGAGCGTATCATTACTCAGAAATGGATTGCTATCTACCCTAACGGTATAGAAGCATGGAGCGAATTCCGTCGCACAGGGTACCCTAAATTAATGCCGGTTTTGACAAACAACAGTAGCGTTGTAAGCACTACCAGAATGGCAAGAAGGCTACGTTATCCTAATAGCGAGTACACCGGAAATCTGAGAAACGTGCAACAGGCTATATCAGAATATTTGGGAGGTGCCGACAATATGGCAACTGATCTTTGGTGGGCTAAGGAAAATTAATTTCAATCTACTAATAAAATAAAAACATGAATAAAATACTCATATTTCTATTGTCACTCATTGCCGGAGGCTTTATGTTTACCTCTTGCAGCGACTGGACCGAGGACAAAAGCGTAGGTATTGAACAGCCAGTAAATCCGGAATATAGTAAATACCTGGAAAATCTGAGAGCTTATAAAAACTCCGATCATAAGTATGTTTATGCGTGGTTCGATAATAGCGAAAAAGTTCCGTACAGCCGGGGACAGCATATATATGATATACCCGACAGTGTGGATGTTGTAGTGCTGATGCACCCTGAATCTCTGGCAGATTTTGAAATAGCAGAAATGCAATCGCTTAAAAACGATAAAGGGACAAAGACTGTATATTCTGTCAGCTATGACGAAATATTGAAAGTATATGAGCAGATGGTAAAAGACGAAGCTGCCGATAATGAAAGCTATATAGCTCCGGAGTTTATTCCTTATATGAAAGGAGAAGTGCAAAGTCTGCTCAACCTTTCGGCAACATACAATTACGATGGTATCATTGTAAGCTATAGAGGAGCAAGTACCGTTTATATGACTGAGGCTGAAAAGGAAGAATACAGAGAAAACCAAGCTGAATTTCTTAGCCTGATCACAACATGGTATAGCAGCAATAGCTCTAAGATGTTGGTATTTGAAGGAGCCCCTCAGTTCTTGGAAGATAAGTCCATTCTTACTTCTTGCAAGCATATTATTCTCAATACTATCGGTGTTTCTTCGGCTTCCGAATTGGGAATCCATGCTATTGAGGCTTTAGCTGCCGGAGTTCCTACCGATCGCTTCATCTTTGTAGCTAGCGCTACATCTATCGACACGGCTGATAGGAGAACCGGTTACTATGGTGACAACCGTGCTATTATAGAAGCAGCATACTGGGTTACAGAAGGTAATGCAAATTATACTAAAGCGGGCTTGGGTATTTACAATATTCAAAACGATTACTATAATATTGCTAAAGTATATCAATATGCAAAAGAGTCAATTAATATTATGAATCCTGCTCCTACAAATTAAATAGATTATGAAACAGAAAATATTATATGTAATTTCGATGGTATTGCTTGCAACTGCATTCTTCAGTTGCAACGATAGCGAAGGATCTTTTGATAATAAGATTTACATTAATGCCTCTGCAATGACTAGCACTATACTGTTGCAGGGTAATGATGCTGATGTTGCCCGTTTCCAGGTAGTAATGCCTAAAACTGAAACCAAAGATGTGACATTTGCAGTCAATGCGGAATCTTCATTACTGGCAACTTATAATGAAGCTTATTACGATAATGCAATTATACTTCCCAGCGCAAATTATACAATCGAAAATTCTCAGGTTGTAATAAGTGCAGGGACAGTACGCTCTTCCGACATTGTTGTATCTTTTTCGGGATTGACGGATCTCGACCGCCAGCAAAAATACGTACTTCCGGTAACCATCAACAATGCTAATATCGATGTACTGGAAAGCGCACGCACAATGTATTATGTGATCAGAGGAGCTGCCCTTATCAATGTGGCTGCCGATATCAATGAAAACAATGCATATGTGGACTGGGCTGATCCTAGCAAATTTACAGCGATGAGAACATTCACTGCTGAAGCATTGATTTACCCTCGTGCTTTCGATAATACACTATCTACAGTGATGGGTATCGAAGGAGGATTCCTGATCCGTATCGGAGACGCAGGCATTCCTCCCAACCAATTGCAGATAGCAACATCGGCAGGGAACCATACTAATGCCAATCTAGCTATTCCAACAAACGAATGGACTCACATTGCTGTAACTTACGATGCAGATGCTACGACTATTAATGTGTACATAAACGGTAGAAATATGTATAATTCAACTACTGCCAATGCCGGTACTGTAAACTGGGGTGTGCCACACTCTGACGAATCTGATGGAAAACCTCGCTGTTTCTGGATTGGATATGCATATGACAATAATCGCTACCTGAATGGACTTATTAGCGAATGTCGTATATGGGAGAGAGTGCTTACAGAATCCGAAATAAAAGCAGATAATCACTTTTATTATGTAGAACCAACTTCTCCGGATCTAATCGCATATTGGAAATTCGATGATGGTGGAGGTGTAAACATCAAAGACCACTCTATCTATGGAAACAATGCTACAGCTTCGGGGCCTCTTATCTGGACAGCAGTAGAGCTTCCTGTTGAATAATAGTCTTATTTTTTGAATTAAAAAAAACAAACTATGAAATTTAATTATATAAAATATTGCTTGTTTACAATGTCATTCATCCTTGCCGGATTGTGCTTTACTGCTTGCGATGACGATATTAAACTAGACCCCATTGGCGACTACGGTAACGTAGAAGGCGTATACGGAGCAGTAAAGAACGTATCCGGGGCGCGCGATTTATCAACAATTACTATCTTCGGATCAAAAACGGGAACAGGAGAGCTGTATTTCGAATTGTCTGAAACAGCAACCGAAACTGTAACTGTACAGCTGAAAGTAGACCAAGAAGCTTTGAATAATTATAATTCTGCTAACGGAACATCTTATACAATGTATCCGGCCGCACAAGTATCTCTGGCTAATGACGGTAAGCTGACAATTGCCTCCGGTGCACAAAAATCGGATGCAATAAGTATCGCTGTATCTTCGAATGGAGGAGTTGGTAATACATACGCTCTTCCTATTTCGGCAGAAGTTACTGCCGGAGG
>JGI994J12354_10004403_pt1 | contig 12678 bp, 11 predicted proteins | sample IntmicLarv3ML3BL_FD_12354 | JGI IMG/M metagenome (IMG submission 12354)
AAGACCCTCTTCCCCGACATCAACAACCAGTACGAAATACCCAAGGGGGAGGTGAAGGACAAGGTAACCATAAGATCCAAGTGATCCGAACCAGCGAAGGGGGCATACCCGCCCCCTTCTGTAAACTCAAAGATACCGTTGACGTAGGACTGTCCCGTGTCGACAGTATTCAATGCTTCACTGTGGGATTCCTCCCGCCCCCATTGGGAAGACCTCGCATAGAAGACGGCTAGAAATAGCCGTGCCATGTTCGAGCGATTGGACATGGCAAATCCTTATTTTTCGTTACATTTTTTGATTAAAGGATAATAAACGCTACACTGGAAGATACATTGAATGTCGATCTGTGTAGGATTTTTGTGGCTGAAAAAGTCCTACACACAGCGACGGTCAGATATGTACGATGTATACGCGGCATATGAGTATTTTTCAGCAGGATTGAGACCTTCTCTTGTAAACCTTTTTAAATAATCCTGTGATACAGTGTTAGGGAAAACATCAATTTCCCTGTTCACTGATTCACTATCACACTAATTCCTTCATACAAATGAAGAAGTTCGGGATCGTGCCCTGCAGGAGCGACCTGCGGGCTCAAAATAAACGGTCAGGAAGATGGGTAAAATATAGAAAAGTGAATGATCTTGTGCAGATCATCGCATTAGATATCATTCGGCAGCAGAGCAGGTAATATGGTTTTTCCCTCCACCCTGGAGGGTTTCAATATGAATATAGATCCAAATGCAACTAAGTACATGATAAAAGCGAAGATCACTGCGGACGGGGTTGTCGAAAAACCTGATGTCGTCGGTGCGATCTTCGGACAGACGGAAGGTCTTCTCGGCGAGGACCTAGACCTCAGAGATCTTCAGAAGACCGGAAGGATCGGAAGGATAGAGGCGGAAGTTGTTTCCAAAGGCGGCAAGTCGGAAGGAATAATCTACGTGTCCTCAAGTCTCGATCAGGTTGAGACTGTCATTCTCGCATCGGCCCTGGAGACTGTTGACAGAGTAGGTCCCTGCAAAGCGGCCATAAGGGTCCTCGGCATCGAGGATGTGCGTATCATAAAGAGAGAGAAGGTTGTGGAACGCGCCAAAGAACTCCTCAATGAAATGATCGCTCAGTCCAAAGGGTCCAGCGCAGATCTCACTCAGAGCATCAGGCAGAGCATACAGGTAGAGGAGATAACTTCCTACGGAAAGGACAGATGTCCTGCCGGCCCCAGCGTGAAGGATTCGGAATCCATCATAATTGTTGAAGGCAGATCGGATGTTCTCAACCTCCTCAAAGCGGGTATAAAGAACGCGATTGCGGTCGAAGGAACGAATATACCGAAAACAGTCCAGGAACTTTCAAAAGAAAGGGTTGCCACAGCTTTCGTCGACGGCGACAGAGGCGGGGAATTGATCCTCAAAGAGCTTTTCCAAACCTCTGAGATAGATTTCGTTGCAAGGGCCCCCCGCGCACATGAGGTCGAAGAACTGACATCGAAACAGATCGTGAAATGTCTCCGCAACAAAGTACCCGGCGACCAATACATGGAAATGAACGGTATGACCGTTGAGAAGGATAACGATCACGACGAGTCCCGTGAGGTTCGTGAAGTTCGCGAGGTTCGTGAAGAAAGGCCCAGAAGAGAAGCTGATGAAAGGCAGCAATCCAGAAAGGACCGTGACGATAGGACAAGAAAGGACCGCGACAAGAGGAAAGAGAACAGACTCCGTGACGCAGACGGCGATGACGGCAACCGAAGGAACCGTTTCAACACGGACAATGTGGACAAATTCAAGAAGAGATCCGAAGAGCCGGAAGAAGAATCACATTCCGAACCGGAAGCGGTCGAGGAAGAGAGAAAGCCTAACGGAACCAAGAAAGAACGCCCGCCCAAAACAGATAATGAGGAAGAAAAACCTGCAAGGACACTCCGTGGCAAGAAGGACAGGAACACCAAGACCCTCTCGCCCGAACAGGAAACATTCAGGGATATGCTGTTGGATATGTCATCGACTCACAACGCAAAACTCCTCTCCGAAGACAACACGGTGATAAGAGAGGTTGCCGTAAAGAGTCTGGTGAATTCATTGAAAGAGGATTCGGACGGTATCAGATCGATCATTTTCGACGGTGTGATCTCCCAGAGGATCCTGGATGTTTCAGCTGAAAAGGGAATAAAGACGATCGTGGGAACACGCAAAGGCAACATAGGTAAATTATCTGCCGACATAGTTATATGGACAAAGGAAGACCTTTACTGAGTGATAACAATGGCAAAAAAGAGAGTTGCGGAAACATGGGATGATATCAAAAACCTCAAAAGTACTGCGGAGGTCCTCATCCCATCCGACCCTCTCGACCGTGTCCTCGGACAGGAAGAGGCGATCAAACTTGCCAAGATAGCCGCTATACAGCGGAGACATCTTTTGCTGGTCGGACCGCCGGGTACCGGGAAATCGATGATCGCCCGTGCCTTATCCATGAATCTTCCGAAACCCAAGCAGGAAATAAGGGTGGTGAAGAATCCGGAGAACGCAGAGAGACCTTTCCTTGAGATACTCGACGAAGATCAGGTTCAGGATGAGGACAAGATACGTGCGGGTTCGATCGGAAAGCTTCTGGATCCCGAAGAGGCACCTCTAAACATCGCCGAGCGTCTGGGATATCTGTGCAAATCATGCAGAAGATATTCGCAGCCCTCTGATCTGATGTGTCCTTTCTGCCAGAAGAGCAAGATGGAAACGGGACCTAACAACAATCCCTTCGGGGATCTGTTGAACAACATCATGGAAGCGACAATGCCCCAGATGGCGGTCACCACCGGAAAGGAAAGGGTGACCACAACCAAGGTCTTACCCGACGGAAAAGAGGAAACATTCGTTTTCGAGCGGGCGGGCGAGAAGATAAGGATGCTTGACGAGAAATCTCTGAACAAAAGGAGTCAGCTTCTCAAGAAATCCAATCAGAAGGTGTTGGTCAAACTCAATAGGGATCCCTTCGTGCTTGCCACAGGCGCTTCGGAGACCGAATTGCTCGGAGATGTACGCCATGATCCCTACGGAGGACACGAGAAATTAGGGTCTCCCGCATACGAAAGGGTGGTTGCAGGTTCCGTTCACGAGGCGCATGAAGGTGTTCTGTTCGTGGACGAGATATCACATCTCGGAGCTTTGCAGAGGTATATCCTCACGGCAATGCAGGAGAAGAAATTCCCTATACTCGGGCGTAATCCGCAATCGGCGGGAGCCAGCGTGAAAGTGGAGAGTGTACCCTGTGATTTCATCTTGGTCGCCGCCTGCAACATACAGGATCTGGAACATATACTGTCCCCGCTGAGATCGAGGATCATCGGAGGAGGATACGAAGTGCTCGTGGACACGGCGATGCCGGACAATCCCCATAACCGCGCAAAATATGCGCAATTCGTTGCACAAGAGGTCACCATGGATGGGCACATACCTCATGCCACAATGGAGGCGGTGGAACTCATAATCACCGAAGGAAGGGCGCGCGCCAAGTCGGACAACCAGGTGAACTCGTTGACGTTGAGGTTAAGGGAACTGGGCGGACTGATCAGGGCTGCCGGGGACATCGCCGTCATGGAAGATGCGCCTCTCATCACCGCAAAGCACATAGGGGATGCGCAGAAGAGGTCCAGGCCGGTCGAGGATCAGATACGCGACAGGTACGGTTCCTACATGAAAGGCATGTCCAAGGATGTGTCCAGCGCTCAGAAGGAAAGATCGCAGTATTACTTCGAGAACGAGCATCTGGACGATCGTATGTTCAACTGAGGAAGGAAACCTTTTTCAAACTCCAATTTTCTATCCTTTTATGGCTGTCAGAGAGATCAACAAGCTCGTGCGGGATAGGATCCCCGGTATGATCGTGGAAAACGGGGAAATGCCGGAATTCAGATTGCTGGATGATGAAGAATTTTTGAATGCGCTTGAAATGAAACTCATCGAAGAGGTAACGGAGTATCTCGAATCGAAGAATCTCGAGGAACTCGCAGATATTCTTCAGGTAATATGTACGATATCCGAACTGATAGGCGGAGGCCAGAGGGAATTGGAATACATCAGGGATGAGAAGGCAAACGAAAGAGGGGGATTCGATATGCGTATGTTCCTCGAATCGATAGACGATATGAAATGATCATGAACTGTTCAGCACGAAGGATACCATTCTGAAGGCATTCCCTCCGTTATTGTAGAAGTTCGGCAATTGTTCTGATACATGGAATCCCTTTTTCTCATAGAACGAGATGGCATTTGCGTTGGAAGGTCTGACCTCGAGCTGAATGATCCTTTTCCTGTCCATGGATGCCACCCTTCTGAATTCCTGAAGCAGTTCGGAACCTATGCCCATGTTCCTGCAGCGGGGATCCACGGCAAACATGAGGATCGATGCCTTATCGGATGTCAGCTGCGATCCGCAGATGAATCCGATTATGTTGCCGACGGGATCGCATGAGACCAACTGCCCCGACGACCATTCCGCCATGAAAAACGAGAATACCTCCGGAACGTAATATTCGTCCAGTGAGAGACATGCGATATTGTAAACTGGATCGATGTCGGAACTCCTCATCCGGCGTATCATGGTACCCTATTATCCGCACCGTTAATGATTCTTCCTCTTGAAGATCACCGCAATCATTGCAATGATGGCAGCTATGATGCCTCCGAACATTGCCGTTTGAAGAACATCGATCCCTTCGGGTTCCGGTTCCGGATCTGTATCCGAGCCGGAACGATGGACAGTGTACACATATTCCGTTTGTTCCATGGTATCATTTCGGGTGACCTTCATCGTGTACGTCCCGGGAATAAGGTTCTCGCACAGTATCCTGTTCGTCTGAGAATGTCTCAGGTTCCCGTCACCGTACACGTCCCATGTGTAATTTCCGTCCACCGGGCCGGATAACGTGAATATTACCAGCCCTTCGTTTACAATTATATCTTTGTTGGAAGTAACGGAAAGGGGTATTTCTTCGTTCAACTTGTAATTGGCATTCCAATCTTTCATGAAATATCCCAAGAAGTATTCCGTTATTTCCACGGAATCGATGAGGGCCGCCGTTTCACGATTATTGGAGAACGAGTTGCCGGTCCAGTTCACAGATCCCAACCAGACGGTATCGTCAATTATTATGCCTTTGTTGTGGGTTGTCGAGAATCCCGGACCCCCGTTGATCGTAACGGCTTTGACACCGGTAGTTGCGTTGATAAGATTGACCTCATCGTTCTTTCCTTCTCTGTCGCTTGATATGGAGGCATCGAGTATGAATCTGGCGTCCACGCCTCTGTCGGCGGCTTCGGACATCCACGACACAGGAGAGGAATTGTTGAGCGAGGAGAATGAACCGAAGTCCAGTTGTTCCGAGAAGATCCTGGATACGGCGTTGTCCATGTAATATTTCTGTGCCGCGTAAGAATTATCCGGAGATAACAGCGGAGTGATCTTCGCATTGAAACTCATCGTGCCGTAAGACGGAACGGGAGAATATGTCAGATTGCCGGAATAAGGTTTGAGACTTGGATAAAAATCATTGAGATCCCAAACGTCCCCGTATGCATGATCGGTGTCGTTAAGGAACACATTGGTCATGAATGCGGCATATTCGGTGCTTTCGATGATTGCGCCCCATCCTCTGTTCGATTTTGAAGTTCCCATATTGGCTGTTGTCCAGTTCTCTGAGGTTATGATCACCGTTTCTGAATCGATAACGGCGTATTTATTGTGCACAAAAGAGTATCTTTCGTAATTCCCGGAGGCCTGATTGTTGATGAGCATTACCTCTCCTCCTGCATCCGTTATGGATTTCATCAATGTGAGTTCGGTGCTCATGTCGTATCCGAATACATCGCCTTCAAGCAGTATGCGGACATCGACATGATCCACAGTCCTTCTTTCAAGATCGCAGAGAAGCGCAACCAGATTAGGGCTTGTCAGCTGATATATCGAGATCAGCACTTCGGACCTCGCATTCTCCAGCGCTTTGTAAATCGGATCGCCGTTGCTTTCGGGGAATGTAAAAGGTACCACGACGGCATCGAATTTCAATGAAGGATTGAAAGAAAGATTCGTCAATCCGGGTTGTGTAAGTATCCAATCCGATGCGGTGTCCGTGTCAATGGGTGCGGTTCTTAAAAAATACTTACTTGATGAAACCGTAACGGGAGGGCCGGACCATCCCTTATCCGCTGTTTTGTTCCCGTAACAGAAGGCATCAACCAAAACATCTCCTTTGAAGAGGTAGATATCGTCACCGTTGTCATTAAGAGCAAAAGATTTAGTCTGCGTTACATAACCGCCGTTTATGACATATGTGTTCCCCCTGTTCGTAAAATGTGTGTCGGGATCGATCCTGTTCACAACCGTTATCCTAGAATGCGGGCCGATAGTGACTCCTGTGAAGGTCAATGTTCCTTCTCCGTCGGTGACGCTGTAATCTTTCAAATCAATGGTATTCGTTCCATAATTGTACAGGGAAAATCCCTCTGCGCCTCTGGGATTTACTTCATAGAGCAGCAAAATATCATTGTCGGCACCATCGGAACGGTCAACAGGCACACAAACGATCAACAGACTGAGGATTATCACGGTTGCCAGTATTCCTGCGGACTTCATTGCTTTATGATTCTGATCATTCCATATAAAGGGAATCATTACAATTAATTGGCCATCATAAACATAAACCGAATCGAAAAAATATTTTATTGCATAATAAAATTGAAATTATATGCAATAAATATTTTTATTGATACTTTTATTGCATAATATCAATAATTTTATATGCAATAAATTCGTTAATAATGTATGAAGCGGTTTGATTATTCGTTTTTGAACGATCGCATTGTGGATTCCGGCATGTTGGATAGAATACTTAAGATTCAGGAATTTAAAGGAAAAACAGAAGAGATAAAGGGAAAGGCTCCTGATATTTTCATCGAATTGGAATCCATTGCAAGGATACAATCCGTCAGAGGGTCTAACGCTATCGAAGGGATAGTGACATCCGATGAAAGGATGACCGCAATAGTCAACAGAAAAAGTGCCCCGAAGAATCATAATGAGATGGAGATCGCGGGATATAGAGATGCATTGAATCTTATTCATAATGAATATAGGGCCATCCAGTTCAATGAAGCAGTTATACTGGGATTTCACAAAACTCTCATGACACATCTTCCACGAGGGAGTGAGGGGTACAAGAAGAACGATAATGTGATCGTAGATGTGGATAATATGGGGTACAAGCATATCAGGTTCAGACCTGTTCCGGCTGAGGAGACAGAAGCTGCAATGCAGCAGCTAATGCTTGCGTACTATTCGGCAAGAGATGATCATTCCATAAATCCTCTGCTGTTGATCCCCTGTTTCATACTGGATTTCCTCTGTATACATCCGTTCTCCGACGGTAACGGAAGGATGTCAAGATTATTGTCGCTGCTGATGATGTACAAAGAAGATCTGGATATCGGAAAATATATTTCATTCGAAGAACAGATAAATCAGTCCAAAGAAAGATATTACGACTCGTTGAAAAGGTCCTCCGAAGAATGGCATGAGAACGAAAATGATTATGTTCCCTTCATTGAAGATTTCATTGGAACGTTGTACTTGTGTTACAAAGAATTGGACAGAAGATTCATCACGGTAGGCGATAAGAAGATGAACAAGACCAATCGTATCGAAGCGGCAGTGCTGAATAACATCCTCCCAATATCGAAAAGGGAGATATGCGAACTTCTTCTCGATGTCAGCGAAACGACGGTGGAATTTGTTCTGTCCCAAATGATCAAAGACGGTAAAATAAAGAGGGTCGGCAACAATCGCAATGCCAGATATATCAGGAACGAAAAAGATCCTTAAGAGGGATTATGTGGGATCAAAGGTGTTTGATCAGATCGGCAAGCGCAGCTCTCGGATCCTTGGCCTTTACGATCCCTGATGCAAGCAGTACGCCCGAAGCACCCAGGTCGAGTGCGGTTTTGACATCTTTTCCCGTCTTGATGCCTGCTCCACACAGTACCGATACGGAACGGTTGGCTTCCTTCACGGCATCCACAGTATCCTCGATTATCCGGGGGTTGGCGGTCGTTACCGAGATATCCCCCCCGATAAGTTCCGGAGGTTCGACGGCAACGAAATCGGGATGGAATTTCGCGGCTTCCACCGATGCTTTGACGTTATCTGCGCATATAACTGTGGTGAGTTCGCACCCTTTGGACAGTTCGATACACTCTTCTATTATCTTGGCTGACACTTTATGTTCGGAATGGTTGAGAAGAGTTCCGACAGCACCGCACGCTTTCACCATGGAAGGGGTTACCCACCCGGTTGCGGAACCCGGAGCCCTGGGATCCACATTCTGCGACAGAACGGGAATATCCACGGTTCTCGCCACATGACCCAGATCGACCATCGGCGGGCATACCGCGATGATCTTTCCGAATTCTTCATAAACGGATTGACATGCCATCGCAAGTTCCAAGGCACCGGGGCTTTCTACCTCTCGGTACGCCTTGAAGTTGACGATTATTGCCGGTTTAGAGATCTTCTTAGTCAAGTTTCTCGAACCTCGAGGTCAGTGTTTTGAGCACTTCCGGTCTGGAGGTGTATTCCATTTCTTCTGAGGGGAGAATGGAGGGTACGAAAGGTCCCTGCGATCTTATGAACCTGCTTGCTTTGATCGAGTTTGCGCGTGCAAGGTCAAAGGTGTTGCCTTTGAAAAAGTCAACGGGTATGTGGTCTCCGCCCTTGGCGTTCATGGGTTCGAGGCCCTGGAGTTTTCCTTCGTTCAACTGGAATCCGAGACAGCATATTCTCGGAGGTCCGTCGAAGTATGTGGGGTCGGAGTCTTCGGGTGAACAGGGATACAATGCTCCGTAGTGGGAACCCCTCATCCATCCCGCTGCGAGCCAGGTCGTGTTGAGGAAGGGTTGAGTATACTCTCCTACGGACGGAAGTCCGCTTTGGCAGCGGCAGATACAGACGGGATCGTCCTTTCCGATATATTTTCCCGCGGTGAGGTTAAGTTTATCTGTAGATATGACACAAGCGGGACCGATACCCGCTCTGGACGTCACTCTCTTTATCGCGTATCTGGAAGTGTCTCCGAGAAGTGTGAGTATGCTGAGCGTTTCTTCGGGTGAGGACATGACAACTTTCTTGCTGTCCATTACATCATGTATCTCGACATCGAAACCCTGTTTCGCTCTGGCGTCCACGACCAATCCGGTTGTGGTGAAAGGATCAAGGAAGACCCTTGAAAGGGGAGGCGAATATGCGGAAGGTTCGGTCTTGTCCGCCATGAAGAACAGCATAGGTTCGGAACCTCTCTCTTCGAATGTCATCTCTGCGGAACCAGGGCCGGCTCCTTTGACGTTTCCGGAGAATGCATCGGTGAGGATATCCTGGCCTGCGGCGTAGAGTTTCATGGATTTGGCGAGTTTTGTTGCAGCCTGGAAACAATCCCATGCTGCGCCGTGAACATCTTTATGACCTTCCCCTTTGTAGTGGGTCATGTACAGATTGATGTCATCGCCCACACGCGTAACGTAAAAGTCCTCGATCACTCCCTGTTTTTGTTTGTCTGTGAGGATGTCCTTCGCAACCTGCATCATAGAGGGGTGGGGTCTTGAATGTCCTACAACGGATCCTACATCTGCTTTTATAATCGATACTGTCACTTTTTGCTTAGCCATTTCTTCACCGATCGTGCGCTCGCGTTCGTTTCCGCCTCGTTTGCGCTCTTATATAATATTAAAGGTTAAGGAGCGCCCGCATATAAAACTTGACTTCAGTATACATGGGATAATCCTCCATAATCCACGTCTCTCGATATCGGCAATGTGTCCTTATCTTCAGATCAATACAGTAACAGTTTTCCGGTGTCAAAAGTTTTTATGATATTTCGAACAAACTTCTGATTTTACAAAGTTTTTATGATATTTCGAACAAACTTCTGATTTTACAAAGTTTTTATGATATTTCGAACAAACTTTGAACTAGCATTGGTATCTAGATAAAGTTTCTTTACAACTTCCTTGTGAAGAATGTTTTTATTTCCACATTTTATTGCAAACTTAATATGTCGAGTAAACAACGATGTCTGTTCTGCGATTCTGTTACTCAAAATGAGTTTTGTTCTGAAAAATGCAAGCAGGATTTTGATAGTTGTGAAGAAAAAATGAGGTCGCAAAAATTTGTATACGTAGGGTGTTGGGTATTTCTCATCATTTGGATTTTTTATTGTATGTTTATTCTCAGTAATATTCTCCTTATGTTTGTTGCAGTAGGGGCATTGTGCATCATTATACCGAGTCTTGCGATTTATCCGATGGACTTAGAACGATCGACAAAGATATGGGGAGTGAAAAAGACCTTCGCTTACACAAGATACACCGGAGTGATAATGATGTTGGTCTTTGCAATTTTATTTTTTATTGACAGATAACTTATTTATTGTTGTCAAGTCTCTCGGCGTTCAATATGACCTCGATCAAGAATTCCGGAAACATAAAAGACGCAGCAGATACCATTGTCACAGTGAAAGGCTGGGTTCAGGATATAAGGAATCTCGGAGGGATATCGTTCCTGACATTAAGGGACAGGTACGGCACCATTCAGATAACGATGCCGAAAAAGAAACTCGATCCCGAGTTATTTGATCCAATAACCCGATTGTCCCGAGAATCCGTTATTTCGGTCACCGGAGAGGTCAAATCAAGCAACCAGACGGCGCTGGGAGTAGAACTCATTCCGACAGCGTTCGAGGTCCTTTCTTCTGCGGAGGTACCGTTGCCGATGGGAGTCGTCGATAAGGTGAATGTTGAAATGGATACCCGTCTCAACAACAGGTTCATCGATATCAGGAAACCGGAAGTGAAAGCGATATTCGAGATAAGGTCCGTTGTGATAGGATTGATCTCAGAGGCCATGACAAAGAACGGATTCGTTAATGTCAATACTCCGAAGATCGGTGCGTCCGGTGCCGAAGGAGGGGCGACCTTGTTCAACGTGGATTACTTCGGAAAACCTGCATATCTGGCACAAAGCCCTCAACTTTACAAACAGATCTTGATGTCAACAGGTCTTGACCGAATATTCGAGATAGGCCCGGCGTTCCGCGCGGAACATTCCAACACCAACCGCCACGTGACGGAATTCATCTCCTTTGACGGGGAGATGTCCTGGATAGAAAAAGAAGAGGATGTGATGAAGATGATCGAGGAGACCATCGATTACGTTCTCAAAGGGGTCAAGGAAAGGTGTTCCAGTCAACTGCAGATCCTCGGTAAAGAGATCAGCATCCCCGCACTCCCTTATCCGATACTTACGTATTCTGAATGTTTGAAAATGGTGCAGGACGGAGGGATCCCTCTGAAAGAAGGGGACGATCTCGGTACAGAAGGAGAAAAATTAATCGGCGACATCATGGCCGAGAAAGGATTCGAACTCTATTTCATTGCGGAATACCCCGAAGAAGCGAAACCATTCTACATCATGGAAAAGGACGGAACATCATATTCGTTCTCTTTTGATCTGGATTACAAAGGACAGGAGATCTCTTCCGGAGGTCAGAGGGAGCACAGATATGATGTTCTTGTTGAGAGAATGAAGAAAAAGGGATTGGATCCCGTCGAATTCTCATTCTACCTCGACGCATTCAAGTACGGAATGCCTCCTCACGGAGGATGGGGCATCGGAGTGGACAGACTGGTCACTAAGATCTTGGATCTTCCCAATGTCAGGGAAGCGATACTTTTCCCCAGGGACATGAGTAGGCTGTCTCCTTGAAAAATGATCGATACAAATAACGATTTTCTTAAATCTCTTCCCCTTTTATATCGATGAATGCCAGTTTCGGGTATTTTCAACCACCTATGACATTTCTTTTAATAAATACCCGAACATCCAAACGTGATAATATGGCAACCGCCGGAGATATTTACGAGAGGGAATTGAAAGCTCTTTTGAGCGGAGACACAAAGTCGATAACAAAAATGGTCAAAACATGCGACGATGAGGAAAGCATCTCATACAATTCTCTGATCGATAACCCATTTTTGGTCATTCGGGCCGCGGGCTCGCTCGGAGTGGATATAGTTTCTCTGAGATGGGATTTTTCGTTCCCGATAGAAGTAAAAAGCTCGGTTGACGATACGATACATTTCAGCAGGACAGCGAGACTCACCGAGCAAGCGGAGAAGATGCAGGAGACCTGCGGCAGATCCCACTTGGTCCCGATATACGCTTTCAGACTGAAAAGCATAAGGGGGGATCCGTGGAGGATATTCACGATACCCACCGAAGGGAGATTGAGAGGGCACAACGAGATACTCAGGAAGAAGATCCCGAAACTCGAAGTAACATCGAATGGGAATTATGTCATGAGATGGGAGGACGGGATCAAGTTATCGTCCCTCATTTCGTACATGGGAGCAATGGCATTCGATGACAATTGAGACGGCCGTCAGCACTCATAGGGCTCATCACAGATCAGCTTGAAGGTAATCTTCATCCGGCACGTCATTTCTCCGTAAGGGTCGCGGATATAATAAAAGCGGTACTTCCCGTATACTATAAATCCATTAATGCAGATTGGAGAAACATGTGGAACGAGGTTGACGAGAGCTTTTGGAAGACGAACAGGGAATCGAAAGTAGATGAGGT
>JGI994J12354_10004404_pt1 | contig 12676 bp, 11 predicted proteins | sample IntmicLarv3ML3BL_FD_12354 | JGI IMG/M metagenome (IMG submission 12354)
CCGCCGCGGGAGCCGCAGCAGCGGGTTGCACCGCCGGAACATATGCGGCGGGAGCCGCGGGGATATTCGATGATTCGCGCTCAAGCTTAATTGTTGTGCCTTCGACCTCGTAGTGAACCTTAGTCAGACCGTATTGCTTCATCAGCTCCGCAAGCCGACGAACCTTTGTCATTATGCGTTCTCCTGCAAGCTCTCGATGAGCTCAACAATTTCCTTAATCGTTTTCAAGTCAGCGGATTTCTCGGACGGGATAGATACGCCAAGCTCGTCCTCAAGCTCCATAATCAGCTCAACCGCGTCGAGCGAATCCATTCCGAGGTCCTCGCGGACATCCGTGTCCGGCGTGAGCTCCTCTACCTCGCGGCCTGTGCGATCCGCTACTGCTTTTGCGACTATTTCAAATACTGACATTTTGGTTTTCCTCCGTTTTTTATGTGTTTTTTTCAATTTTTTAGCTGTTTTTATGTGTTTTCGCGAAAAAATATTTAATTAAATATTTTTAAGCAGTTTATAACAATGTCATATTTTTGTCAAGGCAAAATCTGTCAAAATATATGACGTAATTATTAATTATTTATGTTTCTTTGCCCATATATCGTGTGCAGGGACTAAACAAGACACAAGAAATCACCCTATTGACATTATAGCTATATAGCATATACTACCTCAAAATCCTCAAATATTACAGGCATAGTTTCTGAAAATTCATATCCCAATGCTTTTCCTTCTTCGGTGAAAAAAGCCCTATGTCCTCTTTGCCATGACTCCAAGGTGTCATCTTCACCCTCACGCTTACATATATCAAATGTCATTTCGTTAAACGGCAGAATCGTAATGGCGGTTGTCTCAATCACACAACGCGGGTTCCCGCCCCAATCCGTCACAATGGAATAGTCGCCAACCTGCGGAGGTCTTTCGCCGCTATTTTCAAAGGCTACCAAGCTACTCGCCGTGGCTTTTTTCTTGCCCGACAACACCAATTCCAATAGTTTGTTCGCCCATTCTTCAGTCAACATAAAATGAAAACAATCAAAATACTGCGTTGTGCTATCCTTGTTTGATCTAGTTAAAAATTCCTGCCAAAACTCATTTACTGTCATTTTATAACTACCTCCCACACCTATTTAATAGGTGCGCCGTGTTCAAGGCTATCCAAATTGCATCGCGCTCCATCGCTCTGCCCCAAGCAAACGCGAAACCTACTCCTCCCAGTCAAACTCAAGGTCGTATATCGAAACCGTGTCGCCCTCTTCAATACCCATCTCGTTGAGGCGCGCAAACACGCCCCCCGCCTCAAGCGAGCGATTGAAGAACCCGCGCGATTCGTTGTCACTGAAATTCGTGTTCCGCACTAGGCGCTCGAGCCACTCACCCTCAAGGAACCAGACATCGTCCTCGTGAGTGATTGCCGTCTCCTCCGGCTTTCCGGGGAGCGCGGCGGGCGGAATATACTCCGGCTCGTACTCAATAATCGGCGGAAGCTCGCGCAGTTGCGCCGCGGCGGCCTGCATAAGCTGTTTCACGTTCGTGTGCGCCGCCGCTGAAATCTCATACAGCGGCAAACCTTTTTTCGTAATATACTCGCGGAACGCATCAAGCGTCTCGCCGCCGGCGGCAATATCGCATTTGTTCGCCGCAACGAGCTGAGGCCGTGACGCAAGCTCCGGATTATAGCGGCGCAGCTCATCGTTAATCGTCTCAAAATCTGTAATCGGGTCGCGCCCCTCACTGCCGGACGCGTCGACAACGTGGATAATCAAACGACAACGGTCGATATGCCGCAAAAAGTCGTGACCCAACCCCGCGCCCTCAGCGGCGCCCTCAATAATACCCGGAATATCCGCCATAACGAACGACTCGCCCTCATTAATATATACAAGACCGAGGTTCGGATACAGCGTCGTAAAATGATAATCCGCAATCTTCGGGTGAGCCTTTGAAACAACGGAAAGAAGCGTCGATTTCCCGACGTTCGGGAATCCGACAAGCCCCACATCAGCGAGCAGTTTCAGTTCCAGCACGACATCGCGCGCTTCACCGCGCAGACCCGCCTTTGCAAATCGCGGAGCTTGACGCGTCGGCGTGGCAAAATGCTTATTACCCCAGCCCCCGTTGCCCCCGCGCGCGAGAATGTACGGCTCCGAGCCCGTCATGTCGTGGATTACGGCGTTCGTATCTCGGTCACGCACAACAGTACCGTTCGGCACTTTTATAACGAGGTCCGCACCCGACTTACCGGATTTCAGACGACCGCCGCCGTCAGCACCGCGCTCTGCGGCGTATTTGCGCTTGTAGCGGAAATCCATAAGCGTCGACATGTGCGTATCAACCTGCAACACGACGTTACCACCGCGCCCGCCGTCGCCGCCGTCGGGGCCTCCCGCCGCAACGTATTTCTCACGGTGGAACGAGACGACTCCGTTACCGCCGTCGCCCGCCCGAACGTGAATATTAGCTTTATCAACAAACATTTTTGCTCTCCTAATCTATCCTACCGCGACGACTTCGCCGCCATTAGTATCATTCGTGTTCTGAGCTCCAAGCTCAACTGTTTTTCCCTCAAGCGTCAGCGTAACGCTCAGAATCTTCGCCATCTGCGCGCGCGTCAGCGGCGAGCGCGGGGTGAGCCGCCCATCGGCTCCGCCGACGATTTCAAGAGCCGTCAGCACCGCCGTCGGAGTTTTCGCATACTCCGCAATATCAGCGATATCCGTAAATCCCGCAAGCGCAGGCGCTTCGCCGGTCGTCGTTATTCTTAACGACGGGAACGCGCGATATACGAAGGTAAACGCTTGCTCGCGCGTCAGCATATCCTCCGGAGCGAATCGCCCGTCACCGACCCCCGTCGTGATTCCCGCGTCCTTCGCCCACGCAATTGCCGCGGCATAGTAGCTCCCCTCCGCAACATCCGTAAACGCGGCTAAATCCGGTTGCAGCGGCTGTCCGACCGCGCGATAGAGCATAAGCACGAAATCGCCGCGCTTGATATTATTCTCCGGCGAGTACGTCGTCGCCGTCGTGCCGGAGACGATACCCTTTTCATATAAATCGTTGATAAAATCAACGCCCCAATGACCGATTGTGTCCGTAAATCCTTTGAGCTCAACGGGAACTCGAATCGTCGTCTCGCCTGCCGTAATCGTAATCTCACCCGTCCGCCCGCCGACAAGCGATGCCGTGAAAACTCCGTCCGCGTCAATCGTTCCGATATCGCCGACAACCGCATAAGTGAACGATTGCGGTTGCACCGCAACGTCTTTTCGGTAGAATGTCGCCGACGGCTTAATTTCAGCCGTCTCACTCGGACCAATCCGCAGAGTCGTTATTTCAGCCCCGTTCGCGCCGCGCGCCGTTATAGAGGTAGGCGTTGTCACGACAAAAACCTCACCCGTTCCAACGGCTCCCGTCGCCGCAGAGCTCAGCGACAGCTTATCCGCACCCTCAACAGTTCCCGCACGGTAGAGGTTACCCTCAATAACACCGCCCGAGCTTGCGATTACAGCGGCACTCACGTCATTCGGTGCTGTCACAGGTCGATACGCAAGGTCCGTCGCAACAAACCCGAGCTCAATCGTCGAGCCGGACAGCACAAGCGCACCGTCATTTTTCAGCGAGAGATTTCGCGCCATTCCATCGGCAACATTGTTTGTCGCAAAGCCGATATACGTCGCAACACGCCGCGCAGAACCGTCTGACGGACGGTTCACAACGGTCGCAATCGGCACACCCGGCACTTGCACCGCCATAACGGTAGAGCCGCCGCCGTCAAGATTCACCGCCGTAACGCACCCGAACGCACGAAGCTCCGCCGCAACATCGGCAAGGCGCAAACCATTACCGTACGTGGTGTTCCGCCCGTCAACGACGTAAACAACGACCCCTCCGTCCGCCGTAACGCCAACCGCAGTTTTCGGACTGCGCGAGGTCAGCTCTCGCTCCCAAGTCGCCTCGTCGGTGACCGAGCCGTTGCGCACTATAACGTCACCAGCACCCGCGGCAAACTGAGCCTCAATCATACGCGGGTCGGACGGCTCAAGCGTCAGCGTCACCAAATCCCCAACGGCAAAAGCATTATAATCATCATTAACCTCGCCACCCGCCGACAGGATAAGATACCCCTCACCAATCGGCACAGCGTCCGTTTCGGGCAGCATTTCCACGACCTCAAGCGTCATCTGCCCGCCGAGGGTGAGCGAACCCTCAACAATCGCAAACCGCACAACCCACCCCGGCGATGTTGTCCGCGTCGAGACGGTCGAAAATTCAGAGCTAAACAGATATGGCACGCCCGCCACATAACGGAACTTGTTGAAGTGATTCAGCCGCACCGTCGCACCGCCGGAGCCATTAACAAGGCTTATCGCGACGGTCGGAGTGTCAATAATCTCCGCCGTTCCGTCCGCGCGGAAGATTATCGCATTTGCCGTCTCGTTGCTTGACTTATAGATACCGTCCTCGATAAAAATACCAAGCGGCACACCCGTCTGCGTCGAGAAGAAATCAGCGTTTGCAAGCGCAAGCAGGTTGCGCCCGCGCGTCTGCTCGGCATATTTAATCGCGGAATCAATCGACACCGCACCGTAGACAGTCTCATCCTTCAGGACGATTGGAAACGCGTCGCCGCCGGGCGTGTAGCGCAGGATATAGACCTCTTCGCGCCCGTATTCGTCGTGCCAGTTGACGGTGTTTATGTACTCAAGATTCGATGCCAGCGGAGTTGTATGAATGTATCTCAGCCGCCCGGCACCCGCCGCCAGCGCCACTGTAACCAGCATCGCAATAACGATTACGGCAATGGCAGTTGTGATTATATTTCTTTTAAATTTTTTCATAAGTTATGTACCTCTGCGCCCGATGTCGGGGCGCGTCTTTGTTGCAGAATTCATAACATTGTACCACGAAAGGGTGAAATATACAACTCAAAATGAAGCATTGGAAAAATATATCACTTTTTGTGCATTTGTAGTATTGACTGTTCCGCAAGAATTTGTTATGATGTCATGAGCAATATACTAAAAGAACAAAAAAAGCAATCAGGGGGCCATTTTACAATGTACGTAAAAGAAGCAACAATAACTAATAATGTCGGGCTGCACGCGCGTCCTGCAACGTTTCTTATTCAGAAGGCTAATCTATTCGCATCCAGCCTTTGGCTTGAGAAAGAGGATCGCCGCGTCAATGCCAAGAGCTTGCTTGGCGTGTTGTCTCTCAGCGTCGCGCAGGGTGAGACGATTAAAATCATCGGCGACGGCGCGGACGAGGTTGAAGCGGTTGACACAATTTTCGAGCTCATAACCGCCGGCTTTGAAGATTAGAAACAGAATATGAGGATGAGGAGTGTACGCACTCCTCATTTTTGAACATCATTAAATATAAATATCACGCCTATTGGAAAGGAAAGTGATTTCAGATGGCAATTCGCCACTTAATCGGGTTCGAGGATATATCGCTTCAGTGCTGGGACGAGCTTTACGCATCGTGCCGTGACATAATCGCGCGCCCCGATGACTACAAGGACGCGTGCCGCGGCAAGATTTTAGCGTCGCTGTTTTTCGAATCCTCGACAAGGACGCGTTTCTCGTTTCAGGCGGCAATGCTTCGCCTCGGCGGAAGCATGTTCGGGTTCTCGAATCCGCTTGACACATCGCTTGCCAAGGGCGAATCGCTCGCGGATACAATCCGAATGACAAGCTCGTATTCCGATACAATAGTAATGCGAACACCGCAGGACGGCGCGGCGGAAGCTGCGAGCATGTACTCTGAGGTTCCTGTTATAAACGCCGGCGACGGCATGAATCAGCACCCCACGCAGACACTGGCGGATTTGACTACAATCGCCGAGGTACGCGGCGAAATCGGCAATATAACCGTTGGTCTTTGTGGGGATTTAAAGTACGGGCGCACCGTCCACTCACTCGTCACGGCGCTTGCGATGTTCCCGAATATCAAAATCGTCCTCATCGCGCCGGACGCGTTAAAAATGCCGGAGTATATGCTGTTTTTTATGCGCTCCCACTTCATTGAGTATACAGAGGTCAGCTCGCTCGACGCTGCAATCGGCGACCTCGACGTGCTGTATATGACACGCATCCAGCGCGAGCGTTTCGGTGGCGAGGATAGCAATTTCGATAAAATCTCAGCCGACTTCATCTTAACTCCGGCGACACTTCGCCGCGCAAAGCCGGACCTTGCGATTCTGCACCCCCTGCCGCGCATAGACGAAATTCATCGAGCGGTCGACTGGGATCCACGCGCAAAGTACTTCGACCAGGCGCGCTACGGTATGTATATAAGGATGGCTCTGCTTCTGCGCCTGACGCACCTGCCGCGCGAATTCCCCTGCCCAATTGTTGAGGATCGTCCGTCTCTTTGCAAAAACCCGCGCTGTGTCACAAAGACGGAGCGGTATCTGCCGTATCTGCAAAACAAAAACGGCTCTTGCAGGTATTGCGGCAAATAAAACGTATATTTTTCCGCATTTCGGGTATAATCCAAAGCGGTGATAATATGACAAAAATGATTCGCACTTATATGAAAAAGATTGTTGACGCCCTCGCTTTCGGGGGCGTCAATTATAGCATGCTCTGTGACGATTTAATCTGGCACATCGGCTTTTTCCAGCACGAGCGGCTCGTACATCTGTTTTCACAATGCAGTTAGCTCTTCTTTGTCTCTTTTGGTTTTCTGAAAAATTCTGTAATTCCAACGACAATTACAAACACGCCAAACATTTTGCGCAAAATATCCGTCTCAAGCTGAGTTGCGAATAATGCGGTCGCAATAGACACCGGAACTCCGGCGATAACCGTCGGAATAACGGCCTTCCACTCGACAAGCTTGTTCTTGATGTGCGTTACGAGCGCCGCGGCGGCAGTCGGCAGAAAATAGAGCAGATTAATCCCCTGCGCCGCCTGCTGCTCCACTTTCGCAAACGCCGAGAGGTATATAACAAGCAGAGTTCCCCCGCCGATTCCCCAAGCCGAAATAACGCCGGCAATCAACCCCGCAAGTATCGCTAAAGCAAACTTCATAAGCACTCCCCCGTCTGTATATAAATTTGATATTTATTCATTTAAACACACTCCGCAGTCCGCCGTAAATCAGCAGAGCCGCAAATATCTTATGCAGAACTCCCGTCGGAATTTTCTTGAATATCCGCCCGCCGATAAATCCTCCTGCAACACCGCCGATAAGATACGGCAGAGCATCCGCGAACTGCACACCGTCGCGCACGAGGTAGACAACGGCGGATACGATACACATCGGCAAAATCGCCGCGACAGAGCTCGCGAACGCCTTCTGCTCATTCATTTTCGCCCATCGGGTGTACAGCGGAATAATGAACATTCCGCCTCCCGCGCCGAAAATTCCGTTTGCCGCGCCGGACAGAATACCGGTTGCGACGTACTTGAGGTTTTGTGACTTCGGTTTCATTTGTGAAAACTCCCTTGAAATTACGGCTTTTTTGCAATAAATTTGCCAAAATCTGAAAAATCTGCGAAATAATTAATAAAATCCATTTTTCGCATTTTTTCAGTTGCGCAAGTGGCGCATTCTATGATATTATACTGTCTTATCGGTGAAGTTATTCTAAAAGAAATAATTACTTACATTGAGTAGATAGATTAAACGATGTAATCGCTGAATTTTTGAAAGGGATGATTGAAAGAATGTACGCAATAGCTATTGTCGGCTTCGGTGTCGTAGGCTCCGGCGTTGCAGAGGTTTTGGACAAAAACTCTGACAGAATCGCGAAAGGAGCATCGCGCGACCTCACGTTAAAATACATCTTGGATCGCCGGGATGCCCCCGAAAGCCCGTATAAGGATCTGATGATCAAGGACTTCTCGGTTATCGAGAACGATCCGGAGGTTCGTGTCGTTGTAGAGACTATCGGCGGCGTTGGCGCTGCGCAGGATTTCACTCGCCGCGCGCTTCTCGCCGGAAAATCCGTCGTCACTTCGAATAAGGAACTCGTCGCAACTCACGGTTACGAGTTACTGAAGCTTGCGAAGGAAAAGGGCGTAAACTATCTGTTTGAGGCGAGCGTCGGCGGCGGCATTCCGATTCTCCGTCCGATCACACAATGCTTGGCGGCGAATAAAATAAATGAGATTTATGGTATCCTCAACGGCACGACGAATTATATTCTCACCTCGATGATAAAGTTCGGCGCAAGCTTTGAGGACGCGTTGAAAGAGGCGCAGGCAAAGGGGTATGCAGAGGCAGACCCCACCTCCGACGTTGACGGAATCGACGCCTCGCGCAAGATAAGCATTCTCGCGGACTTGAGCTTCGGTCGCCACATCGACCCCGACTGGATGAAAACGGTCGGCATTCGCACCGTAACGGCGGCTGATGTCGCGTATGCGAACGACGGCGGGTATAAGATCAAACTGCTCGGCCGCGCGGTTGAGTGGGATGACGGCAAGGTTTCATGCTACGTCGCTCCCCATCTCGTTCCTGAGGAGAATTTGCTCGCCGGTGTTGAGGGCGTAAACAACGGCATAGTTGTGCGCGGCAACGCGATTGGTGACGTGATGTTTTACGGTGCCGGCGCGGGCAAGCTACCGACGGCGTCTGCGGTTGTCGCAGATATCATCGACGCGGCAAAGCACGAGCATTCGCGTAAGCTCATCTCGTGGGATAGCGGCGAAGCCTCAATGATGCGCGACTCGGCAGAGCTCGTCTCTGCGTGGTATGTGCGCGTCGCAGAGAGTGCTGACACAGTAAAAGCGGCATTCCCGACCGCCTCGGTTATCCACAGCGACGCGAACGAGACAGCGTTCATCAGCGCCAAGCTCAGCAAGGCGGGCACGGACGAGGCTCTCAAATCATTTAATGTTCTCTCACTTTTCAGAGTTTTAGATTAAGAGTTACACAAAAAATATTTTCCACTCCTATGAAAGGTATTGATATAAAATGTTAATCGTAAAGAAATTCGGCGGAAGCTCCGTTGCGGACGCGGAATGTATCCGCCGTGTCGCCGGAATCATAGCCGACGACTATTCTGAGGGTCACGATATAGTCGTTGTCCTCTCGGCACAGGGCGATACAACAGATGATTTAATCGCCAAAGCGGGCGAGATTAATGAGAAACCCTCCCGGCGCGAGATGGATGCGTTACTTGCCACGGGCGAGCAGGTTTCAATCGCGCTGATGGCGATGGCGCTCGAGAAGATGGGTCTGCCCGTCATCTCGCTGACCGGTCGTCAGGCGGGCATATTGACGAATACGGATTACAGCTCGGCACGCATAACTAAGGTCGATAGTGAGCGTATTCGTATGGAGCTTGATCGCCGCCGAATCGTCATCGTCGCAGGTTTTCAGGGCACGAATAAATACGATGATATCACGACGCTCGGGCGCGGCGGTTCGGACACGACGGCTGTTGCGATTGCGTCGGCGCTTCATGCTGACCGCTGTCAGTTTTATAAGGATGTTTTGGGCGTGTACACGACCGATCCGCGCAAGGTTCCCGGCGCGCGGAAGCTTGATTTCATCACGTATGACGAGATGATGGAGCTCGCCTCCTTGGGCGCACAGGTTTTACATAACCGCAGTGTCCAGATGGCGAAGCGATACGGCGTAGCGCTTGAAATCCGCTCAAGCTTCGAACCGCGAGTCCCCGGAACAATTGTGAAAGAGGTGTCAAATATGGAAAAAACAAAAATCAGCGGCGTCGCAAAGGATACAGACACCGCACGAATCGCTATTTTAGGGCTTCGTGACGAGCCGGGCATCGCCTTCCGCGTGTTCCGAATCATTTCGAATGCAAAGATTAATGTCGATATCATACTCCAGTCGATTGGACGCGACAATACGCAGGATATCAGCTTCACCGTCGGCAAGGCGGATCGCGAGACGGCTGTCGCCGCGCTTATGGAGGCGCAGGACTCACTCGGGTTCAATAAGATTGACGTGTCTGAGAACATTGCAAAAGTCTCGATTGTCGGAGCCGGAATGATGAGTGCGTCCGGCATTGCAACAACGATGTTTGAGGCGCTGTTCGACGCAAAGGTAAATATCAATATGATTTCCACGAGCGAGATTAAGATATCTGTTCTAGTGGATGAGAAGGATGCCGACCGCGCGGTCGCGGCGATTCACAACAAGTTCTTCGACTAATTCGGGCGTTAATAAAGACAAAGGGCGATACTTCATCGCCCTTTTTGCAAATTTATGAAACTTACAAATCATAATACCCCCCTACAAAAACAACGGAATCCCTTCCTCGATTACCCCCGCCTACTTCACCCCACGAAAGGAGCCGCCATGCCTCACACCGAAGCATTTGACGTTGCAATAATCGGACTCGGACCCGCCGGAGCAACAGCCGCGCGGCTGCTCTCCCCTGCGCTGAGGGTTGTTGCGCTCGACAGAAAAATCAGCGGCGACGAAGCGGCGTTCACAAAACCGTGCGGAGCCCTGCTCGCCCCCGACGCACAAAAAGCGCTCTCAAAATTCAACCTCACACTGCCAAAGGACATTCTTGTCGACCCGCAAATCTTCGCCGTGCGTACAATAGACCTCGAAAACGACCTTCTACGCTGTTACCAGCGGTTTTATATGAACCTCGACCGCCGCAAATTCGACGAGTGGCTGATTTCACTAATTCCGCCCTCCGTAGATGTAATCTCCGACGCGCACGTCCGCGACATCGCCCGCACTGAGGGCGGCTTTACGGTCACATACACCGCCGGCGGCACAGAACATACCGTTCACGCAAAACGCATTGTCGGCGCGGACGGCTCAAGCTCAATCGTCCGCCGCACTCTATCAAAAAGCCACGATATAGAGCGCTTTACATCAATACAAGAGTGGTTTCCGGAACAGCACGCCACACCGTTTTACTCGTGCATTTTCGACAGCGAGCTCACGCCGTCATACTGCTGGAGCATCTCAAAAGACGGTCACTTCATCCTCGGCGGAGCCTTCCCGTCAGATGACGCGCCGCGCCGATTTGAGCTGTTAAAGGCAAAGCTGACACAGCGCGGCTTCATCTTCGGCGATCCGCAGAAAAAAGAGGCATGTCAGGTCTCAATCCTGCGCTCACCGCGCGACTTTTGCACGGGCTCGGACGGAGTTTTCCTGATTGGCGAGGCGGCGGGCTTCATCAGCCCCTCGTCGCTGGAGGGTATCAGCTACGCTCTTGACAGCGCGTTTGCGCTCGCGGGCGCAATCAACACTTTCGGAGCCGACGCTAACCGCCGTTACACTCGCAAAACCGTTGCAATCAGACGCAAATTGATGATGAAGCATATAAAATCTCAGTTTATGTACAGACCATTTCTGCGCAAGCTTGTAATGCGCTCGGGGCTCGACAGTATAGACGTTACGGGCGATTAAATAAAACCTACGAAAGGACACACAAATGCGATTTGAAGCCGGAGAATTTGATATAGCCGTAATCGGAGCCGGTCATGCGGGAATCGAGGCGGCGCTCGCCGGAGCGCGGCTCGGACTGCGTGTAGTTTGCTTTACGATTAACCTCGATGCCGTCGGCAATATGCCTTGCAACCCCGCAATCGGCGGAACTGGCAAGGGTCATTTAGTGCGCGAGCTCGACGCACTCGGCGGCGAGATGGCACGCGTCTCCGACCGCGCGGGTATTCAGTACCGCCTGCTAAACCGCGGCAAGGGTCCGGCGGTGCACTCACTGCGCGTACAGATTGACCGCCGCGAGTATCAAAAGCTTATGAAAAACACGCTTGAGCTACAGGAAAATCTGTCGCTCAAGCAGGCTGAAATCCTCGAAATCCTCGTAGAGGATGGCGCTGTAACAGGAGTTGTCACGCAAAATCAAGGAATCTACCGCGTCAAGGCGGCGATTATCTGCTCCGGCACGTACCTCAACGGGCGCACAATCGTCGGCGAGACGGTGCAGGACGGCGGCCCGGACGGCATGTTCGCGGCAACGCACCTAACGGAAAATCTGCTGAAGCTCGGGTTGAGCCTTCGTCGATTCAAGACAGGAACACCGCCGCGCGTCAACGCGCGAAGCGTCGATTTCTCACAGATGGAGCTTCAGCCAGGCGACGAAAACCCGCCTCCTTGCTCATTCGAGACGACGGAACCGTTGCGCAACGACGCGGTGTGCTACCTGACGTATACGAACGAGGAAACGCACAGCGTAATCCGCGCAAACCTGCACCGCTCGCCGCTGTATTCCGGCGTTATTGAGGGTGTCGGACCGCGCTACTGCCCGTCGATTGAGGACAAGGTCGTGCGGTTCGCGGACAAGCCCCGCCATCAGATTTTCATTGAGCCGATGGGGCTCGACACACAGGAGCTGTACATTCAGGGCTTCTCATCGAGCCTGCCGGAGGATGTTCAGGTCAAAATGCTCCGCACACTGCCCGGGCTTGAAAACGCGGATGTTCAGCGCCCCGCATATGCGATTGAATACGACTGCGTCGACCCAACAACACTCCACGCAACGCTTGAGAGCAAGGTCATCTCCGGCCTTTACGGAGCCGGACAGTTCAACGGCAGTTCGGGGTATGAGGAAGCCGCAGTTCAAGGCTTCCTCGCCGGCGTAAACGCCGCTCTGAAACTGCGCGGCGAGCCTGAGCTGATACTCGAGCGCGGCGACGGCTACGTCGGCGTGCTAATCGACGACCTCGTCACAAAAGGCACGAACGAGCCGTATCGCATGATGACCTCCCGCACGGAA
>JGI994J12354_10004405_pt1 | contig 12675 bp, 11 predicted proteins | sample IntmicLarv3ML3BL_FD_12354 | JGI IMG/M metagenome (IMG submission 12354)
CGGCAGTTCCTACGTTGAAGCCTACCGCAGAACCGACCTTGGCACCTACCCCCAGTCCGACAGTGGTTCCTACGTTGAAGCCTACTGCCGCGCCGACCGCGATTCCCACGTTGAAGCCTACTCCCGCACCCACGGCGGTACCCACCATAAGGCCCACCGCAAAACCGACGGCAGTTCCTTCTTCAGTCGATGATTATACTACGGTTTCCATCACAGCGCAAGAGCAAAAAGCGTTAAAATTATTAAACGAGGATCGGATCAAAAACGGCCTGCCGGAGTTGACCGCGGATGCGACCCTGAGCAGCATCGCCCGCATGAAATCGGAGGATATGAACAAGAATCATTATTTCGCCCACCAATCCCCAACCCTAGGCTCCGCCTCCGATATGCTCCGCTCTAACGGCTATTCCTTTGTGAGCGTCGGTGAAAATATCGCCCACCATTCAACCGTCGAAAAATCCCAGGCCGCCTTCATGTCTTCCGACGGCCATCGCCGCAACATCTTAGGCTCGCAATGGAAGAAGGTCGGCATCGGGGTTTGCTATGATAAGGATGGATTTGTTTATGTAACGCAGCTGTTTATACGGTAAAGCGCTCATATGTGAGAACCCTTTTGCTTTCAAAACAAAAAGGGTTCTCACACTCTTGCGAAATAAAACCTTTAGGGTTTCATTCAAGTTCAAACGCTATGAAATCCATGGTCGCTTCATTTGCATACCCTATCGGCAATAAGATGCCTGCCGCGTATAAGACGCTTCTGCCTGCGCGATGGGTTGCAATGGCATTTTGCGTTTCAACTACAAAGGCCGCAAACGATTCTTCCTCTGCCGTCATCAACGCCGAAAACGGTTCTGTCCACATAAAAATCCCTCCCTGCCCACATGTTATGCGGGCAGGGAGGGATGGGGGCTACACGGGTGTTACCAAAGTGGTTTCGTCCGGATCGGCTGTGACCTTTTCAAGCAATTGCAGCAGCTCCTCACGCCCCGCCCCTGTTTCTGATGAAAAAGGGATGATTTCCCAGGGCTGTACATACAACGCGCGGCAAATCGGCGCAATGTGCTTCATTCTGGCGCCCCGCGAGATTTTGTCGGCCTTGGTAGCAATTACCGTAAAGGGAATGTTCATCTGCCGAAGGAAGGTGTTCATCTGCCTGTCCTCCTCCGTAGGCTCATGGCGAATATCCACCAGATGCAGCACATGGCGCAGCTCCGAGGCGTTTTCAAAATAATCCTGCATCATTTTTCCCCAGCGTTTTTTTTCCTGCTTGTCCACCCGCGCGAAGCCATAGCCCGGCAAATCCACCAAATGGAACGCGTCATTCAAAAGAAAAATGTTGATCAGCTTTGTTTTCCCGGGGGTTTGGCTTGTTTTGGCAAGCTTATTACGCCGGGTAAGTTTATTAATCAGGCTGGATTTGCCCACATTGCTCTTGCCTGATACCGCGATTTGCATGAGCCCTCTGCCCTCAAAATCGCCGTAATCCGCCAAGCTCGTTACGAATTCGGCCTTTTTAATTTCCATCCCGCACCTCCGCAGGTTTTGCCCCGATGGGCTGATACATCGCCGGCATGCGCGTAAGCGCCGTCTTCAATATATCATCCACCGTTTCCGCTGCCACAATGTGGAAACGGCTCAGAACGTGGGGCGGGACTTCTTCCAAATCCTTAACGTTATCCTTTGGAATAAGCAGTGTGCGAATCCCCGCGCGGTAGGCGGCCAGCGTTTTCTCTTTTAGGCCGCCTATAGGCAGCACGCGGCCCCTGAGGGTCACTTCCCCCGTCATCGCCACATCCTGCTTAACGGGTGTCCCTGTTAAGGCAGAAATCAACGCTGTTGTCATGGTGACACCGGCGGAAGGGCCATCCTTGGGCACAGCACCTTCGGGCACGTGGATGTGGATATCCGCCGTTTTGTGAAAATCATCCTTCAGCCCCAATTTCTGCGCATGGGCACGCACCCAGCTGAACGCTGCCTTGGCGCTTTCCTTCATGACATCGCCCAATTGTCCCGTTAAAGACAATTGCCCCGTGCCCGGCATGACAGCACATTCCACCGCCAGGGTTTCACCGCCTACGGAGGTATACGCCAGACCGTTCACGACGCCCACGCAGGGCGCTTTTTGCGGCGCATCCCTCAGATATCTCGGCGCGCCTAAAAAGCTTTTAAGGGTATCCGCCGTCACATTAACGCAGGTCTCATTGTGATCCAGCAATTGCACCGTGGCCTTTCTGATGACCTTTGCGAGCACCCGCTCAAGGGTACGCACGCCCGCTTCGCGGGTATAGCCTTCAATGGCCTGCCTGATGACACGATCCGCCATTTTGACGGTTGCCTCCTCCAAACCATGCTCCTTGATTTGCTTAGGCAAAAGATGCTTCTTGGCGATTTGCAGCTTCTCTTCCTCCGTATAGCTTGGGACCTCGATTATTTCAAGGCGATCTAAAAGAGCGGGCGGAATGCTGTCTACCGTATTGGCCGTGGTAATAAACATGACATTCGACAGATCAAAGGGCAGTTCCATATAATGGTCGCGGAAGGCATTGTTCTGCTCCCCGTCCAACACCTCCAGCATGGCGCTGGCCGGATCGCCCCTGAAATCGTGGCTCATCTTATCGATTTCATCAAACAAAAACACGGGGTTCATTGTGCCCGCCTGTTTCATTCCGGCGATGATGCGACCCGGGATCGCGCCCACATAGGTGCGCCTATGGCCGCGGATTTCCGCCTCATCCCGCACGCCGCCAAGGGACATCTGTACAAACTTGCGCCCAACCGCCTTAGCGATCGCGCGCACAATTGATGTCTTGCCGACGCCCGGAGGCCCCACAAAGCAAAGAATCGGCCCGCGCATGTTCTCCTTCATGCGGCAAACGGCAAGGTACTCTATCACGCGCTCCTTCACTTTTTCAAGGCCGTAGTGGTTTTCGTTCAGCGTCCGCCTGGCGCGCTTCAAATCCAGATTGTCGGGCGTGGTTTTCCCCCAGGGCAAATCTAGTATCCATTCCACGTAGGTTCTTGAAATGCCAAGCTCCGGCGTGCCCGGGGCCATGTGGCCAATGCGCTCCAATTCCCGTTCCGCCTTCTGGCGGGCTTCTTCATTAAGCGGCGTCTTTTGAAGGCGCTCGCGCAGATCTTCCACATCGGCGGCTTCCTTTTCGCCCAGTTCCGTTTGGATGGCCTTGATCTGCTCCCTTAAATAGTATTCCTTCTGGTTTTTTTCAATCTGCTTTTTTACACGGGCCTGCACCTGCTTTTCAACAGCCGCCAGCTCCGTTTCCCGCGCCAGAATGCCGCACAGACTTTCAAGCCTCTCCCGCACGGATATTTCCTGCAAAATCCGCTGCCTGTCCTCTAAATGAGTCAGCACATTGGCGGCGATAATATCAGCTAATTGATCGGGCCGCTGAACATCCAATACGGAGCCCTGCGTTTCCGCGGAAATACGCATGCTGGCCTTGGCATAACTTTCGAAGTACTGCTTCGTCGTTCTTGCCAAAGCCTGCATTTCAATGGATGTCATATCGCTCATATCCTTAAGCGGGCGCACCGTTGCCATCATGAGCGGCTCTTCTTCCATTATTTTATCGATGGCGGCACGCTCCACGCCCTCCACCAAAACACGGATGCTGTCCCCCGGAAGGTTCAGCACCTGCTTGATATGAGCAATGGTTCCCACAGGGCATAGATCCTCCGCCATGGGATCGTCTATTTCCGCATCCAACTGGGCGACCAAATAAATATCCTGTTCGCTCATCATAGCCTGCTCAAGGGCCGCAATGGACTTCGCGCGGCCAACATCGAAATGCAGCACCATATGCGGGAACACCATTAAACCCCTCAGGGGCAAGACAGGCAAAGTACGCGACGGGTTTTTCTTTTTAACCGGCATTTGGGGCCTCCTAACATCCAATGGGTATCATGACACAATTAAGCATTATACCCATTTCCCAATCATTTTGCAAGCTCGGCGCGATAGGCCGTACCCTGCTGCTCCAAAGGGAGCGCCGCCGCGGGCAAGGCTTTCTCCCCGTGAGCGATACGCGAACCCGGAGTGGTCTCGGCCTTTCCGGGCTTTAGCAAATGCCGAACGGCATCGGAAAGAGTATCCATGGCGATCACTAGAATTCCTTCCTTTTCAAATTGCTCCAAATGATTTTCTCTCGGTATCAAAACCGTTTTCAGCCCCGCCTTCTTAGCGGCGCTCACCTTATCAAAAACGCCGCCCACAGGCTTCACCTGCCCCAGCACCGATATTTCGCCTGTTACGGCTGTTTCCCCATCAATCGTGCGACCCGTAATGGCGGACAGCGCCGCCACCGCCATCGCCACCCCTGCTGAAGGCCCATCCACAGGCATACCGCCCGGAAAATTGATGTGCACATCTGTTCCATTATCCAAATAGCCCATGTTTTTCAGCACTGTCGCCACGTTTTCTCCGGAAGCCTTCGCCGTGGATTTGCGCCTGGTCAAGTGTCCTGCCTGCCCCATTTCCTCTTCTTCCACAATGCCCGTTACCGTTACCTGCCCCGTTCCCCGTGTCGCGAGAGCCTCAATTTCCATTACCGCGCCCCGATTGTTTGAAAAGACCGCCAGGCCGTGTATGGCCCCCACGCGATTACCCCTCGGCACGCATTGATCCGGCCGCCGCTGATAGCGACCCGATTGTATCACCCATTCCACATCGGTTCTTAAAATATCCTTCCTGTCCTCCAACTGCGCCAATCCCGCGCACATCTGCACCATGTTTACCGCATCGCGTCCGCAGGCGGCGTATTGCCCAATCAAAGCGGCCTCTCTTTTTGAAAGCTTATATCCCGCCCGCTCCGCCGCGTTTTTCGCGATCTCCGCTATTTCTTCGGGTTCCAAAGCACGAAAATAGATTTCCATACAGCGGGAGCGAAGTGCGGGCGAAATATCGTTCGGGCTCCTTGTCGTCGCGCCTACGAGCCGAAAATCCGCCGGCATGCCTTTTTTGAAAATATCGTGGATGTGTTTAGGAATGCTCATATCATCCGCGTTATAATACGCCGATTCGAACATCACCTTTCTGTCTTCCAGCACCTTTAAAAGCTTGTTCATCTGAATGGGATGCAATTCGCCTATTTCATCCAAAAACAGAACGCCGCCATGGGCCTTCGTTACCGCGCCGGCCTTGGGCTGCGGCACGCCCTGTACGCCCAACGGCCCCGCTCCCTGATAGATGGGATCGTGCACGGAACCGATTAAGGGATCGGCAATGGCACGTTCATCAAATCGAACGCAGGTGGCGTCCATTTCAATAAATTTTGCGCCGGAAAGAAAGGGCGTGCCACGGCTTTTCTTCGCCGCTTCCAAAACAAGCCGCGCCGCGCAGGTCTTGCCAATGCCGGGCGGTCCGTAAATGAGCACATGCTGGGGATTCGCGCCGCACAGGATCGCCTTCAGGGATTTGACGCCATCCTCCTGCCCTATGATATCCTTAAAGGACGCAGGGCGGACCTTCTCGCTTAAAGGCTCCGACAGGTGTATGTTTCTGAGCTTGTTTAAACTGTCAAATTCCCTGTTGCTCTCTCTTTTCAGCGCGGGTTGATTCTTCTTCATCTGCTTGAGCTGTGTATAGAAAAACACCCCCACAACCAACGTTACGAGCATCTGCACAAAAAGCAGCACCATGTTTATCAAAAAAAACCCTCCCTCATCGCCTATGAATCTTTTCATAGAATGCGAATCGGAAGGGGTTTCAATGCGTGGAAAATTAAGACACGTTCGGTTCTGCTTCAGGTTCTGCCGCCTTGGTCGCCGCGCGCCGCTTGCGCTTCACCTCGCCTAAAATCAGCGCAGGTTTGCTTTCGCCCAGCACGCTTTCCTTTGTCAGAACACAGCTTCGCACATCATCACGGGAGGGGAGTTCGTACATGGTATCCAGCATCGCCTCTTCAATAATGGAACGAAGCCCACGAGCGCCCGCCTTTTTCAAAATAGCGCGCTTAGCGATTTCAAGCAGGGCATCGCGCTCAAAGGTCAGTTCCACACCATCCATTTCAAAGAGCCTTTCGTACTGCTTGCAAAGGGAGTTGCGCGGTTCTGTCAGGATATTCACCAGCGCTTCTTCATCCAGTTGATTAAGCGCCACGACAATGGGGAGGCGCCCCACGAACTCCGGAATCAGGCCGAACTTCATTAAATCCTCGGAGCGCAGCTCCTTCAAAATACGGTTCAAATTCGGGTTGGCGGCGGATTGCAATTCGCTGCCGAAGCCCAGTGTCTTTTTACCGATGCGGTTTTCAATAATCGGCACAATGCCATCGAACGCGCCGCCGCAAATGAACATGATGTTCGTCGTATCGATCTGCAAAAATTCCTGATGGGGATGCTTGCGCCCGCCTTGGGGCGGCACGCTGGCAATGGTGCCTTCGAGGATTTTAAGCAGCGCCTGCTGAACGCCTTCGCCGCTCACATCGCGGGTAATGGAGGGGTTTTCGCTCTTTCTGGCAATCTTATCGATTTCATCGATATAGATAATGCCGCGCTGCGCCGCTTTGATATCCCCATCGGCGCTTTGAATCAGCCGCAGAAGAATGTTTTCCACATCTTCGCCCACATAGCCTGCTTCTGTCAGGCTGGTGGCATCGGCGATGGCAAAGGGCACGTTTAAAATCCTCGCCAGTGTTTGGGCAAGATAGGTTTTGCCGCAGCCCGTAGGCCCAACGAGGAGAATGTTGGATTTTTGCAGTTCCACATCCGTTCTTTTCTGCGGGGCGTTGATGCGCTTATAGTGGTTATAAACCGCTACGGCAAGCGCCTTCTTCGCATCCTCTTGCCCCACCACATACTGATCCAGTATGGCCTTCATTTCCATAGGCTTGGGCACTTCATTGTGTCCGAGCTCCTTGGGTGTATCCATATCGTCGGTGATGATTTCCTGGCATAGAAGGATGCATTCATTGCATATATTCACATTGGGCCCGACCACCATGCGGTGCACCTGTTCATGGGTTTTGCCGCAAAAGTTACAGCGCTGGGCCTTTATTTGGCTGCGAGGGGGCTGTTCATTGTTCGCCATGTCGATACCTCTTTATTTTTACTTGCTGCGCGGGTTGTAAATTTCATCGATAATGCCATAATCGAGCGCTTCCTTGGCGCTCATGAAATAATCGCGTTCCACGTCCTGTTCAATCTTTTTCAAATCCTGACCTGTCATTTCCGCCATAAGGCCGTTCATCTTCTTCTTGGTTTTAAGCAGCCATTCAGCACGGATTGCCACATCCGTAGCCTGTCCCTGCGCGCCGCCCAGCGGCTGGTGAATCATCACCTCGCTGTTAGGCAGGGCCAGGCGCTTGCCTTTTTCGCCGGCCATTAACAAAAACGCACCCATAGATGCCGCCATGCCAATGCACACCGTGCGCACCCGAGGCTTGATATACTGCATGGTATCGAAAATGGCCATGCCTGCCGTTATTGATCCGCCGGGGCTGTTAATATAGAGCGAGATATCCTGATCCGGATTCTCCATTTCCAAAAACAACAGCTGCGCCACAACCAGATTCGCCATATCGTCGTATATTTCGCCGCCTAAAAATACAATACGATCCTTTAAAAGGCGTGAATAAATATCATAAGAGCGTTCTCCGCGGTTCGTTTGTTCGATAACCATTGGGAGTAAGTTCATTCTTCTTTCCTCCTTCTCAATCTCTGCGCTTAAAGAAGCAAGGATGCGACGCTTCACTAGCTTATGACGGTTCATACAAAATTATGCCCCGCGCCACAAATGAAACCGCCGCATCCGATAAGTGCTATTACGCTTCCGTTGTCTTTTCAGCCTTTTTTGCTGCTTTCTTGGGTTTTGCAGCCGTTTCCGTCTTTTCCTTGGGCGCTGCTTCTTTTTTTGCCTTTGGAGCCGTTTCTTTTTTCGTTTTGGGCTCCGCCTTGCTCTTGGCAGGTTTCTTTTCGCCGCCATCGGATTCAGGCGCGACCACCTTGCAGCTCTTCTTCATCAAATCGATTACCTTTTGAATAGCGGCGCTGTCTTTCAGGTACTCTTTTTGCTTGTCTGTCAAGGACTCTTCGAATTTGTCAAGTTCCATACCGCTACGCTGCGCCTGTTCCTTTACCTGCGCGGCCACATCTTCTTCGGTGGGCGTTACCTTTTCCTTATCGCGGATGGCTTCCAGCACCAATTCGGACTTCACGCGGTTTTCCGCTTCACCTTTATACATATCGCGCATTTGCTCGATGCTCTGTCCGGTGTACTTGAGATAGTCTTCCATTTTCAAGCCCTGGTACGCCATGCGCATCTGCATATCCCGCAGGATGTAGTCCACCTGTTCTTCAACCATCGCTTCGGGAATATCCACCGTCGCGTTGGCAACCGCCTTTTCCACCAGCGCGTTTTCCAGCGTGATTTCGCTGTTCTTCTTTGCCGTTTCCAAAAGCTTTTCGCGCACGGAGAATTCGTAATCCGTAAAGGTGTTGAAATCGCTCACATCCTGGGCGAAATCGTCATCCAATTCGGGCAGTTCCTTCGCCTGAATGCCGTTCACCTTTACGTGGAACACGGCGGCCTTCCCTGCCAGATCCTCGGAATGATATTGCTCGGGGAAGGTTACCTTCAAATCCTTTTCTTCGCCCGGTTTGATGCCCACCATCTGGGCTTCAAAGCCGGGGATGAAGGAGTTGGAACCGATTGTCAGCGTTTGGGCTTCGGCCGTGCCGCCATCGAACTTCACGCCATCCACGCTGCCGGAATAGTCGAGGTTCACAATATCGCCATCCTTCACGGCGCGATCTGCAACATCCACCACGCGGGCAAGCTTTTCCTGCTCCTGCTTAATCTGGCTTTGCACCTGTTCTTCGGTCACTTCAATCTCTTTATGCGTCACTGTCAGGTTTTTATATTCGCCCAATTCCACATCCGGGCGCACAAACACTTCCACCGTAAACTTCAATTCCTTGCCGGCACCGATTTCCTGAATATCTACCGATGGGCGATCCACGGGGCGAATGTTTGCTTCTGTTACAGCGGCTTCATAAACCTCCGGAAAGAGGATTTCAAACGCTTCATCATAGAAAACGCCTTCACCATACATGCTTTCAATCAGTTTGCGGGGCGCTTTGCCCTTTCGAAAACCCGGCACGTTCACACGGCCGCGCATCTTCAAATACGCCTTTTGTGTCGCTTCATCGAATTTTTCCGCAGGAACGGTCATGGTCAGTTTTGCCTTGTTGCCGGAAAGCTTTTCATAGGTATGGTTCATCAATCTAATCCTCCCGAGATATCAATGCGTACCTTGAAAATACGCTACCAAATATTTTAACATAGTTTTTTGCGCGGCGCAATACCCGCAACCGCTTTATTTTGCCCGTTTTTACTCAAACACAATCGCCGGGCTTGTCATATCCAGTTTCTTTAAAACCCGCGCGATGTCCTTTTCCAGGCTGTACGGGTAGGGGCGAAAGTCTTTATTATCGTGCATCCTGGCGGGAATCACCACTAAGGACTTCAGCTTCACTTCCTCCCCTTCCTTTTCATATTCAAGCCTGACACAGGCCGTATCGGGATCCTTTGGGTTCGCGTTGGCGCCGAAGGTGAAGTTCGCCAGGCTGTAAAAAATCGGCTTTCCGTTATAAATTTCAATGGGCTGCAAAACATGGGGCCCGTGGCCGTAAACAATGTCCGCACCCGCATCAATCAGCTGCGGGCCAAGTTTCCTTTGCTCCGGCGTGGTTTGCAGCTTTTCCTCCCTGCCCCAATGCATGCTCACAACAATCAGATCGCACCCTGCCTCGCGCAAAATCGCGATGTCCGCCACCTGCCTGTCGATATTGGTGCGATGGGGATAAGTGTAGCCTGTCAAGCCCACTTTTATGCCGCCCGCGTCCATAATCGCCAGTTCGCCGCCGCCAAAATGGGCAATACCGAATGTATCCAGCGATGCAAGGGTATCCTGATGACCCTGACGGCCGAAATCGAAGGTATGGTTGTTTTCTGTGTTTACCGCATCTACGCCGCCCAACGCAAAAACCTCCGCCCACTCAGGCGGGGCATAAAGGTTCACCTTGTTCTTGTTGGCAGGGGTATTGATTGATGTAAAAGTACCTTCGCAGTTGGCAATGGTTAAATCGTCCGCCAAAAACAAATGAGCAAATCTCATAAAAGGATAATGAAATCCCTTTTCCGCTATTTGATTAAGAAACCTTGTGCTGCCTCTTGAATAGCGTATGCTGCCTATCGTGCAATCCCCCACGAGCGATATGGTGACAGCCTGCGCCGCAAAGGGAAAGAGCAGGCATAGAACGGCACACACCAGCGCACGTTTTTTCATGCTATTCGCCCAGCTTGCGGTTTTCATCGGCAGGCAGCCATTCACGGTAAACACCTGTATTAAAGATAAAGTATATATCCAAATAGTGGCTGTGCTTGCGCCATGTTCCGCCCGTCGAGGTGGATTCATAGTCTATAAAGCAATCCGGCAAATGCGGCGAGATTTCTTCCCTCGGCACCACGCTGCCGGCGCGCCGAAGCCATAATCGCCTCAGGCTTTTGAGCCCGTACAGCGGACTGAAATCCTTCACCCTGTTCTGGGTCAATTCCAAATCCTGCAGGTTGTACAGGCCGCTGAGCGGCGAAAGATCCTCCACACGGTTCATAAAAAGCTCAATATACTCAAGTTTCGTTAAATTCTGAAGGGGCGTAATATCGCTAATCCTGTTCATCGCCAGAATCAATACGCGAATTTCCGTTAAGTCCTTCAAAAAATTCAAATCCGTGATGGCATTGTGCCCCAAATCCAGCGCTTGCAGATTTTTACAAAATCGCAGAATTTCAAAATCCTTGGAGGTGTGCGGCGTGGAGCGATCTGAATGCAGTGTGGAAAAAGCCGTCGCGTCCGTGCGGATATAATGGGTATCCAACTGCATTGTCCAGCCGAATTCAATATTGGGGAACCTCTTGTCCAGTTCGAAAATGCGGTTCGCCCGAATGTTTGTAGAAAACATATCCACCTTTTCAAGGTTCGGGAAACACATTAAAAAATTGTGGAATTCATTAAACGCGCGAATGACCGTATCTCCCACATCGAAATAGGTGTCCGATGCCGTAATGGTTTTGCCGTAAATGTTTAGCTGCCAATCAAACGCTGCATCAGGGTAGGCTTCCTTTAAAGCCACCATCTGTTCGAGATTCAAATCCTCTTTCATTAAATCGATATGGCGTTGATCCGATTCCGAAGAAATCTGTTGCTTAATCGCTTCGACCAACGGATCCGATTTCGCCGCCATAGCCCCGAAACAAACCATCAACAGCCCTATTCCCAACAACAACGCAATTGCTTTTTTCATATTAGCCTCCTCAATCCGGCACCAAATCCGATATTCCCGCCCCCAGCATGCTGGAAATGTTGCGGATTCTGGAACGGTTGTTGTAAATCCCTGTCCTGTTTATCTTTTCACCCATGAAGACCAGCGCCGCTGTTTGGCCGCCGTCCATGTTCAGCGCTTCTACAGCGCCCATACCCCTAATCATCTTCGCCAGATCGAAGCAGCCGACACCTTTGGACAATTCATACCGTCCCTCTGTGACGATGCAAACATAATGGAAGGGTTCCACAATGCCAAAGGCGACCCGCGGTTCCGTTTCCATATGCTCTGTTTGAAGGCGTTCATTCACCTCGCCGCCACGCACCAATATGGGTCCAAAGGCAAACACATCCTGCGCGCCCATTTCAAAATACTGCGTGGGTGTCATTTCCTGGCTTTCAAATACCTTGATATTCCCATTGGGCAAAATGGCTAGGGTATCCAGGTTCGGAAACCGTTTGTTGCCGCTCTTGTAGGTTTCATACTCCAAAAGCTTTCCGTTTCTGATGATAATGCCCGGTCTTTCCTTGTTGTACACACGATCCAAAAAATAGTCATCGTTGATAGCGAACACAAGCTTGTTCGCCCTCGCCAACACATCCGGCGCATGAAACCTGGACGTCTTTCGCAGCGGGTTTTGCGTTATCGCAAGCAAAGGGTTTTCCTCGGAACAAAAAAGCTCCGTTTCATACCATATAAGCGGAATTTTGTCATCCTCTTTTCGGTTGATGATAATGTGAAGCCCCTGTGTTTCATATTCCCAAATGCCCTTTTCGACATCGATTACCACTTTTTCCTCAGCCAAGGCGCAAAAGGGCAATAAAAACCCAATGCACAGCAAGAACCATCCAAGCACTCTCTTTTTCATAACACCGCTCCCGTCAATCCATATTCGCAAGCTCGGCAGAATAACCTATGCCGAGCACTTCCGCCGTTTTTCTGGCAGAAGCATTGGCAGCGGATGTTTGCCCCACATGGATGATTTGCTTGCCCATAAACACCATGGTGGCTGTCTGCCCGCCATCTAAATTCATGGCGACAGTACAGCCCTTTTCATATAGCTTGTTTGCCAAAAAGGAAATGCCTGCGCCCTTGCTCTTATCATGGCGACCTTCCAGCATCATGGCCCAATAATGGCCTTTTTCCACCATGCCCACAGCCGTTCGCGGCGCTTTGGAGGCACCGTATTTTTTAAGCCCCGCTTCGTTCAATTCACCATCCCGAATTAAAAAAGGCCCGAAGGCGAGCACATCCACAGCGCCCATCTCAATGTATTCCTTGGCTGTATGCTCATCCGCATAAAACACCTTCATATCCCCATCGGGAAAAAGCGCGAGG
>JGI994J12354_10004406_pt1 | contig 12675 bp, 10 predicted proteins | sample IntmicLarv3ML3BL_FD_12354 | JGI IMG/M metagenome (IMG submission 12354)
AATATACATGATATTTCATAGTACGCATTAACTAGATTTACGACACTTTGTTATATACACATCAATTTACATTTGCAACACTTTGTTATACACACTAACTTACATTTGTAACACTTTGTTATGCACATCAACTTACATTTGCAACACTTTGTTATGCACATCAACTTACATTTGCAACACTTCGTTATACGCATTAACTACTTTTACGGTATTTCACGCTACGCCCTAACTACGTTTCTCAAATCTATGAAAACATTTTGGACAAGTAATTTCAATCTTCCCTTTCCCTTTTGGAATGCGAATGCTTTGTTTACAAGAAGAACACCTATAATAACGGTGTGTCTTTCTATCTTGAAATTTACGTTTATAAAGTCGGATACGCCCTTTCGCTTTGTATTCTAGTTTGACAAATATTGCATTTTCCTTTGCTCGCTTATTATAATTGTAACTTAGTACACGAAACATATGCAAACATAACAATAACATTGCCAGATAGGAAAATAATGGCAGTAAAAATAGCCCCATCACTATCAGTAACATGGAGCAGATATTTAAAAATTTTCCCAAATTATCAAAGCCATAGCGTCCTCGCATAAATTTTTCTATTGTACTCCTAAGTTTCATTGTTGCTCTCCTTTAAATTAGATATATCCTCACTTCGATTATACATTTCATATGATAGTTGCAATAATGTTAGCTATATTACCATTTTATCTCTCACTTCGTCCCTATTTTCTATAAGTGTATACCATTCTTGTGATAATTGTAAAGTATTTGGTCAAAAAAGTGGTATAGCACCTAAATGCTATACCACAGTATTAAAAACACTCTTATAAAACACAAATATTACGATGCTCACCAATTTTATCAATAATACAATAGCTTGTGATTATTTTTGATGAAACCGCACTATTTTCACATCATATTTTTTCAATTTCATTCCTTTTGTCAAAACCTCATTTTGCAAAATATCCGTCGCACCCACAAAATATTCTGGAAGTTCCTGCTCTTCCTCTTGGAAATTAATGATAAAATAAATCTTCCCATCTTTCGAGTCACGGCACGTAATCTCTAGTTTCGATTCCTTTTCAAATACTACTTTTATTTCTTTTTCATCTATCGCCATATCCAACACTTTGAATAAGCTATCCTTATCTAACTGTGTTCCTACATAATATACTTGCCCCTTGCCAAATGTATTTTTTGTGACAACTGGCGTCCCCTCATAAAAATCGCTTGTATATTCTGCCATCGCTTTTGCCGTTTCTAAGTGCATAATATCGCACAACATCGTACATAGCCCCTTAGTCCCGTCCTCAAAGCAGATATCATTTGTTTGTTTTGGCGCCAATGCATCGATTTCCTCAACCCACACACCCGCAAGCGCTCTAAGTGGTCCTGGATATCCTCCTAGATGAACATTATCTGATTCGTTTACAATCCCACTCATAAAGCCGGTTACAAACACTCCACCTGCTTTCGTAAATTTCTCTAGTTTTTCTGCCACATTATTCTTAACCATGTATAATACAGGTGCTACAATACATTCATATGATGCAAAATCATCTTCATCTGATATCATATCAACTGCAATGTTTCTTTCATAAAAGAACTCGTAATATTGATGAATTTGTTCAACATAGGTCAAATCTTTATTAGGACCACTCGTATATTCTAATGCCCAGTAATTATCCCAATCAAACATAATTCCAACTTTTGCATGATAAGGCGTATTGAGAACTGTATCACCTATTCTCTCTAGTTCTTCTCCTAATTGGCTGATTTCCCTGAAAACTCTCGTATTTTCTGTTCCCACATGCTCTATAACTGCCCCATGAAATTTTTCACACCCTCCCACCGAGCGTCTTAGTTGGAAGAATTGAATAGTGTCTGCGCCATGCGCTACGGTTTGATAACTCTGCGCTCTCATTTGACCTGGTCGCTTTAATGAATTATAAGGTTGCCAATTTTGTTGACTCGGTGTCTGTTCCATAAGCATAAATGGACTTTTTTTGAGACTTCGCATTAAATCATGGCACATTGCAGTATAGCTCCACAGTGTATCATAGCTTGGATAATTATCCCAAGAGATGATATCCATTTCTTTCGCCCATTTAAAATAATCGAGCCATTTATATGTACCCATTAAATTTGTCGTCACCAATACTTCTTGATTCGATTTTTTTATAACATCTCTTTCCAACTTATAGTTAGCAAGCATACTATCTGACATAAATCGCCTATAATCTATTGTAATACCTGCAAATGCTGTCCCATTATCTTCCAGTCCCTCACTTAAGGCATTTGGTAGCACTACTTCGTCCCACGAATATACCGTATGACCCCAAAATTCTAAATTCCATGCCTTATTTAACGCTTCGATTGTTCCATATCTTTCCTGTAACCAAACACGAAATTCATTTTCACAATTTTCACAAAAACATTCTCCACCATATTCATTATTGATGTGCCAACAACAGATATGTTTATTATCTCCATATCTTTCTACCAGTTTCTCAACCAATGCTTTTACATATTTTTGATATACCAAGCTATTGGGGCAAGCATTGTGACGTTGACCAAACTTGTGCTTTCTTCCATCATAATCCGTTCTGCCCACATCTGGATAACGCTTGTACAGCCATGCTGGCATTGCTGCCGTTGATGTCGCTAATACGATTTCAATATTGTTATCACCTAATTTTTTCACAATTTTATCTAACTGTGAAAAGTCATATACATTTTCCGATGGCTGAATTTTCGCCCAAGAAAATACATTAATCGTAGCACTGTTAATACCTGCCTTTTTAAACAATGTTACATCTTCATTCCAAATATCTTCTGACCATTGATTTGGATTGTAGTCACCACCGTATAAAAACTTCTCATTTTTTCTTTGCATGTTTTCTCCTAATCTCATTATATTATGAATCTTGCCCGTTACTATAACTCCTATCCCTTTGCTATGACTCCTATCCCTTTACTATAACTCCTACCCCTTTACCATACTCTTATCCCTTTACTGCTCCTGCTGACATTCCTGCCAAAATATATCTTTGGAAAAATATATACAATAAAATGGTTGGTATCATAATGATAATAATACCCGCTGCCAATGTTTGCCACGATCCTTGCTGTGCATTTGCATAATTCATCAAAAAAGTTGTTAATGTGCGCAACCTATTTCTCGGCATATATAAATAAGGAATATACATATCATTAATAATCGTAATTGCTTTAATAATGCAAACAGTAGCTGTTGCTGGCGCTAAAAGTGGAAAAATAATCTTTCTAAATACACTAAAATACGAACACCCATCTAATAAGGCCGATTCATCTAACGCTGGTGATATTCCTGCTATAAACTGTCTATATATATATAATTGCATCAAATCAGCCGCAACATATATCACAATAGGCGCTCCTAATGTATTATAAAGTCCTAAGCCTTGAATAATTCTAAATCTCGAAATTTCTGTCACAAATGTCGGTATTAACATTCCTGCAAAAAACAATCCCACAACTATTTTTTTACCCATAAAATTAAATCTCTCAATGATATACGCTGTTATCGTTCCAAGCAAGACATTGAAAAATAAAGAAACACCCAGAATGATACCTGTATTTCTAAAACCTATAAAAAGATATTTGTCTGTCAATACTTTCTTAAAATTATCAAAGGTAATCTCGCTTAATGCTGGGAATGCCAGTGGTGAGGTTGTCGTAATTGCCGTCTTTGTTTTCAATGCTGCAAATAATGTGAGCAAAATAGGTGCCACAACAAAAAAAACCATAAGTATACAGATAAGTTGTTTTGTTATTTGTGATACTACTCTTCTTTTCATTTTCCTCTCCTATCCCGCAATATCAACCCATGAATTATCTTATCTTGAATGAGATAGAAAATAACAATCATTGCTATAATCGCCATCGCCATTGTTGCTGCTAATCCAAAGTTTGAAAAAGTAAATGCTGTTTTAATCGTGTAGAGCGTAAATGTTGATGATGCATATCCTGGTCCACCTGCCGTCATAACAAACGGAATATCAAACACTTGTAATGCCCCCCTGATATTATCAAATAGAACAAAATCCACCATCAGCATAATTGCTGGAATTTGTATATAACGAAATAACTGCAATGTATTAGCTCCGTCTACTCTCGCTGCCTCTTCCATGTCCGTAGAAATTGATTGAAGAGCCGCCATAAATAAAATCACGTGGTATCCACTATATTTCCAAATAGAAACAAAAGCTAATGTAAAGTTTACGATTTTCGTATCTGATAACCAACCTCTAATCCAGCCCTCCATACTAAATACTTCTAAAATCGCGTCAAACGCTCCATTGATAGGTGAAAAAAAGTACGAAAAAGCGTAGGCTATCGCAACACCATTTATAATATACGGCAGAAAAACCATTGTTTTGTAAAACTTAGCTGCACGCAACTTACTCGTTAGAATAACAGCAAGTGCAAGTTCCACTGGAATTGTAAGAAAATGTACAAAAAAATACACTGCATTGTTTTTTAATGATAGCCACAAATCTTTATTACGAAACATATCTATATAGTTATCAATTCCAATAAACTTACTATTCTCTGAAAAACCGTCCCAATTTGTAAAACTCATTCGAAATAAATCAAATACTGGAAAAAGCACAAATGCCACTAATAGTATAGTCGGCAGAATCAAAGAAACTATAATAAATTTCTTTCGTTGTTGATTTAGCTTGCCCATAATCCCTCCTTTTAGTATAGCTACTTAAATGTAATTCTATAACACTTAAGTAGCCATTTGTATCCAAATATTTCTATTCAATATCTAATTTATTTCTCGCCTCTGCCCATTTTGTATCAAGTGCATTTAGCTCCTCTTGTAGATTAAACCCATCTGTAACTAATTGTGCTCCTAACTTCTTATAATCGAATGTAACTTCATTTTGAATTGCAGTAAAATCATCTCCTCCACCATCGTACATAACGGTTACACTATCTGGCGTTAATTCATCTGCTTCCTTAAGAATTACATGCTTTTCTTTTGGAAAATTCCTCATACTAGAAGCTTGTGTAACATAATCAAGATACTCTGGGTACCACGCGTCTGAATAGAACCACTCCAAGAATGCCAACGCCGCTTCTTGATTTTTAGAATGTGTAGTAACCCCCATAAATAAATCACCTTGTGCAATTATGTTATACGGATCTTCTTTAGATTCTCTCGTTGGTAAATAAAATGTCCCCAGTTCCTCAATATCATCTGTTACATTTTGAATATTTTGTAATCCCCAGTCACCAAGTGCAATCGCTGCTGCACCCTTTGAAGCAAATAATGCTGTAACCTGATCATTGCCCAGCCCTAGTGGATCCTTTCCTAACACACCTGATGAAAACAGATCATAGACTTTACTATATGCCTTGTTAATATCAGTTCCCTCTGCAAATGGCGCATCTTGAGTCGCCATAACATTCCAGTTTTGTCCTTCACCCGATTCCAAAGCTGGCATAAATTCCATATAAGGATAAGTTGGCCATTCATCTTTCACTCCACACGCCAATGCCATAAAATCAGCATTGTCTTTTTCATAGAACGCTTGTAATGTAAGCAAACACTCTTCAAATTCACTCCACGTAGTCGGCACTTCAACGCCTGCCTCTTTAAACATATCTTTCCAATAATAAATGTATTCATAACCTACCGTCAGTGGTACACCTAATACTTTTCCATCTACGGCATACCCATCTGCGAGTTCATTATTATTTGCTGCTTGTGTATCCGATAAATCAATTAAATATTCTCGAAATCTAGATAATGTAAACGGTTTATTAAACATAACATCTGGTAATTGATTTGCCGATGCTCGCATTTTCATTGAATTAAAATATTCACCATCATCTTTAATGTTCTCAACTTCAATGTCTATATTAGGGTACACTTCTTGAAATCTTTCAATCATTTCACCCTCTTCAATATAGTCATTCATGTTATTGTCCCAAATCGCAAAAGTTAAACTTCCAGATAATTCAGAACCACCATTTTCACCACTCGTTTCTTTGTCTTTGCCTTGACACCCAATAAATGTCATGGTTATCATCACCATAACCAATAAGAATGCCATACCTTTCATACTACCTCTCTTTTTCATGTAATAATACCTCCTTTTTTTGTTTACAATACCATCTAAGGGGTGTTATTTCCCATTACTTATCGTTGTTTTTATTGATATATGAACAGTTGTTGCTTATTTTTAGTTTGATATATCGTCATTATTCTTAGCCTTACGGTATTGCGATGGTGTAATTCCTTGTATCTTTTTAAACATTCTATTAAAATGCTCTACATTGTTATAACCAACCATCTCTGCTATTTCATACACTTTAAAGTTAGTGGTTCTTAATAGTTTCTTCGCTTCCATCATTCGCACTTCACACAAATACTCCGTAAAGGTTTCTCCTGCCTCTTTTGTAAAACGATTGGTTAGATATTTCTCATTTAGCCCTACATGCTTAGCAACCTTGCTTAGAGAAAATGTCGAATCATCATAATTTGTTGCAATGTAGCGTTTTGCTTTCACTATGATATCTGCTTCGCATGTATTTAATTTTGACGCCATGTAATCTACAATCCAAGCAAAATAATTCGTTAGCCACATCTTTGTTTCTTTTATTTCATCTAAGCGACCTACCTTTTCCACATAATTGATTGTTTGACCTAGTATGTCACCAAAATTCACATTTCCCTCTGTAAAATGAATTCCAATGCTTGTAATTGCTGCAAGAATATGAAGCACTCTTCCCTCTTTATCACTTTGAGATATCGTTTTAAATAACTTCTCTTTTTCTTTTGTTACATTTTTTTCATCAGCATTGTACAAGGCTGTTGCCAATTCAGCATAAATAGGTAATAGCGTATGGATAATTTCACATTTTTTGAACTCCAACTCATCTTCCAAATAAAAAATCGGTTTTCCAAGATGTCTCAAAAAGGAATGTTTCTCTACACGCTTTAAGCATTCTTCAAATTCCGTATAATCATGACACTTTTCACCTGCACAAGCAAACAACCTAATATCATATTCTTTTTTTACATCTTTAATCATTAAAGAAAGTATCGCCTCTAATTTTTCTCGATAATCTTCCTCTATAACTCGATAAAAAATCACAAAATAATCTGCTTTCTCCACATAGGAAATACTTCTTGTTGCATATCTTGGATACTTATCCAGTCCTTGTACCATTTTTTTAATACTTTCTTTACTTAAATTTTCACCTGTATCGCTTGCAATCGTTACGCCTATTAATAGGTAAGGATCTTTAAAAAAAGCTCCTGCACGTTTCTCTACCTCATCTGGCGATATTTCTTTTCTGACTAATGCTTTTAACCACTCTGCTGGGTCTTTCATCTTACTTAGTGTTTCATTTTCATGTTCTTTAAGCATAATTCTTAATCGTCTCACCATTGCATTAAATTGATGAATCATACTCCTTATCTCATGCTGACCAGCGGGTTCAATATGAATCTCTAAATTGCCTTCTTCAACTTGCTTCAAGCCCTTATTCGTTGCTTCAATAGGTCTGACAATATTACGAATAAAGTATCTGGAAAAATAGCTAATCAGCAATAAAACAACTATAGCTATCCCCAATACAATCAAAGCCGCACGCCAAAAATCGGCTGTCAGCTTATTAGTGGCTATTATATTTTCCACATACCAAGTTTCTTCCTGAAATGTTATCTGATTTCTAATGGTTGTATAATCTTCCTCTTTCCCCTCTATAGCGTTGTCCTCTGTAGTGAAAAGTACCTCTCCGTCCTTGTTCACAATTTGCGTTATCCCTAATTTGTTTTCGCCTCTTTTATATTCAAGGTTATATCGTTTTATTCTCTCTGCCACACCTGATGATTGATATAGCACAACCATTTCAATCTTTTCACTTCGATCAGTCATCAAATTCGGGGACAGTGCAAACTCCAAAATCATCATGTCTTTCTTCCCACCAATAAACTGATCATTTATCGCAACTGTATCATGCACGCCAACATAGACTTGATTTGGGTTCTTAAGAGCCTTTTGATACCATTCCATACTCACTATTTCACTATGCTGTTTTTTAGATTCACTTTTCAAATAAACATGATTGCCCTCTTTCATGTAAAAGTAAATAGAAATAATATCTTTCACTGGCTCCAATGCCAAATTTTCTGCCTTAACTAATTTTTGCATATATTCATAGCGAATATCAACATTTTCATCATTGGCTCCCGCCGCATATCCCATTGTCTCACTATTATTTGCATAGACAATGCTTGATAATCGCATGGAGGTAACTTCAACATCTGATAATAACTCTGTAATGATCGTTTCCTGTGCTTGCTCAATATTTTGTAATGATTGTTTCTTAAATTCATTATTCAGATACAGAAAAGAAAGTATCAATACACCCAAAATAGGTAATACAACAAACAAAAAGAAGAGCACATAATACGCCTGTTTAAGCGATGCTCTCTTCCCTTTTTTCTGGTTTAATAAGCCATACATTTTCATGATATATCCTCCTTTAAGCATTCTATCATGACAGACTTACACTTACCATGTCTTATTATTTGATTTATTGATGTATTACCACACAAAGAGGTTCTACGCTACTAAAAGCACTTCTCTCAACACCTCCACCATTTCGTCCACCTGCCTTTTCGTAACAATCAATGGTGGCACCATGCGAATCACATTATTTCCAGCTCCGATAATCAAAAGCCCCTTTTCCAATGCTTTGGTAATAATCGGTCCTATCTCTACATAAAAAGCAAGCCCTTGTATCAACCCAAGTCCTCTTCTTTCCTGCACACAATCAAACTCTTCCACTATCTTTTCGAGTTCCTCTGCCAAATATATGCCCACTTCTTTTGCATTTTCCACAAGCTGTTCACGCTCAAATATTTCAATCGTCTTACTAACTGCTACACAAACCAATGGATTGCCTCCATATGTAGTTCCATGATCTCCCGCTACCAACGAATTTTCCATCACATTTTTCGTAACTCCAAAGGCTCCGACAGGCATACCATTTCCAATCGCTTTTGCCATCGCTAAAATATCTGGCTGTACACCGAATTGTTGCCACAAAAACATACTTCCACTACGTCCCATTCCACATTGAATTTCATCAAATATGAGCAAGATTTCCTTTTCGTCGCATATCTTTCGAACCCCTTGTAAAAATTCCACATTCCCCAAATGTATGCCACCCTCGCCTTGCAATGGCTCTAGTATAATGGCACAGACTTCTTCTGATACAAGTTTCTCCACACTCTCTAGATTATTATATTCTGCAAAATGAACCTGTGGCAGTAATGGTTCAAATGGTGTACGATATTGCTCACGCCCTGTTACAGACAACGCCCCTAAACTTCTACCATGAAAAGAATCTTGCATAGCAATAAATGAGGTACGACCATTTCCTTTTTGGTATGCGTATTTTCTTGCAGTCTTTAATGCACCCTCAATCGCCTCTGTACCACTATTGCAGAAAAATATTGCCTCCATACCTGAAACACGTGCCAAATCTTCTCCTGCTTTACTACAAGTTTCATTATGATAAAGATTTGAAGTATGTACCATTTTATCGATTTGACTTTTCAAAGCCGTATTAAACTCTACATTTCCATACCCCAAAGAGGATACTGCAATGCCTGCTGTAAAGTCTAAATATTTCTTACCACTTGTATCGTACACATAAGCACCCTCTCCATATTCTAGCGTAATTGGAAATTTATTATAGGTATGCAAAATATGTTTATTCTCCATCATAGTACCTACTTTCTGTTTGATTTAAAATGGCTGTTCCAATTCCCTTATTTGTGAAAATCTCAAGCAATACACAGTGTGGAATGCGTCCATCTAAGATATGCACTCTTGAAACGCCACTATTAATTGCGTCTATACAACTCTTAATTTTAGGCACCATGCCACCTGTGATACTGCCATCATCAATCAAACTATACGCCTCTTCTACCGTCATTTCAGAAATGAGTGTACTTGTATCTTCCGGCACTTTGTACACACCTTTTGTATCTGTTAAAAATGCAAGTTTCTCTACTTTCATCGCTTTTGCTATCGCACAAGCCACTTCATCTGCATTGACATTGTAAGTTTCGTTATCTTCACTCATTCCAACTGGTGCAATAATCGGCAGGAAGTCTTTTTCTAGCAAATCATTTAATACATCTACATTTACATCTACAACTTCACCAACATAGCCTATGTCCTCGCCATCTGCTAATTTTTTCTGCACTTTTAAAAGCCCACCGTCTTTGCCACTAATTCCGATAGCGTGTACACCTAAGCCCTCGACTCGTTGCACCAAACCTTTATTTACTTTGCCAAGTACCATTTCTACCACTTCCATTGTTTCGGTATCTGTAACGCGAAGTCCATTAACGAACTTTGGTGTAATATTCACCTTTTCAAGCCAGTGACTAATATCTTTTCCACCTCCATGTACAATAATGGGCTGAAAGCCTACTAGCTTAAGCAAGGTAACATCTTGAATGACTTGATTTTTCAGTTTTTCATCTAACATTGCACTGCCACCATATTTCACTACGATAATATGCCTGTTAAATCGTTGAATATAAGGCAATGCCTCGATTAGTACTTCTGCTTTGTCTAAATATTGTTGCATACTTTTATCCATTACTTCCGTTGTTTGAAATATCATCTTGTACTCCTATCATTTTAACTTCTGTAGTCTGCATTGATTGTAATATATTCATGTGTCAAATCACAGCCCCATGCTGTAGCACTGATACTGCCACTTTGTATATCTACAATCGCTGTAACTTCCTTTTCTGACAAAATTTTCGTTGCTTGCTCTTCACTATAATCTGTCGCTGTTCCATCTTTGATAATTTGTATGTTTCCTGCCTTACTCTCAAAAAATAAGTCTACACTTTCTGGGTCAAAATCAACCCCTGCATATCCCATTGCACACAGAATACGTCCCCAGTTCGCATCATGACCTGCTATCGCTGTTTTTGTTAAGCTAGAACAAACAATAGATTTTGCCAACGCCTTTGCTTGTTTCATAGATGAGGCATTTTTCACTTTCACTTCAAATAATGCCGTTGCACCCTCTCCATCTCCTGCTATTTTCTTTGCAAGATATTCATTAACTTCATTTAATGCCTGTGCAAATACTGTATACTCTGGTGTATTTTCTTTGATTTCTTCATTTTCTGCCAAGCCATTTGCTAATACTAGAACCGTATCGTTTGTCGATGTGTCACCATCTACTGAAATCATGTTATACGTATTCTCCACATCTGTTGACAGTGCTTTTTGCAATGTTTCTTTTGAAATTACTGCATCTGTTGTAACAAAACTTAGCATTGTACACATATCAGGGTGAATCATGCCCGATCCTTTTGCCATGCCACCTATCGTTACCGTTTTATCTCCTACTTTAAATGTAACCGCTATTTCTTTTTCATAGGTATCGGTTGTCATAATCGCTTTTGCTGCCGCAGTTGCACTTTCCATCGCCTTATTTTTTTCACTGCTTAAAACACGAATACCTGCTGAAATTTTATCCATCGGTAATTGTTTTCCAATCACTCCTGTAGAGCCAATGAGTACTTGGTTTGCATCAATTCCTAGTGCTTCTCCTGCCACTTCTGCTGTTTTCTTGCAGTATCCATATCCCTCTTCACCTGTGCAAGCATTTGCAATCCCTGCATTTACAATCACTGCCTGCGTCGTTGCATATTCCTTTATCATATGCATATCCCACTTAACAGGTGCTGCCTTTACAATATTCTTCGTAAATGCTCCTGCCACAACACAAGGTACTTCGCTGTAAATAAGTGCCATGTCCATTCTATCTTGATACTTTATCTTTGCCATTGTTGCTGCTGCCTCAAATCCTTTTGCTGCAGTTACTCCGCCTTGTATTTTCTGTAACATTGTCTCCTCCTTTTTATATCACTCTTAAATTTATACTTCATTAATTATTCTTCTCGTAAATTTAGGGCTATACCTCATTAAACGCTGTAATATTCTCCGTATTTAATGTAAAATCATAATAATTCAAATCTACTCTTTTCTCCCAACCAATGGTATTCCAAAATGCATTTCCAACATCATTTTTTGCAAATGCAATCAAAGATACTTTATTAATTTCTTCTCTTTGCAATGCCTCCATTGCCATAACAACCATCTCATGTCCTATGCCACGCCGTCTGTAATCTTCGTCTACACATACGTGATAGAAACAACCTCGCCTGCCATCATGTCCACATAAAATACTTCCTACAATCTTTTCATCTTCTATCGCAACTACACTGGTACTCGGATTGTGTTTTAAAAAGCGTTTTACCCCCTCATAGGAGTCATCTACACTACGAATGCCAAACCCTTGTATCTTCTGCCAGAGTGCATACACACCATTGTAATCTTCTATTGTCATCACCCGAATCATATGCTCTTTCACTTTCTATATTCTCCCTTTTTGTACTCTCCCTTTTTGTACTCCTATTTTTGTACTCTCCCTCTTTTTATGCTCTCCCCTTTTTGGTCGTCGCTTATCTTATGGAAATGATGGAATCAATGTAAGTCCCTCATCTTCGTCCAATCCAAACATGATATTCATATTTTGAACGGCTTGCCCTGCTGCCCCTTT
>JGI994J12354_10004407_pt1 | contig 12674 bp, 17 predicted proteins | sample IntmicLarv3ML3BL_FD_12354 | JGI IMG/M metagenome (IMG submission 12354)
TGCTCGCGTTAAACGTGACGCAACTCTTATTGACCCCTGCTGCGGTTCGGGCACAATACTTATCGAGGGCGCTATGCGCGCGCTCAACATCGCCCCCGGACTTAACCGCTCCTTCCCTTCCGAGGATTGGAGCTTTGCACCGAAATCGGTATGGGATACCGAAAGAGAATGCGCAGGAGATAACGTCAATAAGGATGTCGCATTTGAGGCTTTCGGCTTTGATATTGACGATCGTGCGCTCACACTCACAATGAAAAACGCCCAAAAAGCAGGTGTTGACCATCTTATTACCGCACGAAAGCGTGATATTGCAGATTTTAAATTTGAAACCGAAAAAGGTATTGTTATATGCAATCCGCCTTATGGCGAGCGCATAAGCGAATGGAAGGAATCCGATCAGCTTTGTAAAACCATGGGAGGCGTATTTGTTCCCAAAAAGGATTTTTCGTATTATGTTATAACTCCAAGCGAAAACTTTGAGGATAATTTCGGAAGAAAAGCCGACAAACGCCGCAAGCTTTACAACGGCATGATTCGCTGCCAGCTATTTATGTATTTCAAATAATAAAACACAAAAACACGAACGGATGGTAAAAATGCTTACAATTGAAACACTTGCAAAAGAGATTGGTCTTAAAATTCTGGTTGAAGGCGATTTAAACCGTCAAATTAAAACCGGATATTGCGGCGATTTATTGAGCTGGGTAATGAGCAAGGCACAGCAGGATGATGCGTGGTTTACCGTTATGGGCAATGTGAATTCGATTGCCGTAGCGGTACTTACCGATGTTTCATGTATAATTCTTACCGAGGATGCCGTGCTTGATTCAGATGCAAAAAACAAGGCGGAGATGCAAGAAGTTACGGTGCTTTCGTCCGACAAATCGGCTTATGCTCTTTCTGTAACACTTTCAAAATTACTGGATGAATAATCAGATGAATAAGATTTTTTATGATTTACATATACATACGTGTCTGTCACCCTGTGCGGACGACGATATGACTCCTGCGAATATTGCTATGATGGCTAAGGAAATTTGCGGCCTTGATGTAATTGCAATTACCGACCATAATTCCTCAAAAAATTGCAGAGCTGTTACCTCCGCCGGTCAAAAAATCGGTCTTAAGGTCATTTCAGGAATGGAGCTTTGCACAAATGAAGAAATACATTGCGTGTGCCTTTTTAAAGACACAGATACCGCCGAAGCTTTTTCAGAGCATATATACGACCTGATTCCCAAAATTGAAAACCGACCCGAAATATTCGGTTCACAGCTTATCATGGACGAAAACGACAATATTACAGGCAATGAAAATATTCTTCTTACAAACGCCGCCAATATCGGAATTTACGGGGCGGTGAAGCTTGTCGCGTCCTTCGGAGGCTTCATCTTCCCTGCTCATATCGACCGACCGTCCATGGGAATTCTTTCCTCTTTGGGAAGCTTTCCGTCTGACTTGGGATTTTCATGCTATGAAACAACCGGACATACCGATATTGATCTTCTCAAAAAAAAGCATCCTGTTTTGCAAAGTCTTAAGCGGCTCACAAACAGTGATGCTCATAATCTTGAAAAAATAAACGAAAGAGAGAACTTTTTGTTCTCTCCTTCGCTTGATATCTCAGATATAATTACTTATACTTCGGAAGCCAGTCCTTATGCGCGGCAAGAAGCTCGTCGCACATCGCGACCGTCTGATCAATTGTAAGCTCCGACGAGGTATGCGGATCCAAAAGCGCCGCCTGATAAACCTTTTCTCGGCTTCCCGTCACAGCCGCCTCAATAGTCAGAAGCTGGGGATTTATGTTTGTTCTGTTTAGCGCCGCCAGCTGTTCGGGCAGGTCGCCCACATAGGTCGGCACTATTCCGGATGAATCAACAAGACACGGTACCTCAACACATGCGTTTGACGGCAGATTTGTAATAATGCCGCTGTTCAGAACATTTCCTCCGATTTTTATCGGATTGTTTGTAACCATAGCCTCGATGATTCTTGAACCGTATTCATGTGTTCTTGTATGCTCCAGATTCGGATTACCGACAAGCGTTTTGCGCTGTTCCTCCCAGCTGCTTATCTGCGATACACAGCGTCTTGGGTACTCGTCAAGAGGAATATTGTACGCTTCTATAAGTTCGGGATTCTGTGATTTGATAAAATATGGCAAATATTCGGAAAGATGCTCGCTTGACTCGGTTATATAATATCCGAAGGTCTGCATGATTTTCACTCTTACAAGATCGTCTTTATTCTCGATAAGACCCTCATTTGCCCGGCGTTTTATTTCCGGGTACAAATCGGCTCCGTTTTTGGTTATTGACAAAAGCCAGGACTGATGATTAATTCCAGCGATATCCCACCGGACATTTTCATCATAAACATCCTTCATTCCTACAGTTTCAAGAATTGATTGTGCGCAAACCTGAACCGAATGGCAAAGTCCTACAGTCTTGACGTTTGTATGTCTGAGCATCGCTCCCGTAAGCATTGACATGGGATTGGTGTAGTTTAAAAGCCATGCATCAGGACATACCGCTTCCATATCCTCAGCAAAATCAAGCATGACCGGAATTGTTCTCAGCGCTCTGAAAATTCCGCCTATTCCCAAGGTGTCAGCGATTGTTTGTCTGAGTCCGAATTTTTTCGGAATTTCAAAATCGGTAATTGTACAGGGGTCATATCCTCCGACCTGAATTGCATTTACAACAAAATCCGCACCCTTAAGCGCTTCCCTTCTTTGTTCCTTTCCAAGATATTTTTTGATTTTAGCGCTCTTATTATATGTATTACTTAACGCGCTGATAACCGAAAAGGATTCCTCAAGGCGGCTCCCGTCTATGTCATATAACGCAATTTCAATGTCCTTAAGCGCTTCTGTAACCAGACAGTCTCCTAAAATGTTTTTTGAAAAAACAGTGCTTCCCGCTCCCATAAAGGTAATTTTAATCATACTCATCCTCTTTTCTTTTTCATGTATCTACATTATAATTTATTTAAATTACTTGTATATAGAAAAAATTTGTGTTATTCTTTTGTCATATGGATATTTGTCAGTTTTTTACATTGATTCGCATTGATTTAAAGGAGTCTGCACCAAATGACAGAAAATCGGAACGCTGCAATGATTTTTGTACCTCCTCAAAATAACAGCGATATTGAAATAAAATCCTGCGGTATCCACTATTGCCTGCCCGGTCACGAATTCGGACCTGCCGTCCGCGACCATTTTCTTATTCACTACATCATAAGGGGTGAGGGGCGGTTCAACAATTACAAGACCAACTACCCTATAAAAAAAGGACAGGGCTTTTTGATTTCTCCCGGTGAGCTTACAATTTACAAAGCCGATACAAATGACCCATGGGAATATATCTGGGTAGGATTTCACGGTGACAAATGCAATTCTCTCCTTCGAAAAGCAGGAATAACAAAAGAAAATCCTGTATTCTCCGACCATTCATGCCGACAGTTTTTTACAGGAATGACAGACATATGTCAGCCGTCCGATATGACCGCCGGAGACGCAAATTCTCTTCGGGTGCTTGGCGAGCTTTTCCGTTTTTTCTCACATATGTCCAAAAAAAACAGTGCTGAATCACTTTCCGGAAAATCCTTTTCGGATCAGGTTGTCGAGCATATGATAAACAATATCGGCGCTAATATTTCAATAAGCCGCCTTGCCTATGATTTTGGATACAACCGCGCATATTTTTGTGAGCTGTTCAAAAAAGAAAAGGGAATTTCGCCGAATAAATTTTTATATAATTACCGTATGGAGCGGGCGATTTCTCTTTTGACAACCACGGAATTAAAAATAGCTCATATTGCAAGAAGCGTCGGCTATGACGACCCATTATTGTTTTCAAAGCAATTTAAAAAATATATAAACGCAAGTCCGAGAAATTTCCGAAAATCGAAACAGACAGGAGAACATCAGCTATGAAAACAGGTGCCCAGCTTTACACAGTAAGAGATTTTTGTACAAACCTTGACGATTTTGCGCAGACTCTTGAAAAAATAGCCGCAATCGGATACAAAACGGTTCAGGTTTCGGGCGTATGCGCATATGAAGCCGGCTGGCTTAAGGAACAGCTTGATAAAAACGGTCTTGAATGTGCTGTTACACATACAGCATATGATAAATTTTTGAATACTCCCGACAAGGTTGCTCTTGACCACCTCGCATTCGGCTGTAAATATGCCGGAATAGGTTCCGCCCCCAACGAATTTGCTAATCCTCAGGTTGATTATGACCGCTTTTTGGCTGAAATGAAGCCGGCGGCTCAGACTTTAAAGGCACACGGTGTAACCTTTTGCTATCACAATCATCAATATGAATTTAACAAGCTGAACGGCGAAAAAGTTATTGATAAAATGACTCAGGATTTCAGTCTTGATGAGCTTTCCTTTATACTTGATACATATTGGGTTCAGTTTTCGGGCGGCGACCCTGCCGAGTGGATTAAAAAGCTTAAGGGCAGAGTTCAGTGTGTGCATTTAAAGGACATGCAGATTATAAACAGCACTCAAAAAATGGCTGTTATTGGCGAGGGCAACATCAATTTCGACAGCGTTTTAAGCGCCTGTGAAGCAAGCGGAACCGAATATCTTCTTGTCGAGCAGGACGACTGTAACGGCGAAAATCCTTTTGACTGTCTTGAAAGAAGCTATAAATATCTTAAATCTATAGGTCTTTAATAATTAAAACGTAAGGAGTGTCACCATATCAGATACGAATATGATAAAAAGCCGGAGGAAATTCTTATTGCCATTCGTAACGAAATCAAAGGCAGCAATGTGTACAACGGCAAAAAAATAATACAGGGCCGAATTTGGGGCGGAAAGATTTGCCTTTTCATCACAAATAAAAAGAAAAAAGGCGCCGATGAATCCTACATGAAAATGTTTTTCGGAAATCTTTTTAAAACCGAAGAGGGCAACGCTGTAATCCGCGGACGTTTTTGCATCCACTGGTTTTCAATTGTTCTTATAGGAATATATCTGCTTGGAACGCTTATATTTTTTCTTTCCGGTGTAAGAAAACATTTATTGTCAGAATATCTTTTGCCTACTGCCGCATTGCTTTGCGTGCTTGCTTTGGTTTGTCTTTTTGTAGAGCTTAAATTTCTAAGCGATAAAAAAATACTGCTGAGCTTTCTTGAAAATCCGGGCGGGGAACTTTCTGATATAAATGACTCAGAACAAGAACCGGAATCAATCTATGAAAGCGAGACGGAGGAAGAAAATGGCTGATACCAGGGAAACAACGCCTCTTGAAACCGCTTGTCTGCATTGCGGCAAGCCTGTCAACCGCGAGGAATCGGTCTGTTTGTGCTGCGGTTTTCCTCTTTACATCACCTGTCCTTCGTGCGGCGGGCATATTTTTGCCGACCGAACCTGTGAAAAATGCGGACATCCTCTGACCGTCAGCTGTACAAACAAAAAATGTGAAGCGGTACAGTATTATAAAAATGATGTATGCAATATTTGCAGAAAAAAGATTAAGGTCAGGAAAAAATAGTCAATTATTTAAAAAAACAATTGCAACATACTATTCAATCGTATATAATAATAACGTAGGGAAAGACTATTAGTATGAAACGTGAATTTGTAAGAACCGTAACCTTTGAACGAAATTGGGCAGACTGTGGGTTGAATGATAAGAATTTGTGTGATTTAGAACGAATTTTACTCGAAAATCCTGATGGCGGTGATGTAATTCCTCTTGTCAGGTGCCGGAAAATTGCGTTTTGCATTGGAAGGACGAGGAAAATCCGGAGGCGCTCGAGTGATTTACGTGGACATTGTTGTCAGAGAGCGAATTTATTTGTTGATTGCCTATCCTAAAAATGTGCAAACCAATTTGACTCCGGATCAAAAACGGGAACTGAACAAATTAATCGCTACCTTGAAGGAGGAATAGTCAATGACAGAATACAATTATTTTGAAGAACTTAAGCAAAGCTTAAACGAAGCTGTCAATTTCAAAAAAGGCAATACGCGTAAGGCTAAGGTATCTGTCTGTGAACTTCCTGTTCCGGAGTATAACTCAGCGGATGTTGTTCGTGTCCGTTCCGATCTTCATTTATCCCAGCATGGTCTTGCACTTGTTTTGGGTGTTTCGCCTCGAACAGTGGAAGCATGGGAAGTTGGACGGAACAATCCTGCCGGAGCTTCCCGAAATCTGCTGTATTTGATTGAAAAAGATCATAGCTTAATTGACCATCTCATTGAAAGACATTAATTTCTTTAAGTTACTGAAATTGGTATTGAACGACCCCCTTCCCGCATAAATATTATGGGAAGGGGGTTGTGTTTTTATGTTTTGCAGAATTACTGATTTACGTGACAAGCAGGTCATTAACATTAAGGACGGCGTGGTTTTGGGGTGTGTGTCCGATGTTGAGATAGATACCTGCTGCGCAAAGGTCATAGCTATTGTTGTGTTCGGACGGCCTAAGCTCTTCGGGCTACTGGGGCGCGAGGATGACATTGTAATAAAATGGTGCGATATCGAGGTCATTGGTGAGGATACCGTCCTTGTCTGCTTTGAGCATCATATCAAGCATAAAAGAAAGAAAAATTTCTTATCGGGAATCTTTGATTAAGTACTTTGCAGATGCATTTTTTATTGTCAGTATGTAAGTTTTCATTCATTTTGTGCTTGTTCCAATCCTTGTATGACTTTGTTTTTCATATGAATCAACGGGTATTACACCTTATCTGCTTAAATATTTATGTATTTTTTTAAGCAGCAGCTCCAAATCAATCGGTTTGGCGATATGGTCATCCATTCCGCAGGCTCTGCATTTCTCAACATCTTCCTTAAACGCATTCGCCGTCATAGCAACAATAGGTATTGATTTTGCCTTTGTGCCATCCATTGCACGAATCTTTCTGGTAGCATCAAAGCCGTCCATCAATGGCATTTGAATGTCCATAAATATCAAATCGTACTTATCCTGATTATCCGAGAACATATTTACGCCTATTTGACCGTTTTCGGCACAATCAATTTCAATGTGTGTGTCCTCAAGAAGAGAAATGATAATTTCGCGATTAATTTCCACATCTTCAACGAGCAAAACACGCTTTCCTGTAAAATCAAACTTCAGGGTATGTTCAGGAATCGAATTTTCAATATATATATCTTCATTTGAGCCTTTTGCGAGAAATACATTAAATTCAAACCGGCTGCCTTCTCCGATCTTGCTTGTAACCCTGATACTTCCTCCCATTTGAGTAACAATATTCTTCGAAATAACCAGTCCGAGTCCTGTTCCGCCATACTTTCTGGAGGTACTTCTGTCCGCCTGCTCAAACGCGGTAAAGAGATTTTTTTGCTGTTTCGGGGTTATTCCTATACCTGTGTCTGTTATGGCAAGAGTAAGCTCAACCTCACGGCCGTTATCCGCGGCGCACCTGGCTTCCAATCGAATTTTTCCGTTTTCCGGTGTGAATTTAATGGCATTGCTTAAAAAGTTTGTGATAACCTGTGAAAAACGAAGGTCATCACCAATCAGCCTTTTCGGAATTTTCGGATCGCAATCAAGCTCAAAAATCTGATTTTTTCTTTTTATAGAGTCGGCAGTTATAGTACATATCTTTTTTATAGTTTCCATGAAGTTGAACTCATCACATGCAAGCTCAAACTTTTCCGCCTCAATCTTTGAGACATCAAGAATATCATTAATAACGCCGAGAAGATGGTTTGACGCAATGGAAATCTCTGAAAGACACTCATTGATTTTTTGAGGAGAATTGGCGTTTTTAGCAATGGTAGTCATCCCGATAATTGCATTCATAGGTGTCCGGATTTCATGGCTCATGTTCGCCAGAAAAGAGCTTTTTGCTCTTGCGCTTGACAGCGCGTCATCCTTTGCGAGAATAAGATTGTTTGTTATCTCATTTCTGAAAAGCGCAGCAGCAATCAGCATAGCGCCTGAACCTAATGTGCTTTCTTCCATTTCGCTGAAAACTCTCTCATTGACGCAATCGTCAAAGCCGACAAAGCCCCAGAACATATCCCTTACAAACAGTGGTACAGCTAAAACAGAAACTATTCCCTGCCGCTCCATTTGCGCGCGCTCTGCCGGGAGAAGGTTTTTGGCTATGGAGTTAACACATTTCCCCCGGCTCAAAGTGCTTTCCCATGTCGGAACAGTATCTGAATACTTGATATTGATAGTGTGCGGCTTGCCGTGCTGTATCTCGGCACCCTCGCACCATTCATGAATCTGTGTACAGTACAGCGCGCCGTCCTCTTCATAATTTTTCCACACGACCACACGCTCAACACCAATGCTTCTTCCAAGCATGGCAATACTCTCTCCAAAGGATTTGTCGAAATCTCCATCCTCAACCGAAATAAGCCGGGCGGCTACCTTATTAATAGCTGATAAAAGCATGTCCCGCCGTTCCAGGTCTTTCTCTACCCTGCGCAACTCACGCAAATCGGTCTGATAGGCGGCAACAACCTCAGATCCCTTATATGGAATTATCTTCAAATCAAAATGGAAGGGAATTTCTTCTCCGTCAAACAAAAGCATCGTGTCAAAGGATGTTTCTCCATTCGCAGCAGCATCCGCAAACCTCCGGCTAATCGGAATAGGTTCTTCACCGTTCGGCATTTTTTCAAGAATGGATTGACTGATTTTTTTAAGAAGACCCTGTTTAAAATCTTCTTTGTTTTCGAATCCGTAAAATTTAACCGCAGACGGATTGCCGTCAATAACATTATAATTAAGGTCGGCAATAAAATTTATATGGGGATTGGAATCGTAAAGCGACTGTCTGGCTCGCCTTTCCTCCTCAAGCTGAGCAATGCTTTCTTCAATTTTCACACTTAAATTTCTGTTGCTTTCCTCAACCTCATTCAGTGCACTTTGCAGCTCTGTCTCGCTGGCAAGTTTAGCTCCGGCTATAGTCTTGAATATAATAATGCTTCCGGTATATTCTTCTTCGTTGTAAAAGGGAGTTATCTTCATTGTGAAGCTTTGTAAATTTGACGCATTGATTTCCATATTCGCGGAAGCTTTATTTACTATACTTTTGTTATATAACTCAACACACTCTTTTTTTTGTAAATTAAAACCGCTTTTCTCAAAAAAATCTTCAACTGTTGTTTCCGGTGTAATGGGGGCGGCATTCGGAAAAAGCCTTGTAAGCATACTGTTATAATTCACAATACTCATTTTTGAGTCAGTTTGCAAAAAACCGTCAGAAATCAAATCAACAACCTGACGCATGTCAAGCGGTGTAACAGTAATAAAACGGTACTTGAGTATCGCCACAAAAATACATATACTTGATACCGTAAACAAACACGCGTTTATACTGAACGGAAGATCTGCAAGACCGAAGGAAAAAAGGACATTTCCGGCAAGTGGAATAAGGATACTGCCCAGTATAAGGAAAAATTGTCTGGATAAAATCCCCGAGCTGTGAAAAGCAAATCTGACTATGTACGCCAGACCAACCAGAATGCAGCCATATGAATATATAGAATGAAAATAATAGTAAGGACCGTATACCGCTTCAGACGAATAGAGCGAAAAGTGGCTGAAAAACAAATTGTGAAGAGGATTGGTACACACCATCATGAAGCTTATAACAGGAATAACAAAAAGAAAATTGTGTCTTAAAGAGGGTCTCCAGTCGGGCTGATAAATGGCTCTTCCCAGAAAAAAAATGACTATAGGCTCAAAGCAAATAGCCAGATAGCATAAATCAATCAGCATTATGCTTATTGTGCCGGTTACGGTACTACCGGTAATAAGCCTATAGTCCATTTCCAGCATGGTTCCTAAATTCCAGATCATCAAAGTAAATGCAAGCGCAAAAGAAGCAACCTGAATAAATGATTGCTGGCTCTTTCTATGAAGAACGATTATCAGAACTATGCTTGACACAAATGAAAGATGCACAAGCAGCAGAGTTATAATTTCACCGATTTTCATATCGGGCTACTCCTCTCAATTAAATATCCAAACAATCATTAAGCAGGCTTTCATATTCTTTTTCATCAATATATTTCAGATAACTTCAAAAGTCTAATCCAATATTCAGTCTCTGCGGTCTCTTTTTGAGCAATTTGCATTTTTGCAATAAAATCAGCCCTGCTGCTACCGTAGTTTCCTTCATTTATGTTTGCGCCGATGGATGTTCCGCTTCTGACTATCTGCTTTGAAATAACACTTTCTTTATGTGTTTTAATTAAGTATTTATGAAGCTTCACAATCCGTCCGGCGAAACACATTGACTTATCAAGTAAAATATTTTCTTTTGACATTGAGAAGCTCCTCTTTTAATGAAAAATGATAAATGATATTCGCCTTTCGGCTAATGATGAATGATAAATACAAAAAATGCCGCCAAAGTTGATGCGATTCCTTATTCATCATTCAAAATTTATCATTTATCATTCTTCATTGCCTTCGCAAAGGTACATTTTGTGATCCACTGACAAAAAAAGATGCACCGCGATTTGCTTGGGCGTTACAGCCTTTTGCCGTTTTTAACAGTATATCACAAAAACAAAAAAAGAGCAACAAATAAAAATAAAAAATTCGCCCCACAGTTTGAATACTTTATGTGTGTTCAAACTGTGGGGCGATTGCTTATGTGGGAGTTTTATTGCATAGTCATTCCGGTTTCTTGATTTTCGTCCATTTCCGCGACAAACTCGTCCAGTCCGGCATCTTTCATAAGCCGTAGGATGACATCGCGCTCATCATCGGTCAAGTCACTGACCGGCTTTTCAGCAATTTCGCCGCCGTCCGCTCCGTGGTGTATATAAAACCCATCCAGCTTCTCGGTTGTCGGGTAGTAGTCGGCGTATAGATTAACGTATTCATCAGTTCCTTCGGTTTCGAGACAAAAACGTTTGTCAACATCAAAATATGCGCCAATGTAGGCGTTGATCTGATCGCCTTCAATTATAAGACCATCTTCGCTGTCGATTGCCATTGATTTTTGCGGATGGTGAAATAAACATATTTTGTGGGCATAGGGACACCTTCTTTCTGAAAATTCGATTTTTACCGCTTGACTTCATAGTAATATTTTGATATAATTTGCATATATTAAATATGGAGGTGCATTTAAATGCCAACAATCAGACCAAGTGCAGATTTGCGTAATAACTACAATGAAATATCTGAATTTTGTCACCAATACTCCGAGCCTGTGTATATCACAAAAAACGGAAAGGGTGATCTTGCCGTTCTTAGTATTGAGGCATACGAGAATCTTTGCGGAAAATTTGAGCTTTATCGTTTGCTGAATGAGGGTTTGGAAGCAGAGGCGGCCGGACACGTCCGTCCGTTTCGTGAAGCAATTGCAGACATCCGGAAAGGGCTGGATGTCTGATGTTTCAAATCAATATCTCTCAGCTTGCAGAGCAGGATATGCTGGATTGCGCAAAATACATTGCCGGTGAGCTTAGAAACCGTACCGCTGCAGAACGGCTGCTTAACGATGCGGAGGAAGCAATCTATTCTTTAGAAGAGATGCCTTTTCGTTATCCGCTTGCAAATGATGATGTTCTTGCACAGCAGGGCTTCCGCTATTTTCCGGTTCATAATTACCTGCTGTTCTACATTGTGCGTGAAGAAACAAAAACCGTTGTCATCGAACGATTTTTATATGGTAGACGTGATTGGATGAATTTGCTGAAAGGCGAAAACAAACGGGATTGATTGTTTTTTAGAGGTTCTTTTTAGGGGCTGCTCTGAAAACCTCAACGAAACAAAAACAAAAAAAGGGCACAACAAAACAAACCTGCCATAAATGGTGGGTTTGTTTTTGAGTGTTCGGAGAATCTATGTATTCAAAACCAAAGCAGAAACGTCCACACCTAAATTCTGCAATGATTTAATATTTCTTTTAAAGATTTTATCAGCATTGATTGTATTAAAAAAATCACTGCCCAAATCGACAAAATGTTCTCTGTTTATCAAGATATGGTAAGTGGCGACAATCATACTGTGAGCAACGGCAACAATTGCTCTTTTACCGCCTCTGCGCGCTGCAATTTTGCAATATTTTGCGTAGAAATAGCTGTCTTTATGGCGTATAGCGGAATGCGCACACTCAACAATTGTTGCTTTTAAAAAAGCATTGCCTTTTCTAATTCTGGAATTTTTCTTTTTTCCTGCGCTTTCATTGCATCCCGGAACCAATCCTGCCCAAGATGCAAAATGATCCGCATTGCGAAATTGACCCATTTCCACTCCTGTTTCAGCCAATATTCTTTCTGCACTTCGTCTGCCAATACCCGGAATTTCATCAAGCAACATTATACATTCTTCGGTGAATTCTGTTTTTCTTGTGCTCACAGCCGTCGCAACTCTCACATTCGTAATAGGTAATCTCTGATTCAAAACCCGACTCAGATACCCTTTTCCCAATGTAAACAGCTCTCATTTCCTTGCCGTTCTGACATGTGTATTCGTCCTTTTCTGCGTTGTATGGCATGTTTTCACGCAGATTCATATTACTTTTCAATGATACCCGACAAACCCCATTAAATCAAGGTTTTTCGGTGAAACGCTTCCAAAATGCTCATTCGTTTTCGAGAACTCCGGCGTTGCGAGAGTTTATCGGATTTTATTAGATGTTAACGGACGATATGAGAACTCGCAAAAACCCGCCGTTACAGCGTTTTTCGAGCA
>JGI994J12354_10004408_pt1 | contig 12674 bp, 10 predicted proteins | sample IntmicLarv3ML3BL_FD_12354 | JGI IMG/M metagenome (IMG submission 12354)
ATCAAGCCGGGCGACGCGGTGGCGGAGCATGATGTGCTGGTGGATTATGATATCGAGGGGGCTGTGCGTGAGTGGGATCGCAGGCGCGAGGAGGCGGTGCTGAACCATCAGAACGCGGAGCTTATATTGCAGGGCATTGCAAGCCCCGCCGAGGGGAACGAGCTGCTGCAATACCAAAGCGAGGTCACCGCGGCGCAGAAGAACATATTCGATGCGGAAACGGATTTGCAGAGTTTGGCGGTGCGGCTGGAGCAGCAGCGGATACGGGTGGGGGAGGCCCTGCGCGTGCATGAGGAGAACGGGCAGCTTCTCGCAAACGGGCTGTTGACGCAAAGCGCGTTTGACAGCGCCGAGGCGGCATACAAAAGCGCGGAGCAAACATACAGCGAGCTGTTGATACAGCAAACCGCCCGGGAGAAGGCACTGGAATCGCGGGGAACGCAGTTGGCCGATGCGCAGGCGCGGCTGGCAAACGCGCAAAACAAGATGAAGGACACCGCTACCGCTTTGCGCTATGCCCAGCAGCAAAACGCCGTGCGCCTGGCGGCTCTTGCCATCGAGGAAATCGACGACGCGTTGGCGAAGTTTACCGAGCAGACGCGCTGCCCCGTGGCGGGCGGGGTGCTTTCGGTGAATGCGGTGGAGGGTGCGGTACTGCCCAAGGGTGCGCTTGTGGTGAAGATTGCGGATTTGTCAGACATTGTGGTGCGCGCGGAGGTGTCGGAGTATGACGCGCCGCTTTTGGTGGTGGGGCAAAGCGTGGAGATATTCATGGGCGGGCTGCCGGATGCGGTTTACACGGGCTATGTATCGAAAATTGCGGCCAATGCCGTGGATAAGGAAAAATCGTCGGGCAATGAGGTTGTGGTGCCGATAGAGATTGCGGTGGCCAACGCGGACGGGCAGCTAAAGACGGGCTATTCGGTGGATGTGGACGTGTTTTTGTCGTGGCATGAGGATGTGATTTGCGTGCCCGCCCAGGCGCTGCGGTATAACGGGGCGGAGGCGTTTGTGTATGTCTTGCAGGACGGGAAGGCCGTGCAAACCGCAGTCGCCCTCGGCCTGCGCGGCGACCGAATGGTGGAGGTGTCGGACGGGCTGCGCGCGGGGGATGTGTTGCTGCTGGATTATTGAGTGAGAGCGGTTTTGGGGTGTTGTCTGCTCCGGGCGGTATGTCATCTTGAGCGAAGAATAATCAAAATCACCGCCTAAGGTGGTGGCTTGCACAAGCCTTGGAAGGGCATCATACGGCGGGTTGAGCCGCATTGAAAAAGTCCGCCAAATTGTATTGCTTTCTTGGGCAGCCGCTGAAGCGGTTGCCTTTTTTTGCGACTTCAGCGAACAACACCCGCAACCATGCTGATGAGAGTGAGAAGCTTCAAATATAAGCAAGCCTCCTTTTGTCTGAATTTTTCGCCCCGAAAGGAGGGCGAAAAACGATGCAACGCTTGTCGGTAGAAGCCCCGACAAGCTAAGAACGCATCGCCGCGCCTTCACGCGGTACGTTCTGTGCAAAAACGGCATCCGGATATCTCTGGAGGAAGTACGTTGCCCTTCATTATTTTCATTTACGCGAAAACTTGCCTTCGGCTCGCAGGCATCTGTTTACGGACGGTAAAAATCCCAAGGCGTCACAGGCCGCTTGAGAGGCGGCCTGTGATAGCAATGCGGTTGGCTGACTGAGGGGCTGTGTATTCTTTGCGAGCTATTCTGTATCTTCCGGCAGTTGATTTCTTATGTATTCGCCTATTGCATTTGCGTTTCTGCCCACAGTATCTACATAATATCAGTCACACCGGAAATGCCCATTCGCCTATATTTCAAGTTTGCATACCCATCAAATAAACCACAGCCCTACGCGAATACGCAGGGCTGTGGTTTGTGAAGGGCTGTGCTTATCCTGCCGGCGCAGGGCAGCGCCCAAGATTTTAGGGTTTTAGATGGCCCGCATTTTACCGAAACTGCTCTGCTTCGATCGCCTGCATGGCGGCGTAGCCCTTTTCGTTGTTTAGCCGGCGCTCTGCGGCGAAGCCCTCGCACCAGTTCGATGCCAGCCACTTTTCGGCCATTTCCTTGGCCATGGCCTGGCTTACGATGTTCTCGCCCATGGCCAGCACATTTGCATTGTTGATAAGCTGTGACCGCTCCGCCGTGAACACGCTTTCGCACAACACGCAGTACACACCCTTGAACTTGTTCGCAATCAGGCTTACCCCGCCGCCCGAGCCGCAGAACACAAGTGCGCGCTCTGCCTCGCCGGATTGTATGGCCTTGGCGGCGGCCGCAGCCGCTTCGAAATACATCACTTTATCGTCTTCCTTCTGCTGGCCCACATCGGCCAGGTCGTACCCAAGGCCGAGGCTTGCGATGTGCGCCTTGACGGCCTCCTTTAATCTAAATCCCGAAAAATCTGATGCAATAGCGATTTTCATGTTGTTTCCCTCCTGTTTGATATGATTGTATGATTTACCGCTGTACAAACCACTTTGTTAAAGGCGACTCGATAGGCAGAACAAGCGTTTTATCTCCTTGCATAGACACCTTCAACGCGTCCAGCGAGCGGATGAACTCATAAAACTCCGCACGTTCCGCGCCTGCATAGGCTTCCGCCAGTATCTTCATGTATTCGCTCTCGCCGTCCGCCTTCAGCTCTTCCGCCTTTGCGCGTGCCTCGGACACGGTGACGGCGGCTTCTTTATCGGCCGTGTTCTTGATTTTTTCGGCTTCTTCGCGGCCTTCCGCACTGTACATGGCGGCCATCTGGTCGCGCTCCGAAATCATGCGGCGGTATACGGCGTCTTTATTGTCCTGCGGCAAGTCAAACTGTTTAATTTGGACATCGATAACCTCGATACCGTATAAAGCCATTGCCGCGCGGATGGTGCCCGCAATTTGCTCATCCAATTCCTTACCGCGTGAGCTGATCACGTCAAGCTGATCCATGGAGCTGATTTTGTTTTGCACCGCGTTATATACATTTGCATCCATGTGTGTTTCCGCTTCGTTGATATTGACTGCCGTTTGAAGGAACTTCAGCGGGTCGGCAATGCGCCAAACCACATAGCTGGAAACCTCCATGGCTTTTTTATCGAGGGTCAGCACATCGGACGGCTTTAAATCATACAGTTGCGCATTTTTGGGTAGATCCATTGCGGTATCGACAAACGGCAGTTTGAACCTCAGCCCCGGCTCGGTATATGTAACCTCGACTTTGTTAAATCGTTTGATATAGACGTACCTATCCTCCGGCACAAACACCGCGCAGGAAAGCCCCAAAATCAAAAGCAATACCGTGGCAACCGCCGCAATCATAGGTACTGATACTTTAATTCTCATACCCGCCGCCTCCTTCCGTTATTTCCGGTATATCGGTTACAGGCGGCTGTGATGCCGCGTCTACCGCCGCGTTTCGGACGGTATCAGGCTCCGCCGAGCGGTTCAAATCCATAATTTTAGTGATGTCAGAGCTGTCGATAATGGTTTTTGTACCCGGCATGATTTCTTCCATCGTTTCCAAATACATACGCGTTTTGGTGATGTCTTTATTGCGTATGTATTCCGAGAACATGGCATTGAAGCGCGCCGTTTGGCCGGTGGCCTCGTTGATACGCGCTTCGCGGATGCCCTCCGCTTCTCTCATAATCCTATCCGCATCCGCGCGGGCCTGCGGGATGACTTGGTTGGCGTATGTTTTAGCGATATTGATTTCTGTGTCCTTATTTTGCTTGGCGTTTTCTACGTTCTTAAACGCGGCGACGATCTCTGCCGTGGGCGGCTCTGCGTCCAGCAACGACACATTGGATACATACATACCAATGGCATATTCATCCAGTTTTGTCTGCACCCCGTCGCGTACCGAGGTTTGTATGTCAACCTTTGCCGTTGTCAACACATCGTCTACGTCGTAGCTGCTGACGATGCTTCGGGCTTCCGATTGCAAAATGTTTCGCAAAAGCCCTTCGGGATCCGCCGAGTTGTATAAATACTGCGCGGGTTGTGTCACCTGCCACACCACATAAAAATCCACATTTACGAAATTAAAGTCTTTCGTAATCATCACAGATTCGCTCTCGATGCTGACATCGTGACCGCTGGAAGAGCTGTAGCCAAACTCCATCCCCTGTGTTGTCATGTTTACCTTGCGCACGTTTTGCACAAAGGGAATCTTAAAGTGCAGCCCCGCGCCTTGCTCGTCAACAACCTTGCCGAACTGGGTGATGACCGCGCGCTCCTGCTCACTTACCGTGTAGATGCTTCCGTACACCAAAACGATTGCCAGAAGCCCCAGTGCGATACCCCGGATCATGTTTAATGTCCGCTTCCATGTTGCTGTGTCCATCATCATTCCTCCTTCTTAAAGCCCGCTTATGCAGTGGGCAGCAGCTTTTCTCTGTTGGCAAAAAATCCGAACCCCGCGCCGCACAGCCCGCCCAAAATATGCGACAAGCGCGACACATTATCCGCAATCATGATGCCGTTTGCCACTTCGCGCCCGATGAACACCGCCACGCAAAGCACCAGCGTCACGGGGACTTTCCCGCGCTGCAAATTGACAAACGAGCTGAGCAAAATCAATGTAAACCCGACGCCGCTTGCCCCCAGAAGGCGGGTGTCCGCCACAAGCACGTGGATGATGCCTGTAACGAGGGCGGTAATCAAGCCCATCAAGACCATGCTTTTGGCGCCGTATTTCTCTTCCAGCATCGGCCCGGCCAGCAGTATGATGATGAAATTGTTAAAGAAATGCTCGAAATTGGCATGGCCGAAGATGTGCCCGATCATGCGCACATAAAACAGCGGGTCAGTCAGCGAACCGCTGTACACCGAGAACAGGTGGATATTTGTCCAGCCGTTTGTCAGCATGTTCAAAAGCAGCGCCGCAAACGACAGGATGGTGTATGTCAGCACCACGGGGGAGTTGTATTGCACCTTGCCAAAAAATGCTTTGACCTTTTCCATTGTCAAACCTCCTCTCTATTCATAACGAAGCGCCTCTATCGGGTTAAGCTTGGCCGCCTTGCCCGCCGGGTATACCCCGAAAACGATGCCGATAGCGCTTGATACCAGCACGGTGCCTATGATGATAGGCGGCGACATAACGGGTGTAACATCCACAAACAGCGAGATAAGGAAGCTGCCTGCGTATCCGATTAAAATGCCGATAATGCCGCCGATGACGGACAAAATCATGGCCTCAATCAAAAACTGGAATTGTATGTTGCCGTCGGTGGCGCCTAAGGATTTTCGTATGCCGATTTCCCTTGTGCGTTCCGTTACGGTTACAAGCATAATGTTCATCACGCCGATGCCGCCGACCACAAGCGAAATGGCGGCCACAAGCGCCACAAAGCTTGTGATATAGCCCATGACATCCCCCAGCATATCCGCTTGGTCCTTCATGTTGTAAATGGTGTATTTATCAACATTGCCGTGCTGCCTGGACAGAAGGGCGGATATTTCGGATATGGTTTGCTTAGCCTGCGTCTGGTCATGAATGGTGACGTAGATGGTGTTGACGTAATCCACGTTTTGATAGCGCATCACCGTTGTAATTGGCAGATACATCGTGGCGGGCGGGTCATAAAACGGGCCCATCTCGATACCCTTAACGATGCCGACGATGGACAGCTCACGCACGCTGTCGCGCATGGTCACGGCGATTTTTTCGCCCACGGCATCGGTTCGGCCAAACACTTTCATGGCCAAAACGTTGTCTATCACAACCACAGCACTGTTGTTTGCCACATCCGAATCCAGGATAAAGCGCCCCGCCACCAAATCCACCGGTTGGGCAAAGCGGTATTCCGCCGTGACCCCGGTGAGGGCGCAGGCCTTGGTTTCGCCGGGGGCGCGTAGCTTGGTTGTGCCGCGCGCGCTGACCACGGGGGCTGTGTATTCCACGTTTTTGGAGGCTTTGATAAGCTGTGCGTCCGAAAGCTGTAAATAGTCGCTTGCTTTTGTTTCGCCTGTGCTGTTCATTGATACCTGGATGGCGTCAAGCCCAAGCTGAGCCAGTTGGTCGCCGGTTTGCTTCTGCACGCCTTCGCCGATGGCGGTGATCATGATAACGGAGCTGATGCCGATAATGATGCCGAGCATCGTTAATACAGAGCGCATTTTATTGGCAAACACACTGCCGAACGCGGTGATGATGCTTTCAAACAGATTCATGCGCGACCACCTCCGCCATCCGTTGATGTAAAACGGGTTCATCCGACACAATCCGCCCGTCACGGAAGGTTACCACGCGCTTGGTATGCTCGGCAATGTCCGGCTCATGCGTGACCATAACGATGGTGGCCCCGCCCGCGTTAAGCTGTTGGAAAATCGCCATGATTTCCTCGCCGGATTGGCTGTCGAGGTTGCCTGTCGGCTCGTCCGCCAGCAGGATGGCGGGTTTGTTGACAAGGGCGCGGGCAATCGCCACGCGTTGTTTTTGGCCGCCGGACAGCTCGTTTGGCTTGTGATGCACGCGGTCGGCCAGGCCCACTTTGCCGAGTGCCTCCAGGGCGCTGTCGCGCCGCTGCTTTTTGGTGACACCTGCGTAAACCATGGGAAGCTCCACATTTTGGAGGGCGGAAAGCTTGGGCAGGAGGTTGAAGGACTGGAACACAAACCCGATTTTGCGGTTTCGGATGGCGGCCAGCGCCTGCCCGCGGATTTTAGATACGTCCTCGCCGTCTAAGTAGTACCGCCCTTTGGTCAGGCTGTCCAGACAGCCCAGAATGTTCATCATCGTGGATTTGCCTGAGCCGGACTGCCCCATGATGGAAACAAACTCACCCGCGGTGACCCCAAAGCTGACTGATTGCAGCGCCGCCACCTCGATTTTGCCGTTTCGATAGATTTTACTTACATTTTTGACCTGTAGAATCATCTGCTTCACCCACTTAATACATCGGGCGCACTGCGGCGCCCGGGGCTATATCAGGCGGCGGGTTAACGATAACCATTTCGCCCTCATACACGCCTGCCGCCTCGACAAACAGGCTTGCATAGCGCCCAAGCGTCACGTCGCGGCGCTCCGCAATGAAGTCCTCCGTCATGATATATACATAGTTTGCGCCGCTGCCTTCCGTTAACACCGCCATAAGCGGCACCACAAGCGTGTCAAACGCGATATGCGTTGTTACGGTTGTGTCCACCGTGTAGCCTGCTTTTAACGGCACGTCCGCGTCTGTAACGGTGATTTCGATTGTGATGGCGGTTTCGGTGGAAGAGCCGATGGGGCGCTTTTCGGCGAGCGGGTAGATTTTGGATATGACCCCGTTATATACCTGCGAACCCAGCGCGCCGCCTGTGATTTCCGCGTTTAGCCCCGGTGTGATTTCCTGCGCTTCGCCTTCGGGGATGTAGACGGTAATCACCAGGTTTTGGCTGCTTGTATCTGCAATGGTAAGGAGGGCGCGCCCTTCTTGCGCCGTTTCGCCCTGTGCGGTGTGTACGGCCAGCACCACGCCGTCGATAGGGCTTGTTTCTTCGGTGACAAACTCATCGATTTGTTTTTGGATTTTGTCGATTTGGCGCTGGGCCTGCTCTACCTGTATGCGCTGTAGATCCAGTTGGTTTTGCACCTTGGGGTCGCCTGTTCGGTTGGCCACCGCGTCGTATTGCTTTTCGGCAAGCGTTAAGCCGGCCTGCGCCGAGGCGATGGCCTGTACCTGTGTTTGCCGCTGGGATTCCGCCGTGCGGATTTGATCCTCCAGTCTGGTGACGGCGTCTTGGCTTGTGTTCAAATCGCTTTGGGTTATCACGCCTTGGGCGAAGAGGGTTTCGTTTTTGCCGTGTGTGTCATGCGCCGTGTCCAGATTGCGGTACAGTTGTGACAGGTTGATGTCCGTCTGCTCCAATGCCGCCTCCAGATCCGCGATTGATTTTTCGGATGAGCGCACGGCTTGCTCTGACTGCAAAAGCTCGGTTTCAGAGGCGGGGAGGCCGGCATTGCGCAGGTTGATTTGCGCCGAGCGCAAGGAAAGCTGCGCGTCTTTCATGTTTTCTTCCAAATTTTCCAAAACGTCTGTGTGATAGCGCACCAGCACCTGCCCTGCTGAAACGGTGTCGCCGACTTGCACGGCCAGCGTACTGACGCGGGCGGTGGACTGGGCGTATACCGCGGTTTGGTCGATCAACGACACGGTGCCTTTGGCGCTTACCTTTGTGACGATGCTGTCGCGCCCGATGGCTGCCGCGTCCACGTCGATGCCGCGCCTGGGCGCACCACCGCCGGTTTGCGCCTGCTGTTGTGAAGCGCGGATGCCAAAGAAGGCGAACAGCCCTACCACCGATACCACGGCAATGCCGATTGCGATTTTACCGGCTTTCTTCATAGCATTATCTCCTCATTCCGTTTTATTGCGTCATCTGTATGATGCGGTAGACTTGCTCATAGGCGGCGATGGGGTCAGATGCTTGCGAGGCCAAGAAGATGGTGGTGCCATACGTAATCAGCACGACAATCAAGCCTGCAAGAGCCGCCTTTTTTCGGGGCAGGCCGGACAATGCTCGGGTGCCCAAAAACGTCAGAATCATGCCAAAAAGCATAAACAGCGATATCGAATTCAGGAAATGATACCCCGGCGCGTCGCTTCCCGAAAGAAACACTGCCGGCGAGAACGCATTTGTGGTTGAATACGTCAGCACACTCATCCCGACGCTCAGCACTTGCCCCAGCACATCGACGGATGCAATGGCGGCAAACAGTGCGAACAGCTTCCCGAAGCCGATTTCGCTTTTCATGACCTTTAGCACCACAATCCCAACGGTTGAGCTGATAAGCGCGCCCAAGGCCACGCCGCCCAGCATCCCCAGCCCGCTTGTGATGATTTGCGCAGGGCCGTTGCCGTCGCCTGAGTAGGCGCGGATATAGTCAACCAATTCCCGCCCGAACACTTCGGTCATGGCCGCGTACTGCTCCCGCATGACAATAGGCAGATACCAATACGACAGCACCGCAAACACAGCCGACAAAACCGCAATCAGTGTCAAGGGGCCTGCCGCGCCGCCATGCACGCGGATGTTGTCAAACAGCTTAATCGGCGCGTAGAACACGCCGAACATGCGGGTAAACGCCCCCGATTTGGGAAGGGTGTCCGCCTCGCTGCGTTCATCGTCATCATCATCATCGTCGTTATAGTCCGCCGCGCCCGGGGTAAAGCCGTTCGGCGCGGGCGGGATACCGCCTCTTGGGTCAAATCCCTGTTCCGGTTTTTCGGTTTTACGCATACAGTCACCGCCTTATGTGAAGGTTATTTGTTCGCCGTTTGCATCCGGCTTGTGCATCCCGAAATGCTTGTAGCCCAGCGCCGTCACGGTGCGCCCGCGCGGTGTGCGCTGGATATAGCCGAGCTGAATCAGGTACGGCTCGTATACGTCCTCGATGGTTTCCGCGTCCTCCCCGATGGAAACAGCGAGCGTTTCCAAGCCCACGGGGCCGCCGTCAAATTTCTCGATCATGGCCAGAATCATGTTGCGGTCAATCAAATCAAGCCCCATTTTGTCTACATCCAGAATGTCAAGCGAGCCTTGCGCGCAAGGCAAATCGATAACGCCGTTGTATTTGACCTGTGCGAAATCGCGCACCCGCCGCAGAAGGCGGTTGGCAATACGAGGCGTGCCCCGTGAGCGTCTGGCCAGCTCCTCCGCGCCTTCGTCCGCCATTTCGATATGAAGCACCCCCGCCGAGCGGAGGAGGATGGTTTTCAGCTCCTCCACACTGTACGGCTCCAAGCGCTGTATCACGCCGAAACGGTCACGCAAGGGCGCGGTCATAAGCCCGATGCGCGTGGTGGCGCCGATCAAGGTGAAATGCGGCAGATTGAGGCGCACGGACTTCGCGCCCGGGCCTTTGCCTATCATAATGTCCATGGCAAAGTCCTCCATCGCGGGGTACAGTACTTCCTCCACCATGCGGTTCAGGCGGTGGATTTCGTCTATGAAGAGTATGTCGCCTTCGCCCAAATCATTCAGTATCGCCGCCATGTCGCCCGTGCGCTCGATATTCGGGCCGGTGGTTATTTTGATGTTGGCGTTCATCTCGTTGGCGATGATCATGGAAAGCGTTGTTTTGCCCAGGCCGGGCGGGCCGTAAAGCAGCACATGGTCAAGCGTTTCGTTTCGCATTTTGGCCGCCTCAATATAAACGCCAACGTTTTGCTTAACCTTTTCCTGCCCGAAATAGGCCGACCAGCTGGACGGGCGCAGCTTTGGCTCAAGGTCGATATCTTCTTCATGGATTTCCGATGTCACTATGCGTCGTTCCATGCCTATCTCCTTATCTTGCCGCCAGTTTTTTGAGCGACAGCTTCAAAATTTGCTCTGTTTCCATGCCGTCTAAGGCCACTTCCATCACCGCGCGCAGCGCCTCCGACCGGCCGTATCCGAGGGCCAGAAGTGCGTCCAGCGCATCCTGTTTCACGCCGCCGCCGCTTGTGCCGGCGGAAAGGGATTGCTGCGGCCCGACGGCCATGTCCACCGCTTCGCCGACGGATTTGAATTTGTCCTTGAGTTCAAGCGCCAGCCTTTGCGCAATTTTTTTGCCGATGCCCGGGGCCTTGCAAAGCGCGGACACATCATCCGCCACCACGGCCAGCATCAGCGCGTGCGGGGTCATGGCGGACAGAAGCGACAGCGCCGCCTTTGTGCCCACGCCCGTTACGGAGCAAAGCGTGCCGAAAACCGAAAGCTCCTCCCGCGTGGGGAAGCCGATGAGGGTCAGCCCGTCCTCGCGCACCTGCAAGAAGGTGAACAGCTTGGCTTCCTGCCCTGCTTGTATCGAAAGTTTGGCGATGGCCGAGGTGGTGGTTTGCACCTCATAGCCCATGCCTCCGCATTCCAATATGACGGCGGTTTCTGTTACCGAGTCAACGATGCCTTTCACGAAGGAAATCACAACAAATCACATCCTGTTTTCGATTCTTGAACCATGCCAATGCGCGGCACAAGACAATATCAGTGTACCATGTTTTGGCGGGAAAGGAAAGCGAAAATTTGGCGGGAGGCGCAAGACTTTCATTATAATAGATACGCAGGGGATGCGAAAAGTCTTACGCGCAAGCCTGCTTTTTCGGGAGATTGCGGGACAAGCCTGCAATAGGCTTGCAGCGAAACCGTGGCAGGCATCGCAAACAAACATGCAAGGAAGGCGCTTGTGCGGGCAAACACCGAAATGGAAGGCATCTAGACCGAAAAACCGAAATCATACGCTGTACCGAGCTGTGTCATGGCAATGCGCACGATTTAACCATCTTCAAACAATCAACAAGGATGGATCCGGCAATCCAAATCCTCGGCGACAGCGGCTATCATGGCTTGCAGAAAACGAATCCGAACGCTCTGCTGCCAATCCGCCGCAAAGTAGACATTGACAAGCTTAGCCCGGAACAGAAGGCTGCGCGCAAATAGACAAACAGAGCCATTTCAAGTGTTTGAATGAAGATGGAGCCAATCATCGGACGCGTGAAACGCCTCAGAATTGTTGCCGAAAAATATCGCAGCAGGCTCGAAAGATTACTGTTAAGGTTTAACTGGATTTGCGGCATCGTTAATTTTGAACTTTGCGTGCCTTAATTTCGCTGTAAGTCTAATGACGGGTGCGCCATCTCGGCTCGCATAAGGGATGCCGCGCGCCGCTGTTTCCCGCTGTGCGAAGCCATTGACGCGCCGCCGGTATTATGCTATCTTTAATGTAACAATTATTGGGCGGCCGCGGGTGCCATGCGGCGGCTGTATAAAGGAGTGTATGAGAATGCGGTTGAATTTGGAGGCGTTGCAGCACTTGCCTGCGGGGTATCAAGCGCCTGCGTATGATGTGCGCGCCATGCGGCGTGCCACGGCGGAAGCGCCTGTTTGGGTGCATTTTGGGGCGGGAAATATCTTTCGCATGTTTCCGGCGGCCATGCAGCAAACCTTGCTTGACAAGGGCTTGGCGCAGTCGGGCATCATTGTGTGCGAAAGCTATGACGAGGAGCTGATTGACGCGGTGTTTGCCCCGTATGACAACTTGACGGCGGCGGTGACCTTAAAAGCGGACGGCGGCATGGAGAAAACGGTTGTGGCCTCTATTGCGGAGGGGCTTGCGGCAAGCAAAAGTGCGGCGCGGCTTGCGGAGGTTTTTGCCAATCCGTCTTTGCAAATGGTAAGCTTTACCATTACGGAGAAGGGGTACAACGTGCGCGGGGCGGACGGGGCGGCGCTGCCTTTTATACAACGCGATATGGAGGCGGGCCCGGCAAACGTCCAAAGCCTGATGGGGCTTGTTGCGCGGCTTGCCCTTGTGCGGTACCGTGCGGGGCGGCTGCCCGTGGCTTTTGTCAGCATGGACAACTGCTCGCACAACGGCGATAAGCTGAAGGCGGCGGTGCTGTGCATTGCGGAGGCGTGGTGTGCGGCAGGCTTTGCAGAAGCAGGTTTTATGGCATATTTGGGTGACCCTGCGTTTGTCGGGTTTCCTTTGAGCATGATTGACAAAATCACGCCGCGCCCGTCGGAAGCAGTGCGCGGGATTTTGGAAGCGGACGGGTTTACGGACGCGGGCGCGGTTGTGACGGAGAAGGGGACGTATGCCGCCTGTTTTGTGAATGGGGAAGAGGCGGGCTATTTGGTGATAGAGGACGTGTTTCCCGGCGGCAAGCCGCCGTTGGAGGCGGCGGGCGTGATATTTACAAGCCGCGAAACGG
>JGI994J12354_10004409_pt1 | contig 12663 bp, 13 predicted proteins | sample IntmicLarv3ML3BL_FD_12354 | JGI IMG/M metagenome (IMG submission 12354)
CGGGCTGTGACGCGTGCGTCGGTGCGTCCTGCGGCTCAAACCGTGCAGGAGCAGCTCCCGCCATTGGAGAATCAGCTCTTTTGGGTTCAGCAAAATGAACTGCGTCAGCAACAACCTCAACGGCTGTGCGCTTGTTATTGTCCTTGTCCACATACGAACGTACCTGAAGGGATCCCTGAACTGCAACAAGCATTCCCTTGCGAAAATACTTTGTAACAAATTCTGCGCTTTGTCTCCATGCGACTATGTTAACAAAATCGGTCTGTCTGTCTTGTCCTGCTTTGACATACGAACGGTCGCACGCGAGAGTGAATGTGGTAACGGGTACGTTGTTGGGAGCATATCTCAGCTCCGGATCGGCTGTAAGCCTTCCCATAAGGGCAACAAGATTTAACATACCTTTACCTCCCTTAGTTTTTCCTGATAATCAGGGCACGCATTATACCTTCGGTAATGGTCGTGATACGGTCAAGCTCCGCCGGAAATTCTGCACCGCTTGTGAAGTTGAAGAGTACATAGTAGCCTTCTGTCTGAAAATCAATTTCGTAGGAAAGTCTTCTTTTGCCCCATTCGTCAATTTCGCCGAGCGTTGCGTTTGCTTCGATGAGGTCTTTGAATTTCTGCACCATCGCAGTAATTCCCTCTTCGCCCAGCTTCATGGAAACGATGAGGACAAATTCGTAATCCTTCTGTACATTTGCCATTTACTTAGCACCTCCTTCTGGTCTATTGGCCCATCCTTTGGGAATTCCTCTTGGGAAACCCCTTGATGAGCAAGGATTCGGGTTTTTATTTTCGCTGTTTATTTGGAATATAACCGCACAGCCTTTGTATTTTATCACTTTCGGATAACAATGTCAAATTTTTTTTAGCTGTAATTTGTTGAACAATTTCTTTTATTGTGGTAAAATATAAGTAAGAATGATGAGGGGAGATTTATATGCCTCAGATTACAGGACGTATTCACTCGTTTGAAAGCTTCGGAGCGCTTGACGGTCCGGGCATAAGGTATGTACTTTTTATGCAGGGATGCAAATTACGGTGCAAATATTGCCATAATCCCGACACATGGGATGTCGAAAACGGCAAAGAGGTAACGGTGAATGAGGTTTTGGACCAGATTGTCCGGTACAAGCACTTTATAAGCAAGGGCGGAGTGACTTTTTCGGGCGGAGAACCGCTTTTACAGCCTGAATTTCTTCTTGCCATGATTAAGGGCTGTAAACAGCGAGAGCTTCATACTGCCATAGATACCGCAGGAAGCATTGACCTTGCGCAGTGTCAGGAGGTTTTGCTTGCCAATGACCTTCTTATGCTCGATATAAAAGCGGCGGACAGCGAAAAATGCAAGGCGCTTACAGGACAGGGCAACGAAAATGCTTTTGCGTTTCTTGATTTTTGTGACTGGTATAAAAAAGCGGTCTGGATAAGGCATGTCCTTGTTCCGGGCGAAACGCTTGTTGACGATGACCTTAAGGCTCTTGCCGAAAGGCTTAAGGCGTATGACTGTATTGAACGCGTCGAGCTGCTTCCTTTTCATAAAATGGGAGAGTATAAGTGGAAGGAGCTTGGATTTAATTACAAGCTTTCGGAGGTTTCGGAGCCTGACGAAGAGGATGTAAAAAGGGCGCGTGAAATATTTTCATCATACGGACTTATGAATGTAGATGAATAATTAAATATATCCGGAGGTTATTGTTTTGAGTAAAAAAATTCTTGTTCTCGGCAGCATTAATATGGATTTGGTAATGACGCTTGACAGAATGCCTGAGCCGAATGAAACCATTTTCGGGAAAACAATTGATTACATACCGGGCGGCAAGGGCGGCAATCAGGCTGTCGCGGCGGCGCGGCTTGGGGCTGATGTTTACTTTGCCGGACGCGTCGGTGCTGACGAATACGGTCAAACGCTTCGAAGTCAGCTTGAAGCAAACAATATTGACACCCGTTTTTTGCTTACAGATGAAAAGCTTAAAAGCGGCGTTGCGGCAATTACGGTTGACGCGGAGGGAAATAACTCAATAACGGTATTCCCGGGTGCAAATATGGGAATAAGCCTTTCGGATATACCGGATATTTTTTCGGTTGATTATGACGCTGTTATGATGCAGCTTGAGATTCCTCTGGAAATTGTTTACGCCGTTTACAAGACGGCTAAGGAGAAAAACATACCGGTTGTGCTTGACGCGGGTCCGGCACAAAGCATCGGGCTTGACGCTCTTTCGGGAATTGAAATCATAAGCCCCAACGAGAGTGAAACAAAGGCAATGACAGGCATTGAACCCTGTGATGATGAAAGTGCGTTTAAAGCCGCTGAGGACTTATATAAAAAGGCAAATGCCAAATATGTCGTTCTGAAAATGGGCAAGCGCGGAGCATTGATTTACGGTCAGGGTATAAAAGAGCTTGTTCCGACCTTTACGGGCATAAAGCCTGTTGATTCGACCGCCGCGGGGGACTCCTTTACCGCCGGTACGCTCATTAAATATCTTGAAACAGGAGATATGAAGCAGGCGGTTATTTACGGCAATGCAGTCGGAAGCATATGTGTTTCACGCGCAGGTGCCCAACCGTCTCTTCCTTTCAAGGATGAGGTTGAGAGGTTCCTGGAGGAATCAGGAGTTAGGAATTAGATAGTGTGGACATGAGATGAAATATTTGGATTTTGAGTGATTTTTTCTACTAATCCTTGCTTTATATAGAGAGTTTTGTATGACACAGGTTCTTTTTCCTGTGTCTTTTTAATTTGAAATTTCATAAAACATCACCCGGGTTATTTTATGATATAATTTAACAATAAAACATAATTAGAAATTTCTGTTATATTTTTCTCTCAGATATGATGAAATAAATCCAAACAATTCAAGCTCATTCATCTGAAAACTCCAGCAGTTCATTCGGACTGCATTCCAAAATTACGCACAAAGCCTCTAAATTATCATATTTAATCGACTTTGTTTTATTATTTATCATTCGACTGAAATTTTGATAACTCATACCCATTTGCTTATAAAGCCAATATTTTGTTTTCCCTTTACTCTCCAGCTTTTCAATAACCTTCAATCTAATCATTCGTTATTCCTCCAATATCTAATGTGATGGTTAGATATTAAGACATAACATCTCTTTACATGTAGACTATTATATTATATAATGCAATAGTCTATATGCTAGTATAAGGAGTAAACGTTATGAATATGAAAAAACTTTATAAAAAAATTGCCCAAAAACACGGAGTAACTCCTGAAGAGGTTGAAAGAGATATGCAAACAGCTATAAATTCGGCATATGAGGACCCTAATTTTCACGCGCAAAAAATTCCATCAAAGGGAGCAATGCCCACGATAGAAGAATTTATTAATTATATATCAGAACAAAATGAGGAATAGGACGATGTTCTGATTCCCCGAAATTTTCGCAATTTGAATAGCCTTTCAAAATTTGTCAAAACTAGATAACGTGGACACGAGACCCGGTTAATAACAACAAATTCTGAAAGGCTTGATTTTTTTGAAAAGACTGTTTATTTTTCTGGTCGGCATGACCGTTTGCTTTATGATTATCTTTTTTGTATCATTGGGAGAAAAAACAAATACGGCAAATCTTCCTGAGGTCAGCACACCAAATCCGCTTTACATCGTAAAGGACAACGACGGTATTATAACAATTTACAGATACGATGAAAATGAGCCGTATGAAACCACAGACATACGAATTGACAGTCTTCCCGAATATGACCGTGAATCGCTGAAAAAAGGGATTTTTGTCTACTCGGACGAACAGCTTGGAAGACTTATGGAGGATTTTGATTAAATTTTTTGAATCAAACAAACCGCATACGCCTTTATGCCCTCACCGCTGCCCGTAAAGCACAGCCCCTCCTCTGTTGTCGCCTTAACATTCACACTGTCGGTATCAATGCCGCACGCGTCGGCTATATTTTTGCACATTTCATCTATATACGGTTTAAGCTTGGGGCTCTGTGCAACTACTGTTGAATCAATATTTGAAATTTTATAACCTTTTTCAGAAATCAGCCGCGCAACCTCACGCAAAAGCATAAGACTGTCCGCACCCTTGTATTTTTCATCGGTATCGGGAAAATGAGCTCCGATATCCTTAAGCGCAGCGGCACCCAAAAGAGCGTCAGATATTGCATGAAGCAGAACATCCGCGTCCGAATGTCCCCAAAGTCCCTTTTCGTATGGAATATCCACTCCGCCCAATATAAGCCTTCTGCCCGACACAAGACGGTGGACATCATATCCGTGACCTATTCTCATAAATCCTCCTGTATTTTTTAATAACCTTTTTACTATATTATGTACCTCAAAAAACGAAAAGTCAATATTATACATTTTAAGGTTTCTTAAAGTTGATTTTCAACAATTAATTTGCTATACTGGTCTCATCGCAAATTGAAAGGCTCAATTGTTAAAATGAAAACAAAAAAAGAAAAAAAGACCTCAGCCTTAAAAAACAACGCATATATGCTTAAGCTCGTTTGGCAAGTATATCCCAAACGAATTATTTGCAATGCAATTTATTTTGCTCTTGATTATTTTACGTGGATTTTTTCATCTGTTATCTTTTTAAAATATATTTTTGAGTCCTTAAGCGAAAGCACAAAGTTTAAGGATGTTTTGTTTTTTTTGACAATCGCATTACTTATTTATTTTGTTTCGTGTTTTTACAAGACGTGGTATGAAAAGCGTTTTTTACCGATATCCGATGATATTATTTATGGCGAACTGACCAAAATAATGTATGACAAGTCAAGCGATGTTGATTTATCTTGCTTTGAAAACACCGATTTTTACAACAAATATACTCTTGCCTTATCCGAAACAAAGGAACGCTTTAAATCTGTTCTTGATATTTTGTTCAAGATTATTTTTGCTTCGTGTGCTGCCTCCTTTGTTATCTATACAATGTTTACCATCGACAAATTTGTAGCGCTGTTCAGCATTTTCCCTTTTATCGGAACCTTTGTATTTGCCAAAATTACAAACAAATATGTTTATGAACGCGCTGTCGAACAAAATCCTTATTACCGAAGAAAGGATTATGTTTCAAGAATTATTTACCTAAGCCAATACGCAAAGGAAATACGGCTTACATCTGTGTTCAAGGTTCTAAAAAAAATATATAACGAAGGCTTTGACGGCATAATAAGCTTATTCAAAAAAAGGCACACCAAAAAAATTGTTATTCTTTCGTATCTGCAATCAATGTGCAACTATATGTTTATGTTTCAGGGCGTATTCCTTTACAGTGCATACCGTGCAATTGTTTCGCAAACAATGACGCTTGCACAGTTTGCCATTTTGTCAAGTACAATGGTCAGCGCAACATGGACTCTTATTGATTTGTCCTCATCTCTTGGAAAAACAATTGAAAGCGGATTATATATCGAAAATTTAAAGACATTTCTTTCACATGTCCCGAAAATTCCCGAAAGCTCAGACGGTCTGTCTCCCGACAGGGATATATCGTCAATCGAATTTAGAAATGTTTCTTTTAAATATGACGATGAATCGGAATACATACTGACTAACCTGTCTTTCAAGGTAGCAGCCAAAGAAAAGCTTATAATTGTCGGTCAGAACGGCGCGGGGAAAAGCACGGTTATAAAGCTTTTGATGCGTTTTTACGACCCCTGTGACGGCAATATTTTTGTAAACGGAATTGACATCAAGGAATATAATCTAAAGCAATACCGTGCAGTTTTCGGAGTCGCCTTTCAGGATTATCAGCTCTTTTCCATGTCGGTGCTTGAAAATGTCATCATGCATGATGAAAAAGAAAAGGATCGAGAACACGCCTTCAATGCTCTTTCCGCAAGCGGTATCATCAAAAAAATCAACACGCTACCTAAAAGTATAGATACTACCCTAACACGTGAATTTGACGATGACGGTGCCGTGCTGTCCGGAGGAGAATCGCAAAAAATCGCAATATCACGCGCCTTTTTCAAGAATTCGGGAATTTGTGTTTTTGACGAGCCCTCATCTGCCCTTGACCCTGTTGCCGAAAACTATTTATACAAAAATATGGTGGATTACACAAAAGATAAAATCATCTTTTTCATTTCGCACCGATTAAGCTCCGCCATTTTTTCTGACAATGTTTTAATGCTCGAAAACGGACGTATTGTCGAATACGGTTCGCATAAAAAGCTCCTCAACGACAAAAAAGGCTATTACGAAATGTTCAATATGCAAGCCAAAAAGTATTTTGATGATATAGACTGGTCTTCCACAGAGATGGGAGGTTATTCTAATGAATAAAGCGAAAAAAAAGAAAATCGGCTTCAAAATAATCAAAAACAATTTTTTTCTTCTCGGCTACGCCTTTAAAAAATCCCCGGGCTATATAATTTTAAGCCTTATTCACAGTGTTTTGGAGTTTATTGTTGTTTTTTTCGAGCACCCATACGCCATAATCGTCATCACTGATGCAATACAATACCAAAAGTCTTTTTCCACTGTTTTGCATTATGCCGCATTTACTGTTATAATGGTATCTGCTTGGCTTTTCTTCGGAACCTTTTGCTGGACATATTTGTTCAATATATCAAAAGAAAAGCTCTTTAAAGCCGTTCAGCTTGACATGTTTCAAAAATCGTCTGAAATTGATTTGGAATGCTATGATAATCCCGATTATTACAATGAATATGTGTGGAGTCTTAACACAATGACCACACAAATCGAAAAGGTAATCGTGATTTTTCAAAACATCGCAAGGGGAATCACAAGGCTTATTCTTGGCGGATATATCTTCATTCGTTTTGATAAAATCGGAATCATTTTTGCATTGATTGCGGCGATTTTGTCTCTTACCGTCTCAATAAAACAAAATAAAATCGCCTTCAAGCTTAATGTCAAGGTCGCGTCATTTGCAAGAGAGCGTGAATATGTAAGCCGTCTGTTCTATCAGCATGAATATGCAAAAGAGCTTCGAATGCACGATATAAAGGACAAATTCAAAAATCAGTTTGACAATGCTAATGAAAGTATTATATCCGAAACAAAAGCCTATTCAAAAAAACAAATTCTGCTTACCGTTTTGGAAAAATATGTTTTCAACACATTTATTATACAAGGAGTCTATCTGGTATATCTTTTGTATTCAGCTATTATTAGTAAAACAATCAGCTACGGCGCTGTTTTTGTGCTCTACCGCATAGTAATATGGTATTTTTCGGGAGGTATTTACGACCTTGCGTCCGTTGTTCCCGATTTTACAAGTACAAGTCTTTACATTGACAAGATACGTCATTTTCTAAACAATAAGCCTAAAATCAAATCGGATACCAATACCCCTCTTCCAAAAGAGCCTGCCGCAATAAGGCTTACCGATGTTTCCTTTTCTTATGAGGGCAACGAAAGTTTTTCACTTAAAAATATAAGCATGGAAATAAAACCATGTGAAAAGGTCGCTATTGTCGGCTATAACGGAGCCGGAAAAACAACACTTGTCAAGCTTCTTACACGACTGTATGACGTAACAGAGGGTAAAATCGAAATCGGCGAAAAAAACGTCAAGGACTACAATCTTAAAGACCTTAGAGATAATTTCGGCGTCCTGTTTCAGGATTATCAATTAATTGCCTCAAGTGTAAAAGAAAATGTTTCAATGGACATTGAGTCGGACGACATCCTGATAAAAAAATCTCTTGCAAAAAGCGGCTTTACTCAAAAACTGGAATCCATGGAAAAAAAGGAAGAAACAAACATCACAAAGGAATTTGACGATGATGGAGCTGTTTTATCCGGAGGAGAGGCTCAAAAGCTTGCAATTGCACGTGTTTTGTACAAGAACAGCAATTACATAATCATGGACGAACCATCGTCTGCCCTTGACCCTGTAAGCGAATATAATATAAACAAAATAATAATCGAGGAAGCAAAAACAAAAACGGTCATTTTTATATCTCACAGACTTTCCGCCACAAAAAACGCCGATAAAATATATATGTTTGAAAACGGCGAAATAATTGAGCATGGCACACACGAGGATCTTATGTCCTTAAATGGAAAATACTCGGAAATGTTTACCCTCCAAGCCGATAAATACAAGATTATCTCTTGAATTTTATCCTTATGTGTGGTTAAATATCTAAGTAATTGATTAAATTCAGAAAGGCAATGATGAAAAAAATGGCAAAAAAGCAATTTAAGGCAGAATCAAAAAGACTTATGGAGCTTATGATTCACTCCATCTACACAAACAAGGAGATTTTTCTTCGCGAGTTAATTTCCAACGCCAGCGACGCGTGCGACAAATTATATTATCACAGTCTGACGAACAATATTACAGGCGTTTTGAGAGACGATTTTAAGATAAGCATCTCGCCTGACAAGGACGCGCGCAAGCTTGTAATCTCCGACAACGGAATCGGAATGACCAGGGACGAGCTTGAAAACAATCTTGGTGTGATAGCCAAAAGCGGCTCGCTTGAATTTGCAAGCAAAAACGAAACAAACGAAGACATTGATATTATCGGACAGTTTGGTGTCGGCTTTTATTCGGCATTCATGACGGCAAGCAATGTAACGGTAATAAGCCGTGCATTTGGCTCTGACGAGGCATTTAAATGGGAATCCGAGGGCGCGGACGGATATACTGTCGCTCCGTGCGAAAAATCAGAATGCGGAACGGAAATCACACTTTTAATCAAGGAAAACACTGATGATGACAGCTTTGATGAATTTCTTGATGCCTACCGTCTTAAAAGCATTATCAAAAAATATTCGGATTATATCCGCTATCCGATTTTACTGCCTGCCGAAAAGCGGCGTAAAAAGGAGGATTCACCGGAGGACAAGCCCGAGTGGGAGGAATATACCGAAATTGAAACGGTAAACAGCATGGTACCTCTTTGGAAAAAACAGAAAAAAGAGCTGACCGATGAGGACTACAATCAGTTTTACAAGGATAAATTCCATGATTTTGAGAACCCGATGAAGGTCGTTCACCTTTCGACAGAGGGCACGGCGACATATAACGCATTGTTGTACATTCCGGCAAAAACACCCTTTAATTATTACTCAAAGGACTACGAAAAGGGACTGCAATTATACGCAAGCGGTGTCATGATTATGGAAAAATGCGCCGACCTGATTCCCGATTATTTCGGTTTTGTAAAAGGACTTGTCGATTCGCAGGACCTTTCGCTTAATATTTCACGCGAAATGCTACAGCAGGATCGTCAGCTTAAGGTTATTGCGTCACATCTTGAAAAGAAAATTAAATCGGAGCTTGAGTCACTGCTCAAAAACGACCGCGAAAAATACGAACAGTTCTTTGAGCAATTCGGAGTACCCATCAAATACGGTGTTTACTCCGATTACGGTATGCACAAGGAGCTTTTACAGGATTTGGTTTTGTTTAAGTATTCGGGTGAAAACGCAACAGTCACCCTTGCCGAATATGTCGAGCAAATGCCTGAAGACCAAAAATACATTTATTACATATGCGGCAGCTCGGTCGGGCAAATCAAAAAGCTTCCCCAGACAGAAGCCGTTCTTGACAAGGGTTATGCGGTTCTTTACCTTACCGATGATATTGACGAATTTGTAATAAAAATGCTCATGAGCTACAAGGAAAAGGAATTCCGTTCGGTTTCGGGCGGAGACCTCGGCTTTGAGGAAGAAAAAACGGAAGACGGCGAACACAAGGAGCTTTTAGAGTTTTTGACCGAAGCATTAAAGGAAAAGGTCAAGGAGGTCAAGGTATCCTCCAGACTTAAAACACATCCTGTCTGCCTGTCAAGCGCCGGTGACGTTTCAATCGAAATGGAAAAAATATTAAAGGCAATGCCGGACGCAAATCAATCAATTAAAGCCGAAAAGGTACTTGAAATCAACGCAAATCATCCTGTGTTTGCAAAGCTTGAAGCCCTCCGCAAAACAGATTCGGACAAGCTTTCAAAATATGCCGAAATGCTCTACACGCAAGCGCTGATGATTGAAGGACTTCCCGTTGAAGACCCGTCTGCCTTCTCAAATTTGATTTGCGATTTAATGGTTGACGCGTAAGGAATTAAACATGAAAAAAATTATCCTTCCGATTATAATTACCCTCGTATTCGGTTTTATATCGTTTTATTTCGGATGTCCTCCGATAAATGTGAAATCTCCTGATTTTTGGGGATTCCTCTTTTCGCTTATTATCTGCTTTTTGATTGCGTTTATTATCTTCGGAAAATTTATAAAGAGTGAAAAAATATGGGTCGGCATAAAAAACTCTTCGGGTAATTTCACAATTGACAAAAGCAAGATAAACATGAAGCTTGTCAAAACAATTGCCTTTGCTGTCGGTGCGCTTATCGTTTTGTATATTCTCCTCATATTGACAGCGTCACCGCTTCTGCGTGCAAAATCTTATCAGCAAATGCTTTCAGTCAAGGACGGGAACTTTAACAAGGAAATCTCCGAAATACCGATTTCTCAGATTCCAATTGTTGACAAGGATACCGCCGAACGTCTGGGGCTTCGGGAAATCGGAGGAATTGTCGACCTTGTTTCACAGTTTGAGGTTGCCGAAACGTACACACAGATTAACTTAAAAAATGTTCCGACAAGGGTTTCACCTCTGGGTTACGCAGACTTCATAAAATGGATGTCAAACAACAAAAACGGTATCCCGTATTATGTAACCATTGACATGGCGACACAGGAAACCGACCTTGTAAAGCTTGAAAAAGGAATAAAATATTCGCCGTTTGAATATTTCAACCGTGACCTTATGCGTCATTTGCGGTTTAAATATCCTGCTGCTCTTATGGAGGATCCGTCCTTTGAGGTTGACGACAACGGCAATCCTTACTGGATTGTTTCACTCTATGATTATAAAATCGGATTTATCGGCGGTAAGGACACAACAGGAATTTTAATGGTCAATGCCGTCACCGGAGAGACCTCAAAATATTCTGTTTCGGATATCCCGAAATGGGTTGACAGAGTATATCCGTCCGATATGGTCATTGAGCAAATTAACAACTGGGGAAAATACAAAAACGGATTTTGGAACTCGGTTATCGGACAAAAGGGTGTTTTGCAGTGCACAGACGGTTATAATTATATCGCCCTAAACGATGATGTATGGCTTTATACAGGCGTTACCTCGGTTTCCTCCGACCAGTCAAATCTGGGCTTTGTGCTTATAAATCTTCGAACAAAGGAAACAAAATATTATCCCATAAACGGCGCTGAGGAATATTCTGCTATGGGCTCGGCAGAGGGTAAGGTTCAGGAAAAGGGATACATAGCCACATTCCCGATTCTTATTAATATCGCGGGTGAGCCGACCTATTTTATAAGCCTTAAGGATAACGAAGGGCTCGTCAAATCATACGCCTTTGTTTCGGTCAAAAATTATCAGACTGTCGGTGTCGGAGATACCATCGCCGCGGCGCAAAGCCAGTATGCCTCTTTGCTTGGAAACAAGCAAAGCACCGCACAGTCAATAACGGTGACAGGAAACATCGAAAGCATCAGCACAGCGGTAAAGGGCGGAAACACAATCTATTATATAAAGCTTACCGGTAATGACGATATTTTCGTAGCGTCAATCGAGATAAGCGACTTTTTACCGACACTCAAGCAAGGCGACTATATCTCTGCCGAATATACAAAGGACGCAGGCGGTCTTTGCAGAGTAAGCAGCATTAAAAAGGGGTCGATTTAAATGAAATCATACAGAAAAGAGATAGTCATTGAAGCACCCTCACGCCGGCAATTTTTAAATATCACATCAAAGGTCGAAGGAGCACTTCGTGAAAGCGGCATAAAAGAAGGGTTGTGTCTCGTAAACGCAATGAATATTACCGCAAGCGTTTTCATAAACGACAACGAAAGCGGACTTCATCATGATTTCGAGGTCTGGCTTGAGGGTCTTGCACCTGAAAAGCCGTACAGCCGGTACAACCATAATGGGTATGAGGACAACGCTGACGCACACCTTAAACGCACCATAATGGGACGCGAGGTTGTTGTCGCAGTAACAAACGGACAGCTTGACTTTGGCACCTGGGAGCAAATTTTTTACGGTGAATTTGACGGAATGCGCAAAAAAAGAGTTCTTGTCAAGATTATCGGCGCGTAATAATTATTTAAAGCGACAGAAAAAGGAGGCATTACAATGCACAGTAAAACAAAAAGAATTTTTGCCGTCATAATGTTTGTTTGCGTTGTATTTGCCTTGATTTTTTCTGCAATATTTGTCATCTCTCATATAAATCACGAATGCACAGACGAGCATTGTCCTGTTTGTGCACAGATACATAACATTGAAAATTTACTCAAAAAATTATTTTCCGCGCTGGGATTTTTCGCGGTCGGAATCCTTTTATCTTGCGGATTATTGCGTATTCGCAATGCTTTTTCTCGTTTGAAAAACACAGACATCAATACACTAATCGGCAAAAAAATCAGACTTAATATTTGATAAGTCAGCCTGCTCTGTTCCATTAAAGCGGACGGGGAGCTTCCAATGCAAACAAGTCAAGGGATTCCATATTAAGATATGTATTCGCCCCTACTACTTTGACCAAACTAAAACTTGACACACTTTCCCGCTGTCATTCTGGAGCGTAGCGAAGAATCCTTTCCCGAAGGGAAACGTTGTTTCTGCGCCTGTGGCGCAGAAAAGATCCTT
>JGI994J12354_10004410_pt1 | contig 12663 bp, 8 predicted proteins | sample IntmicLarv3ML3BL_FD_12354 | JGI IMG/M metagenome (IMG submission 12354)
ATACAGCGTCTCAGCCGTCAGGCGGACTGATTACCTTAAGTCCTGCACCAGGCAGCACATCATCGCCAGGCAACAGCGGAACGGTTCAAACGGTCAGCGAAGGATTTTCCTCTGCTGTATGGCTGTATCTGATTGGCGGCGGTGTTCTGCTGCTTGTAACAGCCGGTACAGCTATATATACCGCCATCGTTTTGACAAAACGCAAAAAGGAGGTATAGCGTGAGAAAAATATATCTCATGACAGTAACCTTTTTTCTGATTTTTGCTTTGACGGGGATTTCGGTACAGGCTGAAACCTTCTACAGCGACGATTTTTCTGACCCGAATAAGCTTAATAATTACAAATCCACTGAGGGTAAGCAATGGGTTATCGAAAACGGTATACTTAAACCGGTTGGCAATATAACCGACAATTTATCCTTTGGCGATGACAATTGGAAGGATTATACCATAGAATTTGACTTCACAGCCAAAAACGGAGCTTATGACGGCGGACTGATTGTCCGTCAGAGCGCTCAAAGCTATGATATCGGTATCCGAAGCATAAGCTGGCCTGCGTCAGGCAGCGGTAATTTTCTTGAGATTTACAAGGAGGGTGTAAGCGTGGCTGACTCCAACGCATATGTACGTCAAAGCCTTGAATTAAAAGACAATACCACCTATAAAATAAAGGTAGTCGTAAAGGACAGCACAATCCGAGTTTTTGTAAGCAATGTTCTTTATATCAATTATACCGATTCCGATACAGCCTATGCCCCAAAAGGAAAGCTTGCGTTTAAAAGCTTTGAATCAGGCATCGAATACGACAATCTGACGGTTCGTTCGGTAACAGAAGAGGATTTAGCCGATACAGGAAGCGCCGACATCAATGACAATACAGGCGAAAGAACCGTCAACACCAAATACACCATTACCGAAAAATCGGGCGGTAACGTAAAGACAGATGAAAAGGCGCTTAACGGGACTGATAAAAAAGTGATGACAGTCATCTGTATAATGGGTTTTTTAAGTATAGGCTGTCTGATTTTTCTTTACAGTCTGCTTGTTAAAAAGGTCAATCAGGGAAAAAACGGAAAGGCGAGTGTTTCGCATGAAGAATAAAGGGATTAAGCTGACAGCACTAATGCTGATTTTATTTATGGCAGTTGGTTTTTTACCATCCTGTGCGGGTAAAAAAGGAAGCGGCAAAAAAGAAATTAAAATTGTCACCATGTACAATCATCCGGTTTTTGAAATGGCGGCGCAGGAATATATGAAGCTCCATGATGATGTAAGTATTTTACCGCAGGCAATACCCTATGACGGTTATCCCGAGTGGCTTCGTGTGCAAATGATTGCCAAAACCGCGCCGGAGGTTGTGTTTTTAGAAGAGCCCGACACATATGCAAACTTAGGGCTGTTAACCGATTTTAATTCGTATATGGGAGAAAAAAGCTCTTACGATACCGCCGCAACATGGGCGGAAAGCTTTGAGGAACCGTATATTGACATTGCAAAGGATCAAAACAGTAAGCTCAACTGGGTTCCATTTTCAATTTACGGAATCGGTCTGTTTGTCAATGCCGACCAGTACAAGGCGGCGGGACTTGAGAAAATGCCCGAAACAATCAACGAATATATACAAAATAACGCGAAATTAAAGCAGTCAGGATATACACCTCTTACATGTGCCATCAAGCTCAACGACGCTCAGATGGTGTGGCCGCTTGAGATGATGCACAAAGCGTTTTTCAGGGATTTGATTCCGGAAATCAATCTGCTTCACGGCGACAGCTTTGCTTTTGACGCAAATAATCCGAAGTCGGTTATCGGAGAAAAAATTTCACCGGACGAAATCAATGTGGCATTTAAAAAAGGGTTGATTGACCCTGCGAAATCGCCGAGATTTAAGAGCATGTATGAAATTATGCTGTCTTTAGTGCCCGGTCTTAACAGCGATTTTCTGTCCAAGGACGGAAATGAGGTGTACGGTGATTTTGCCAATGCAAAGCAGACGCAGTTTTTAAACGGCACATGGTATATACCTTCTCTTGCCGGTTATTTTTCAGACTTTAAAAAGGGCGGCAACGAGGATAAAATTTTTAACTATAACATTATTCCCTTTCCTAAACCGACAAATGAAAATACCGAATTTTTAAAGGCGGGCGCACCCAATGATATCGTGCAGATAAGAAACGGCTTTGCGGTGCCAAGCTACATAAGTGATGAGAAAAAAGAGATTGCGGTGGATTTTATCCGCTTTATGACAGGTCCCGAAATGATGAAAAAAATGTTTGAGCTGGAAAATCCTGATACCGGTTTTCGCTATATCGGCGACATTCCTCTTGTTAAGGGAGTAATCGGTATGGAGGAAGCTCAAAACCTAAAGCCGGAAATCAAGTACGCGGATATGCAGTCGGCGAATCTGTTTTATGACGATCAGGACAGAGATAATTTTTATATGGAATATCAGGATTTGCTGGGCAAAAAAATCACTCTTGATGAATTTCTGAAAAAACGGAGCAAATCGAATTCAGCTGCGATAGAACGAAACCTAAAGCTGTTCAGCAGTGCCATCGACAAAAAGTGGATGGATGAACAAATTGCAAAAATACAATAATTATCAACAAAAGGGGTATGTACATCTATGAAAGAATCGTCCGGACTTAGAGAAAAAAACAGCAAATCGGCTTTTATGAAAAATATCTTTATATACATAGCCATTTTGCCGACCTTTATTTTGCTGGCGATATTTTATTACATACCCTTTGTAAACGCGTTTTTGCGTTCCTTGTACGATTATAACGGCGTTACCAAAGGTGTATTTGTCGGTTTTGAAAATTTTAAAGAGCTTTTGTTTACCGATGAGCTTTTCTGGCCTTCAGTAGGACGAATGGTAATAATGACCTCGGTTGATATTTTAAAAACAACCGCCATAGCTATTGGTGCGGCTTTACTTATTCACCGTCTGCGAAATGAAAAGGCAAAGTATTTTTCAAGGGTTTTGGTAGTGCTTCCGGCGGTCATTCCGGGTATGGTAAGTATGCTTTTGTGGAAAAACTTTGTAAGCGAAAACGGCATTATTAATGAGCTTTTAAGCAATGTAGGCTTGCAGCAGCTGACTCATCAATGGCTCGGGGATGAAAAAACCGTACTGATTACCATGATGTTTATTATGGGATTTCCGTGGATTAACGGCGCAAACACGCTGATTTTTTTGGCGGGGCTTATGCAAATTGATAAAAGTATTTATGAGTCGGTTGATTTGGACGGTATTAAATGGTGGCAGAAAATTCTGAAAATTGAATTTCCGCTTATTATGCCTCAAATTCGTATCATTGTGCTCATGGCGATTATCGGAGGCATTCAAAGCTATGAGAATATTCAGGTTATTACCAACGGCGGACCGGGAAATTCAAGCTATGTTCCGGGGCTCATACTTTACAACAATGCTTTCAGGTATTCACGGTTCGGATACGCGTCCGCGGTGGGCGTGGTACTGTTCTTTATGATTATCGGATTTTCAATTCTCAATAACCGGCTCAGCCGAAATAAAACATAAAGATAAGGGGGATTTCCTTTGAAAAACAAAAAGTCGCTGTTTTTTGAAATAGTTCGTTATGGAATTATTTTTGGTATCGCAATCGCACTTTTGTTTCCCCTCTATTTTATGATTATGAATTCATTCAAATCAGAGGGCGGATTTCATTTGAATAAATGGGCGCCAAGCTTCAGCGATGTTAATTTTGAAAATTACTCAATCGCATTTAACGCCGTAAAAAGCTATCTGGTAAACAGCTTTTATCTTGCTGTGCTGATTACCTTTTTGATTCTGTTGATTTCAAGCATTACCGCGTATGTGTTTGCGGTTCATGAATTTCCGGGAAAAAAGGTGTTGTTTTTTGCTATTATCATTGTGCTGATGATACCGGGCATTCTGACCTTTATTCCAACCTATCAGATTATCCGGTTCCTGGGACTTAACGACAATCATCTTGCTGTTATTATTCCCGGTGTGGCGGGCGGACAGATTTTTACCATCTATGTGCTGCGCGGATTTTTCGAACAAATCCCAAGGGATATAACCGAAGCGGCACGCATTGACGGAGCAAATGACCCTCAGCTGATTTTAACGGTTATTTTGCCGCTTGCAATGCCAATGCTTACCACGATGGGAGTGCTGTCGATTATCGGGCAGTGGAACAATTACATGTGGCCGTTGGTAACTCTGCCTTCGCGTGAGCTTTGGACAATTCCGATCGGCATACGTTTTTTGTCCGAGGCAGGCAATATCCGCACAACGGTGCAGTATGCGGCATATACAGTCGTGTCAATTCCTCTGATTGTCCTGTTCGGATTTACCATGGACAAATTTGTAGAGGGCTTAAGTTCAGGAGCGATTAAGGGATAGATTCAACAGGAGGAAGCATTTTGAAAAAACATTTACGAATAATTACGGCGTTGCTGTCTGTTTCGGTTATTTTATTCGGCGCATTGACTTTTTTTACCGCTCAGGCACTTTTGTCCGGCAGACCAAAGCATAAATTAGAGGGTGATGTTACGGCAAATCCGAATTATGACCCCTTAACTGTCGGGATTACTTCAAATGAAGCCGGACTTATGACGCAAAACATATGGGATGACAAAATCGGAGCGTTTCGAACATGTACCCGAAAGGAAGCTCCTGACCATTGGCGCGTGGCATTTGTTGAGGATAATACAATGATGCTTTGGGCTATGAGCAAGGGCATGTACAAATGGAGCCATCATCAGGGCTATGGTGCCGCCACACGGGATTTTATTTTGAAAAATATCAAGGATGAGCTGAAGGGCACCTTTTACATGGGTGAATACAGCGGAGCTTCCGACAATACCTTCGTCAAAACTGTCGATACCCCGGACGGGCTTCCATTTGTATTCGAGGATCCCTATGTTCCATTTATGCCGTTATGGGGTGTAGTTGTGTATACCATGGCATATCCGAATCAGGACGGACAGTATCCTGCCTCATACTATCAAAATTATATTTCCCTCATGCTTGAAAATGAATATAAGCTGGTGGGCGACAGCGAATTTCCAAAGGAAAACACAACATCGTCCTTGGGCTTTTTTATGGCATCCTGTGCAAACTGGTATAAGTTTACCGGCGAACAGCGGTTTTATGATTATGCTCAAAAGACCTTTGAAATTATAAAAACACGGGTCAATGACGATGGCTTGATTCGGGAAGCGCCAAGCGGCGCGGTAAACCCTCTGCGACACATTCAAACGGTATGGGCGCTATTTGAAAGCCACAGGAGCGGTCTTAAAATTGACGGCTTGTATGAGCTTTATGAAAATACAAGAGATTACATGAAAATCTCAAAGGACGGCAAAGGTATTTATCTTGTAACCGACAGCCGTTCCAACCGTTTTGACGACAGTAATTGTACACAGCTTCAAATCGCCTATGGATATTATGCGCTGGCGCAGGAATCGGCAGACGGCGAGGCATTCGCACACGCATATAAAACCATGGAGGAAAACCGCCTGAATATCGGTACGGAATCACAGCCTTTTTACGCATACAGCACATGGGTGACTACTCCCGAGGGCGAAAACAGGGGAACGGGAACCATTGAGGGGAATTCCATGGCGTTTTTGACCGAATGGTGGAACAGTATGTTGAATGATACAAAATAAGGAGAAGTCCATGAAACGAAAAATATCGGTATTTATTTTAATTATTTCCATAACAGCGTTGTTTTTTTCAGGATGTCAAAACACCTTTGACCCTACAAAAATCAAAACGGAAAAGGACTATCAGAATATGATTGAAGCTTTACAGGGTGCGCCTGAGCCTGCGCCGGTTGACAGCTGCGACATTCATGCCGATGGCGGTATGATTTATAATCCTTTGTCTAAAGAAGCCAAAAAGACTAATAATCTTAAAAAGTACAAGGAAACTGAAAAAGGGGAGCTTTCTCAAAACGGCATTACCTTGAAATACACGGTTCCGACCGATATAGCTCCGTATGATGTTGTGCCTGTGGAATATGAGCTTTCTGTTCCGGACGGTGTAAGCTATCCGGTTCATGTGGAGGCGACCGCCTTTGAGGAGGCAAAGCGTACAGGCGGCAAGCCATTTTATGACCTGACCATCCCGGGAGAAACCAGGCTTACATATGAATTTTTAGGTTATGTATCGGGAAAGTCCAACGGCAGCCGCAACCACATTGAGCCTGACTTAAGCGACAGCCCGGCTGAGGCATATCCTGCTTACACAGCGGGAGAGCTTGTTAAGTCGGGAACTCTTGAAGCGGCTGATTATCACTGGTTCCGCTTTAAATACACCAATGAGGGTGACACCATTCTGGACAGCGAGGGCGCAGGGGCACTCCAGTTTATGCCTGAGCTGATGAAAAGAAACGCAAACGGAAGCTATGATATGATAGGCCGTCCCTACAATAAATTTTACCAGATGCTTGATTATCTTTATCCGGGCGAAAGCCGTGAAATATGGATAAGCTTTGGTCCTCATGCCGATACTCCGACAATGACCACCGGACTCAGCACAGGGGAATACCGTATTATGCTCAAAGCAATATACCGAAATCCGCAGTCATTTCCCGAAAATTTTTCGCGCACCCAGTTCGGCGGCTCGGATATGTCAATCTCTTATTTTGATTTTTCAGTGGCGGGCGCGGCGGCGGAAACACCGGTGAATAGTTGCGTTAACACCTTTAACGCCAAGGGTCAGCATAATAAATGGCTGCACAGCTTTGAGGAGTTTATGACCGGCTTTGATTCGCATCTGAAAGCTGGAGAAACCAGGGGCACTGTGTATGTGCAGGCAGCGTCATTTACCGAGCAAATTACGGTTAAGCTTATTACAACCGAGCCGCTTGGGCTTGCCGCGGTCGCAATTCCGGTAAAGGTAGACACAAGCAAAGCGGTCGTTAAATTAAATGCTAAAAACGAAAACTACACCGTAAAAAGTGACGGAACACGTTTCCCGACAATTGTCAGCCAGTCCATGGCTGACATGAGGGGAAACATTCAGCTGTCCCCATATCCTGCTGAAAAAATCGCTTCGGATTTGCTTGATATGCAGTCCTGCGGTATCAGCTTGATTGCGACTACCGCTATGCCCTGGCTGTACGATTTTATGGGCAACCGTGTATCGACAAGTCAGCTCAAGGATAATTTTCAGGGCGACGCTTTCCGGTTTATGCTTGACGCGGCACGGGTTACGGGACTTCAAACCGAAGCCATCGGAAATTATCCATTTACACGAATTACCGTGGGCGGAGTGGCAAACTGGGCGGGCACAGATGACTATTCGCTTTCTCAGGCCGACCCGCAGTGGGGTGTAGAAGCTTCGGCGTGGAATAAAAATCTGGTGCCGGCAAATGCGGTACAGGCTATTTATCAGTTCCTTCGCTGGGGCGACAACTACCATATAGATAATAAGGGCAGGCTTCAGTTTTCCATTGAGGATACCCGCGGCTGGATGCGTGTGGATATGAACACCCGAAATCCCTTGGGGGACGAGGGCAAAAAAGCCTTTGCTCAGTGGCTTGCCGATAAATATCAGACGATTGAAAGGGTCAATGAAGCGTGGGGAACAGCCTATACGTCCATTGATAAAATTGACCCCGAGGCTGAGGGTGTTACCGCTCCTAACGGATGGAAATATGAATACAATTCCGGTGTAGGATTCGGTGACTGGACAGCGGCTATAACCGACTTTGATATTTTCAGAACCGAACAGCGTTCAAATAATTATAAGGATTTTTTACAGCAGGTCAGCGGTACTGCTCCCGATTCTGGCGTTACCATGCGAACAGAGGGCGCAAACTGGATGGTGGCGGGACTTCCCTCCGATTCGAAAAATTCTCACTATAGGCACATATATTACAGTCAGCGCCGAAATGCCATGATTGCCGAGATTATGCAGGCAGGGCAAACGGTAAAAAGCCACAGCGATTATATGACCCTTCCCTACACTCCAAGCGAAGTGAAAGAGCTTACAGAGCTTTCGGTAAAGCAGGGCATTACACCCATGTATCTGACACAATTTGACAATATGCGTGACATCGCCGTCAATGAAATGTACGGTACAGCCTTTGACGGGCACTACAATATTTCTGACGGAGCATCAAAAGGGGTGTTCATTCATACCCTGACAGCGGTATTCCCCTGGTTTGACGCAACCTATCAGGGCGGAGGAGTACCGGGAATCTTATGGCAGGACTACGAATGTGACGGTTATGCAACCGAAACACAGAAAAAGGAAATGAAATTCTTTACAGAGAAGCTTAATGAAGCAATGCAAACAAAGGACGGGCAAAAGTGGAAAACCGATTTTACGGAATCTGACCGTTCGGTGCTGCAAAATTCAAAGGCAAAATATACATACAAAAAGGAATCTGTGCAGAGCTCTGTTGACAAGGTGAAAAACGGATTCAATCCAAATTAAGAAAGGTCGGATAGCATGAGTATGACGGGAAGAGAACGGTTTATTTGTGCTCTTCAAAACAAAAAGCCTGACAGAATGCCATGCCAGGTACACTCCTGGATGGCTTATTATCTTCAAACATATTTGGGAGGAATTGATTCTCTTGCGGCATATGAGCGTTTTGGAATGGACCCTGTAATCTACACAAATCCCTTGTTCATATACGACCCGAAGGATTTGCAAAGCTGGGAGGAAAAGCTTTTTGAGTTAGGCACGGATGCAGATGGATACAGCCGTTGGAGGCGTGTTATCACCACGCCCAAGGGACAGCTGATTACCGAGGGTGCCCGAAACCAATACACCGAATGGATTACAAGGCAGCCTGTCAAAACCGAGCAGGATTTTGAGATGTGGAACCAATATATACCCCTGCCGGTTCAGGTGGACTGGACTCCTGTGCGAGAAGCAAAAAAGCAAATCGGAGAGAGCGGTATTGTCAGAGGTTCGTATTTTGATTTTGGACAGGGCAGCCCGTGGCAAAGCTTTGTAGGGTATCTGTATGAGGTTGAGGATGCCATATATGATGCGGTTGACCGCCCCGAATGGCTTCACCGTGTGCTTGATTCAATGCTTCGAAAGAAGCTTCGGGTGCTTGAGCTTTGTGAAAGGATGGAGCTTGATTTGGTGGAAACAGGCGGCGGTGCAGGCTCCAGTACAGTCATAAGCCCTAAAATGCACAGGGAGTTTTGTCTGCCCTATGACCAAAAGCAGCACAAAGCGCTGAAGGAAGCGGGTGCTTTGGTGGTGTATCATCTGTGCGGCGGACTTATGCCGCTTCTTGAAATTGTGGCTGAAAACGGCGCTCATGCGTTGGAAACCATGACACCGACCGAAATGGGAGGTGACTGTGACCTTGCAGAAGCAAGCAGGCGTGCAGGCGGAAAGCTGGCATTTATCGGAGGATTCGACCAGCAGCGCGGATTTGAAAACGGTAATCCGGAAATCATCAGGGAAATGGTTCGAAAGCTCTTTAATGACTGCCCTGACGGAGGATATATCTGCTCACCCTCCGACCATTTCTTTTTTGGACATCCCGACAATATTAAAACCTTTGTTGAAACAGCAAGAGAATGTGTTTACAAATAGGAAACGGGAAAAGAATAACAATAAATTGGTGATTTGATTGAAAAATGTACATATCCTTCCGCACACTCACTGGGATCGCGAGTGGTATCTTCCCTTTGAGGAGTTTCGCTATTATCTGGTAAGAACGATTGACCGTTTACTTGATGAGCTTTCCGGAAATCCGCAATACGGCTGTTTTCACTTTGACGGACAAACGATTTTGCTCAAGGATTATTTTGACATACGTCCGGAGAGAAGAGAAGAGCTTTTACACCGGGTCAGACAGGGGAAAATCGCAATCGGTCCCTTTTATGTGCTTCAGGATGAATTTTTAACAAGCGGAGAGGCCAACATACGAAATCTTGCGCGCGGACTTAGGGAAATGAAGGATTACGGCGGTTCCTCATACATTGGTTATCTGCCCGATACCTTCGGACATTTTTCTCAAATGCCTCAAATTCTGACGGAATTCGGCATTGACAATGCGATTTTTTGCCGCGGACTTGTTTCCTCCTATGACCATATGAGAACACCGGACGCACAGCTTTCACCGTCCGAGCTTCTATGGGAGGGCGCTGACGGAAGCCGTGTGGTCGGACTTTACGGCTCAGACTGGTATAATAACGCGGGAAACCTGCCGGCAAATATAAAGGACTGCGCGGAATATATAAAAAATACGGCGCAAAGCGCTGACAAAAAATCTGTAACAGGGGAGCTTTTGCTTTATAACGGCTGTGACCATCAGCCTCCGGCAAAGGGATTGCCGCAGATGATAAAAGCGGTAAACGAAGAGCTTGCCGGAGAATATAAGGTGTGTTGCTCCGACATGAATACAGTCATACAGTCGGCGCGAAATCAAAGGGATAAGCTTGCAGTTTATAAGGGCGAGCTTACAGGACAGCAGACAGACGGATTGTTTTCTTTTATTCATACAGCCTCGGTTCGTGTCGATATCAAGCGGCTCAATCAAAAAAACGAAAGCTTTCTGGAGCGAATCGCCGAGCCGCTGACCGCCATGGCATATGCAGAGGGACTACCCTATGCCAAAGCATATATGGAAAGAGCATGGGAATATCTCATGCAAAATCATCCTCACGACAGCATTTGCGGATGCGGTGATGACGCTGTGTACCGTGAAATGGCGGTGCGCTACGAAAAAAGCCTTCAAGCGGCGGGAATGATTGCAAAGGAAGCGGCGCAGTATATCGCAGAGCGAACAGACATGAAAACAGCTCCCGTGGATACAGAGGACTTTACCCCTGTTCTGATTTTTAATCCATATTCGTATTCTTTGTCACAACCGGTTGAGATTACGGTGAATTTTCCAAAGGATACTGCTGTTTGTGGTCTTGAGATAAAAAATCATAAGGGTGAAGAGATAGCCTCCTCGGTAATCAGTCAAAAACAGATATTTGCCTTTGAATTGCCCGAGGACGGCTTCAGGATTTCCAAAACTCTAAAGCAGGTCAAGGCGGTTGTTTTTATGGAGAATCTGCCGCCGACAGGGTATACAGTGATTTTTGTAAAGCCGGCTGAAAAGCTTGCAGAAGCAGAAAAACCAATGTCGGTAACAAGGCTGGACTGCGACTTATACAGCGCAGCTTTTGCACAAAACGGAAGCTTTACCTTAACCGATAACGATACAGGTATTTCGTCGGGAGCTATGGGCATTTTTGAAGATTCGGGCGATGTGGGAAATGAATACACATTTATGTCACCAAACGGGGATGAAACGGTTGTCCCCGAAACCGCTGATGTCACATTGCTGCGCGAGACGGCTCTGGCATACGAGGTAGAGGTGACATCGACTGTGCTTCTGCCCGAGGGATATGAACGTCTTAAAAACGGTACAAAGGCTGCTGTGCGTTATGACGGCGCGGAGGATTACAGCGCGGGAAAGAAAAAAAGCAAAAGAAGTCACAAAAAGCTTCCGACAGAGTTAAAAACAGTTCTGACCTTTTATAAAAAACAAAAGCGTGTCGATATGAAAACAAGCCTTGTAAACATGACGGAAAATCATCGTCTGCGAGTACGCTTTTGCACAGGACAGCCGAAGGATTATTGTCTTGCTCATACGCCCTTTGACATTGTAAAGCGCGGTGTGAATGACCGTCCGAATTGGACGCAGGACGACAAAAGCGACCGTATGCAAGCCTTTGCGGCTGTCGGTGACAAGGAACAGTTTTTGCTGTCGGGACGCGGACTGTATGAATACGAATACTTTGCAAACGGCGACATTGCGCTAACTCTGCTTCGCTGTGTTGACGAAATGGGAGACTGGGGATATTTCCCGACTCCCGAAGCTCAGATGAAGGGTAAACACTGCTTTGAATACGTGCTGTTTTTTGGCGAAAAAAGTCAATTTTCAGAAATGAGCCGTGACGCACTTTGCTATTACGGCGGGAATCTGTATTCGGTGCAAAAAAGCAATGAAACAACAGGCGCAGAGCTTCCGCTCCAAAAAAGCTATTTTTCCGCAGAGGGAAGAGGATATCTGTCAGGTGCATTTAAAGTATCCGAAAATGGCGGCTCGCTGATTGCGCGGCTATATAATCCCTTTGACAGGAAGACAACGGTAAGGTTTAATGCTGAAGGCGAAATGCGGCTTTCCGATTTGCCGGAAGAAAAGGAAGCTCCTTTACATGCGGATTCGCTTGATATTTCACCAAAAAAGATATGTACAATTAAAATAATTTAAACAGAGGAATGGTCATAAAGATGGAAAAAAGCTATCTTGATTATGTCAACATAAAACAGGGGACAAAATCGACTCCCCGTTTTTCAAGCGGAGGTACTCAGGCGTTTACCGCCGTTCCTTTTGCGATGTCGGCATATTCTGTTCAAACAAGATTTCCGAACACCAATGCCTTCACGGACAGCTGGTATTATCATCCTGACGACAGAAGCTTTGAGGGTATTCGTCTGACTCATATTGCATGTAACTGGATTGGAGATTACGGTCATACGGTCTTTATGCCGCAAAGCGGAACACCCTATCTTAGCGAGCATTCGCGCTGGTCAGGATTCCGTCCCGGGGATACAATTCTTCGTCCGGATTACCTGAGGGTAACACCCCTTCGCTACCGATATACGCTGGAGCTTGTACCGACAGCACGCTG
>JGI994J12354_10004411_pt1 | contig 12663 bp, 12 predicted proteins | sample IntmicLarv3ML3BL_FD_12354 | JGI IMG/M metagenome (IMG submission 12354)
AGCTCCCGCCATAGACAGGATTGGCATTTACGACCAAGGCCGTACCCAAAACGCGTCCGCAACCGTTGATTTTAGGTAAAATTACGTAATCTTCACTCGGAACCGTCGCTTTTGTACGATTCCAATAACAATGAAAATAAAGTGCATCTTCATCAGCTTTTTCTAAAGCCGTAAAATTCACGTCATAAAAAAAGTGCAGTAAATCCTTGTCCGATTCATTCGTAACCACTATTTTAGCCGACTTTTTAAATGGCATCGGAATAAAAGCATTAAACGAACGTCCTTCGGGACTTGCGAAAAGTTCATTTTCGAATGTGCAAAGATAACTTCCGCACGAAAAAAAGTCGCCGAAAGGAGCTTCAACCGCCGGTTTTTCCGCACCGTCCCAATAACAGCGAATAACAAGAGATCTCAGCATTAACGCACTTCTGTCGCTGATTGTTACCCATATACGGTTGATAATGCCTGCACCTTCACTGTAATCGAGCAAAGTTATGCTTTTACCTGCCGCAATCCGATCGAACGCATGCCCTTTCGCACCATTATTTTCACTCGCCGCTGAACCTTTTTTTGCTGTTAAATTTTCAAAACTCGACCATCGTGTCTGTCCTTCAGGTTTTGAATATAATTTTGACATAACATATCCTCCAAATTAATTTTACGATATTTATTTCAGGTGATTTTCATATATAATTATATAATTGCATTTCTGCTATTTTCCGAAAAATAATACTATTAATTTTCATCACGATATTTCCGATAATAAAAATAACTGTCACTCTCCATATTCGGTTGAAAATGACCCATCGGCATACGTTTTTCGAACAATTCAAATCCGCATTTTAAAATAAATTTATTCGAAGCTTCATTAGCAGAATCAATCGTAGCAATCAAATATTTAGTATCAAACATTTGAAAATACCATTTAATCATTGTATTTACAGCGTCAAGCATATATCCTTTACGCTGAGATTTTTCCGACATAAAATATGCAATTTCCGTTTCATTCAACGTTTCTTCGAATCCGAAACCTACCATACCAATCATTTCGTCATTTTCAGGTAAAACAACTGCAAACCGCTTATTCGCATTTTTTCCGACAGGATTTTGTGTTTGAATATAATCAATAAAACCATAATAATCTTCCGCAGAATTCATATTTTTCGACCAATCACACATAAAACGGGCAATATTCTTTTCTTTGGAAATATTTAAAATATTTTTCGCATCTTTACGTTCAAAATCACGAATAATCAATCTTTTTGTTTTAATTTTCATTTTCAGCTCCAAATTTAATTAATATAATTATATCATAATTAAAACAAAATTTCAATAAAAATATATAAAAAATAATAATTAATAATCTAAAAAACATCCGAAAAAATTTAATGTTAAAAATTTGTAGTCTTTATTTCGCTAATCTTGAACATTGATTATTAAAATATTTGAGCAATTTTCTTGTTTCGTTTTTTTCGAAAAATTTTTTATTTATTTTATAAAAACGCTTGACAGTCAGATTGTTATATGCTATAATAAATTCATACTAATTTAGTATGAATTTGGGAGGAACATATGTATCTCACAATGGAGCAAGATTACGCAATTCGGATTGTATATCAATTATACAAATCCAACGAAAAAGTCGATGTAAAAAAACTTTCCGAAAAAACAGGTGTAACGCCGTCATTTACGCAAAAAATTATGCGTAAACTCAACATAGCGGGATTAGTTACTTCCACAAAAGGTATTTACGGCGGCTATACCGTTTCAAAATCTGCCGAAAATATCAGTATTTTTGACGTCATTATCGCCATCGAAAATAACACTGCAATAAATTCGTGTTTGAACGGAAAATATGTTTGCAATAACCCCAATACAATCGATAACAACGGCGTTTGCTGTATTCAATGCGAAATCGAAAAAATCAACAAACAAGTAGACGATTCACTTAAAGCGCTTACATATGATAAAATCCTGCACCAATAAAAATAAAAAATTTTAGATTGCAATTGAAAGGAATACCAAAATGAAAAAATTTGTATGTACAATATGCGGCTATATCCACGAAGGCGAAACTCCGCCAGAAAAATGTCCCCAATGCAACGCACCTAAATCAAAATTCAAAGAATTAATCGAAGAAAACGAAAACGATTTTTCATGGGCAGACGAACATCAAGTCGGCGTAGCAAAAGATATAAACCAAGACGTAATAGACGCTCTAAAAGCCAATTTCACGGGCGAATGTACCGAAGTGGGTATGTATTTAGCCATGTCAAGAGTAGCAGACAGAGAAGGTTTCCCTGAAATAGCCGAAGCTTACAAACGAATAGCTTTCGAAGAAGCTGAACACGCAGCAAAATTCGCCGAATTATTGGGCGAAGTTGTAACAGACAGCACAAAAAAGAACCTTGAATTAAGAGTAGCAGCCGAAAGCGGTGCATGCAAAGGCAAAAAAGACCTTGCAACAAAAGCAAAAGAATTAAATTACGACGCAATCCACGACACAGTCCACGAAATGGCAAAAGACGAAGCACGCCACGGCAAAGCTTTTTTGGGATTGCTCAACAGATATTTTAAATAAAAATTTTTCTTGACTTTCGCTTTCATTTCTGATATACTTATTAAAATTATCGAAAGGACAACTACTGTGAACAGATTTTTATTAAACAAAAATTTCGCTTTTTCACCCAAGTCTGCGCATCCGTTCGGATTCACAGGCTTAGTCCTTTTTGATTTTTATAAAGAGTAACAAATATATTATAAAAACATTAAACGGCTAAGAAATTTATTTCATAGCCGTTTTTTATTTTTGGAGGTAAAATTATGTCAGAATTAATTAAAAGTTATTATGAAAATTACAACGAAGACGGACGTTTATTCCGCGACAAGGCTCATTTGCCCGAATGGCTGACCACAATCAAATATTTCGACCGCTTATTCAAGCCGAACAGCCGCATTTTAGACGCTTGCGCAGGAACAGGCATATACTCTTTTTATCTTGCCGAAAAAGGTCATGATGTCATTGCTGCAGATCTTTCCGAACACAATATTAATATCCTCAAAAATAAACCAAACGCCGAAAAACTCGCAGATATAGACGTTTGTAATGTTCTCGATTTATCACAATTCGAAGAAAACAGTTTCGACGCCGTTTTATGTATGGGTGCATTATATCACTTAAAAACAGTCGACGAAAAGAAAAAAGCGATAACCGAATGTGTTCGTGTTTGCAAAAAAAATGGATTTATCGCTCTTTCATATTTGAACAAATATCCGATTATTATCGACGAAATTTCGCCGAATATCGATAATATCGATTATATATTGAATTTTAATGAAGAGCCAAACAACATTTTTATGGCAACAACACCAAAAGAAATAATTAATCTTTCCGAAAATAACGGTATAAAAATTTTACATAACATCGGAACCGACGGATTATCTTTCATTTTACGTGATAAAATAAATTCGGCAAGTGATGAAAATTTCGAAAAATGGATGAATTTCATGTACGAAACCTGCGAAGACGAACACATTCTCGGGCTTAGCATGCACGGACTTTTAATCGGAAGGAAAGAATAATGTATAATTTATTCAGAAACGCAGCATGGTTGTATGACACGGACAACCGTGATAATTTGCTTGATGATATCCCTTTTTACATCGATTATGCCAAACAGCAAAACGGCGAAATTCTTGAACTCGGCTGCGGAACGGGTCGAGTTGCGTTAAAACTTGCCGAAAACGATTTTCATGTCACAGGATTAGATTTATCGCAGGAAATGCTCGATATTTTTCGTAGTAAATTGAAAAAACGTCCAAATCTTAAGCAAAATATCACCATCATTCACGGTAATATGGCGAATTTTAGTTTAAATAAAAAATTTTCCATGATTATTGCACCGTTCAGAGCGTTTCAAGCGTTGACTGACGAAAACGATATAAAAAATTCTTTAAATTGCATAAAAAATCACTTAGCCGAAAACGGAATTTTTATCATCAATGTTTTCGATCCAAAACCCGAACGCATGACCGAAGAAAACTGGTGTTATCTCGAAACCATTCAATGGGAACGACTTGACGAAAAAACAGGAAATTATATCGTCAAAAAACATTGGGGAGATAAAATTGATACAAAAAATCAAATAATCTATCCGCATTTTGCTTTTGAAATTACATATCCCGACAATAAAACCGAACGTATCACGGAAAATTTGCAACTAAAATATTATTTTCAAAATCAATTACAAATGTTAATCGAAAACGCAGATATGGAAATTATTGAAACATTTTCATGGTACGATAAAACTCCCTTAGGTGGGCGTGAAATAATTTTTATTTGCAAGAAAATCTCAGTTTAAGTGATAAATATTCACAAAATGAGTACTGGACTTTTATTTTAAAATATATTATTATATAGCCAGATATTTTAAATAACAAAACGGAGGATAAAATGGCTATATATATAAATGAAAAATTAAAACAATTCAGAAAAGAGCATGATTTAACACAAGAACAATTGGCAAATATTTTCAATGTCTCTCCCCAATCCGTCAGCCGTTGGGAAACAGGTGCAACCTATCCCGACATGGAGCTTTTGCCGTCAATTGCGTCACATTTTAACGTTACAGTAGACGAACTTCTTGGCGTGGATAAAATCAAAGATACAAAGTTAATAGAAGAATTAGATAAAGAAATATTAAAAAAGTGGTCAAAAGGTCACATTGATGAAGTGCTAAGAATGTCAAGAAACGCAGTACGCGAATTTCCTCATGAATATAATTTTCAAATTTGTCTCGCTTTAGCTTTGAGTATGAAAATTGATTCAGATGACAAAAATAATAAAAATCTACTCGAATCTATTAAAATTTTAGAACATATAATTGAAAATTGTGTAGATGACAACATAAGACATCGAGCGTTATTTAATCTTTCACAAAACTATATAAAAGCAGGAAATAAAGCAAAAGCTATTGAAACAGCAAAAAAATTACCAATTTTAGGTAATTCAAGCCAGCTTCTTTTAACACAACTTTATGAAGGCGAAGAATTACATGATCTTTTAAAAAATAATATCATAAATTTAACGGGAACACTTGTAAATAACCTTGATATTTTTTCTAATTCTATGTATAATTTTAATGAAAATTCAGATGATAAAATATTTTTTTCAAAAAAAATAATCAATATTATTGAAATTATATTTGAAAATGGTGATTACGGACATTATCATCATACATTATTTTACAATAATATGAATCTGTCCAGAAATTATTATAAATTACAAAATTTTGAAAATGCGTTAAATTGCCTGGAAAAAGCGGCACAACATGCGATAGCAATAAGTGAACTATCGGATGATTTTCGACACACGAGTGTTGCTGTTCGAGGCACAAAAAATACGATGATAATGCTGAAAAACAGTTCCACAAACCAAAGTTATGATATGTTAAACGAATTAAATCATAATTTCGACTTATTAAAAGATGACGAACGCTTCAAAACCGCTATTTCCAATTTGGAAAAACACGCAAAATCAGAATAATTTCCGAAAAAAACCACTTAAAACTTCAAAAATTTTAAGTGGTTTGAATTTATTTTTGATTAATTTCCCAATTTTCCGAATCGGTCATTTATCGCCAAAGCGGGATCAACAGGGACTTTTGCGGGTATTGTGTCTTTTGGAATCTGTATGTCGTCGTAATTTTTCAACGGTTTTTCAAAAAATTCTTTCGGCAGCCATTCTTTTTCGGCTTCGAACATTTCTATTACCATTTTTCGAATTTCGCTTAGTGTTAAAACGCTTGAAGTCAGCGGATCCATTGCAATCGCCCAGAATGCGAGTTCAGGATCATTTTTCATGCAGGCTTCCACCGCTAATTTTTGGACGTTGATATTTGTCTGGTTCATCGCCGCCAGCTGTGACGGAAGTTCGCCGATTACGGTTGGGTGCAATCCCATTTTATCCGCAAAAACAGGGATTTCTACGCATGCGTTGTTCGGTAGATTGGTTATGTAATTCTTGTTCGTAACATTTCCGTTAAATTTGAACGGAATGCCCGTTTCCATCGCTTCCATTATATATGAACAATATTCTTTGCTCCGAATTTCGAGTTTGCCGCTTTCCATCGAAAGCGGTTCGATTTTCGAAAATTTATCTTCCAGTTTTTTCGAAAAATAGTAATATGCACCCGTTTCGCCGCCGAAATCAGGCATATCGCAATATAAATCAAGAGCTTTTTGGTTTTTTCTGAACCACGGAAGATATTCGGAAAGATGTCCGGTCGATTCAGTCATGAAATATCCGCCGTGCCTGAACACTTCACCGCGAACTTTTTCGTTCATATAATATTCGGGTTGTTCGATATTATCACGCAGCATAGGGTATAAATCACGATTTTTATGCTTCAATTCCAAGAACCAAGCCATATGATTGATTCCTGCCGCTATGTAATCTATTTCCTCTTTCGGCACATTTGTGTATCCCGAAATCAAATCCAAAGTCGTCTGAACACCGTGACAAAGCCCGACATAACGCAGATTCGTCGCATTTCCGAGGAACGAACACACGCCGCCCATCGGATTGACATAGTTCAAAACGAAAGCATCGGGACACAATTCAGCCATTTCATCAGCCATTTCTTTTAAAATATGTGCTGTACGATATAATCTGAACATGCCGCCCGGACCGAGAGAATCGCCGATACACTGGTCAACACCATATTTCATCGGAATTTTATAATCCTGTTCATACGCTTTCATACCGCCGATTTGAAACATCATGACCACGTATTTTGCGTCTTTGAAAGCGTCTTTACGATCGGTTGTCGCATAAATTGTTGTCGATAAATTATTATCTTTAATCAGTTTTTGTGCATATTTGCACATATTATCGATTTTCAGTTTAGTCGGAGACATCAGAGCTATCTCAAAACCGTTCAAAGACGGCGTTTGCAAGATATCATTGAGTAAAGTCCGACAAAAAACCAAGCTACCTGCGCCGATAAAAGCAATTTTATTCTTAGCCATAATTTCTCCGATCTGATTTATATAAATTTTAATACATTTGCATAACAAAAAGATCTCCGTTTATACACGAAATTTCAGCGTCTTTACCGATAAATTCGTTGCTCACACCAATCGGAGAACCAAAAATCAACGTATAATTATCCAGTTCGAATTTTAAATTTTTCAGCGTAACACCTTCAACCCGGTCATTTACGGGAAAAACCGAAATAAATTGACAAGAAACATCATTCGGATAAACCACAGTTTCTCCGCCTTTTACATACGTTATTTTCGTGTCATCGTCGTAAATATAGCCATTTCCGCCATTTTGGTATATATATCTGAGCAACTCGATATTTGCGTAAGTATGATCAAGGCGACCGTGCAAACCACCTATTAAAACAAAATCTTTATAACCGCGTGAAAATGCCGTTTTTAAGGCAAAAAACGTGTCTGTTTCATCTTTTTGACTGGGTAATGCGATGATTTCTGTTTTAAGAAAAGCATATTGATTTATGTTAATCGAATCAAAATCACCGACTACCAAATTCGGCATAACATCCATTTTCAGGGCTGTTTCAAGTCCTATATCCGCACAAATCACAAAATCATTACGCTTAAATTTAAAATTTATTTTTTTAGCTTCCGAATAACAAAATATAATACATCTCATATCGTTTCAGCTCCGTTTTTCATTGAAAAATTGCATAAATATTGCATTTTTTATATGTTTTTTTCGTCTTTTTTGTCTTCCCAGGGCTTAAAAACACCAATTTCTTCATACATTTTTATATAACTTTCATGCCTGGAACGAACAATTTTATTTTCACTAAGTGCTTGTAAAACAGCACAACCTTTTTCTTTAATATGTGAACAGTTTAAAAATTTGCAATTCTCATGATATTCCGTAAAATCAGGGAAACACATAGCCAATTTCGTTCGATCTTTAATATTGAAATCACTGAGCATCAGGTTCGAAAAGCCCGGTGTGTCGATAATAAATCCGCCTGTAGGTAATTTAAACAATTCTGCATGTCTGGTTGTGTGTTTTCCGCGCATTAATTTTCTGCTGATTTCACCCATTTTTTCACTCAACGATGAATCAAGAGCATTCAAAATACTGGTTTTTCCTACGCCTGAAACGCCGCTCAATGCACATGTACAACCATTAATTTCTTTTTGCAGCTGACCAATTCCCTGATTATTTGTTGCACTCATGTATAAAATATCCACGCCTATATTTGAATAAATGTCAGCGACATGATTTAAATCGGGTAAATCCGTTTTATTTAATATAATTATCGGTTTAATATCATTAAAAACTGCAATTGTCAGCATTTTGTCAATATTAAAGATATTCGGTTCGGGATCTTTGGTAGCAACGACGATAAACAATTTATCAATATTCGCAACCATCGGACGAATTAAACTGTTTTTTCGTTCAAAAATTTTTATAATGACATTATCTTCAACTTCGACAAAGTCGCCAACCATCGGAATTATACCGTCTTTTCGGAATATCCCTCTCGGCTTGCATATCATTTCATCATCGTTTATCTTGACCGTGTAATATCCGCCGACACCTTTGATGATTAACCCTTTAAAAATATTATTATTCATCAACGCCACTGCTTGTTAAATCTTCAACATACGTTCCCTGTGCAATTGCCTGGCTTATACTTCCCTTGCTGACAATTATTGTGACACTTGAACCGCTGTCAATAATGTTATCTGCCGATGGAATCTGCGTTATTACAACACCTGTTTTAACAACATCATTATATTCTTCGATAATATCCGCAGTTAAACCCTGCTTAAACAAATCGGCAAGTGCCGCGTCTTTAGTCTTTTTAACTACATCAGGAACAAAAACCTGTTGAATTTCCGAACGATAGCTTATATACACTTTAATTGGCGTTCCTACGCTTACAGACGTTGATACAGCCGGTTCGGTTTTTAAAACAATTCCCTCTTTTTGCGTATCGTTGGGCATTAAAATTTTATCGAAATATAAATCAACTTCTTTAATTAGTACTCTCGCCTGAGCTTCGTCAAGTCCTGTGATTTTCGGCACTGTGACCATACGTTTGCCTTTACTGACGATAACTTTCAATTGTTTTCCTTTATCAAATTTACCGTCCGCCGGATCCTGACCGATGATTATTCCCGCTGCAACTGTATCGTCATATGTATTTTCTTCTCTTATTTCAAAATTCTTATTGATTTTTTCGTCAGCTCGCACTTCCAAAATGGTTCTGCCGACAACAGACGGAACATCCACTAATTGTTCCGCAAATTTATCAACGAATGTGAACATGAATCCTGCACCGATTGCAACGAGAATGAACGCTAAAAAAGCTCCCGCAAAACCCGCTAAAATCCTGTTTCTTATGACATTCCATTTCCACGAGTTCCTTTTTTTATTTTTTACGTCTTCGTTTTTTTGCGGTTTATCAATATTATTTTCATTTTGATAAATGTCAATAACTTTTGTCGAATTGTCATTATAAATTTTTTTATAATTAAATTCGATTGTTTTATCAGCTAAAATTTTCGCTAAATCTTTGAACATTGCCATCGCATTTTCATATCTGTTTGCAGGATCTTTTTGCATAGCTTTCAGAATTATTTGTTCCATACCAATTGGTATTGTCGGATTCAATTCCGTAGGATTTTTCGGTGTTTGCTGTACTTGCATCAAAGCGACTGTTACCGGCGAATCACTCTGAAACGGTAATTGCCCCGTTAACATTTCATATAAAATGACACCTGTTGAATAGATATCACTTTTCGCATTCGTCGGTGCACCTTTGGCTTGTTCAGGACTGATATAATGCACCGAACCTATAGCTTTATCTGTCATTGTAACCGTGTCAAAATTCGAAACATGAGCTATACCGAAATCTGCGACTTTGATGCTCTCGTCGTCTAAAAGCATAATATTATGCGGTTTTATATCCCGATGAATAACTCCGCGTTCATGTGCGTGTTCAAGTGCCACCAAAATCTGAGCCGTAAATTTTATCGCGTCGTCTATAGGCAAAATATGTTTTTCGGTCATGAAAGTTTTTAACGTAATACCATCAATATATTCCATTACGATATATTGCGTCGCACCTTCAAAGTTAACGTCAAAAACGTCTACAATGTTATCATGCGAAAGCATTGCAATCGCACGTGATTCGTTTAAGAAACGCCTGCGTGATTTTTGATCGCTTAGAAATTCATCTTTTAAAATCTTGATTGCGACATAACGATTTTCCAGTAAATCTCTGGCTTTATAAACGACTGACATACCGCCTACACCAGTTATGTCGACAATTTTATACCGATCATTTAATATTTGACCTATTAATTTATCCATTTATGTACACCTTTTTTGAGGTTATTTAAAATTATAAAAGATACGCATTGATCAGATTTTTATTAAAACAACAGTAATGTTATCCTGTCCGCCATTTTCATTAGCCAGATTAACAAGTTTTTCGCATACATCCGCATTTGTATTGTTTTTTAAAAATTTTTCCAATGTAATATCATCAATCATATTTGTAAGTCCGTCTGAAACCAATAAAATATTATCACCTTTTTTTATTTCATAATTCGAATAATCTATATTAACATCCGATGAAACACCTAAAACGCGTGTGATTATATGTTTATACGGATGATTTTCAGCTTCTTCAACCGTAATATCACCTCGATCAATCATTTCTTGTACAACGCTGTGATCATTGGTAATACGCAGTAATCCTTCCGCCGAATGCAAGTAAACACGGCTGTCTCCTACATGTGCAACATGAAGTTTTTTATCGATTATCATAACAAAAACTATCGTTGTTCCCATTCCACGTAAACTGACATCTTTCAGAGCTGTGCTGAAAACAGCGTTATTTGCATGTTTAATCGCGTTTATAATCATTGTTTCAACGTTACGATTACGTATATTTGTCGCATCAATATTGGAAAGTATATCTTCTCGGACAGCTTTCACTGCAATTTCACTGGCGATGTTTCCGCCGTTATGACCGCCCATACCGTCGCAAACCATGCAAAAACAGCAATCTTGATCTATTTCATGGATTGCGTAATTATCTTGATTGGATGATCTTACGAGTCCGATGTCCGTTTTACCGATTAGTAACATTTTATACCTCCCAATTATCAATGAAATTTAATATTAAAAATGTTATTGCTATTGTTTTTCACTGTATCTTAACCTTAATTGTCCGCAAGACGCATCAATATCCGAGCCCAATTTTCGCCGAACCGTCGTATTTATACCGTTTTCGGTCAAGATTTTTTGAAAACGTAAAATCGAATGATGATCACTGGGTAATAAATCTTTTCCGTCAACATGATTAACCGGAATTAAATTTACATGACATAAAATATTTTTAAATAACTTGGACAATTCAACCGCATGAATCGGTTTATCATTTAAATTTTTTATTAAAATATATTCAAACGATATTCTTCGGTTTGTTTTCTCAATATATTTTTTACACGTGTTTATCAGCGTTTCTATGTTATACTTATTATTTATCGGCATAATTTTATTTCGAATAATATCGTTCGGTGCATGCAATGAAACAGATAATGTTATTTGTAAATCTTTTTGTGCCAAATCGTCGATTTTATCGCAGAGTCCGCATGTTGAAACAGAAATATGACGATGCGAAATATTTAAGCTTTTTTCATGATGTATATTATCTAAAAAAATCAGAAGATTTTCGTAATTATCAAGCGGTTCGCCCACACCCATCATAACTATATTTGAAATTTTAACTTTATTATTAGCTAAAACAACCTGTTTTAACAATTCACCCGCTGTTAAATTCCGCTGTAAACCTTTTTGCGTGCTTGCACAAAATAAACAACCCATTCTGCAGCCTGCCTGACTTGAAATGCACACGCTGTTTCCGTGTTTGTACTGCATGATGACCATTTCGATCAAAATGCCATCATATAATTCAATCAAAAATTTTGTCGTACCGTCTTTCGCAACAAATTCTTCGATAATTTTTAATTGTGTCAAAAAAGCGTTTTTTTCTAATTTTTCGATTAATTCTTTATTTATATCCGTCATTTGTCCGAAATTATCTACACCGCGATACAGCCATTGAAAAATCTGCGTCGCCCGAAAAGATTTTTCACCTAATCCTGTAATGAATTTTTCTAATTCAGGATAAGTCAAAGACATTAAATCAATTTTTTGTTCGTTCATCGTCTGCGCCTGTTTGTCAATATTAATAATCTTAATAATTGGGCTAAGGTCACGGCAAGTCCCGCCACATACGTCATTGCAGCTGCATTCAATACTTTTTTTGTACCGTTCAATTCATCTTTGTCCAAGATGTTATATTCGTTTAAAGCTCTCATCGCTCGAGAAGATGCGTTAAACTCAACAGGTAAAGTGATAAGCTGAAAAATAAATACGAACGAAAATAATATTAAACCGATATCAATTAAAAGAGGAAAACTTAAAATAAGACCTAAAATAATTATCGGCATCGAAATAATCGAACCGATGTTCGTTATCGGTAAAATCGCACTGCGAATTTTTATCGGGAAATATCCGTTGTTATGCTGAATAGAATGTCCCGTTTCATGTGCTGCTATGCCGAGTGCCGCTATTGATGTACCATTATAAAC
>JGI994J12354_10004412_pt1 | contig 12661 bp, 16 predicted proteins | sample IntmicLarv3ML3BL_FD_12354 | JGI IMG/M metagenome (IMG submission 12354)
TTCAATTTTCAAGGTCCGTTCCTCGCGGCAAAACCGCGTTGTGGGCGCCCTCTCTCAAGAGCGCTTAGCTATAATAACATCCCCCCTCTTTTACGTCAACATCTTTTTTCCTTTTTTTGCGCTAAATTTCGTAAATTTTTCAATTTATTATTTTTACAAGAAAAACCTCCCGCAAAACAAACGCTTTAGCAGAAGGTTTTTGAAAAAATCGGTAGTTCTTTTAATGAACTTACCGATTCCCTTTTTCTTTATTTAATTAAAATACAAATTTGTCTGAAAAAAAGCTATCCAGCTGGTCTATCGGGAAACGCACATTCCCCGGCTGATACTCGACCTTTTGCATTGAATCTCTTTCTCTTATTTCTACACATTTATCGATTTCCGAATCAAAATCATATACCACACAGTAAGGTGTTCCGATTTCGTCTTGACGGCGATAACGCTTTCCGATGGATTGACGATCATCAAATTCGCAAAAATACTTCTTAGAAAGTTCTTGAAAAATCGGCTCCGCCTGCGGTGACAATTTCGCAGAAAGAGGAAGAACGCCAATTTTCACCGGCGCGAGTGCCGGATGAAAACGCATAATGGTACGGACATCTCCGCCCTCAAGCTCTTCTTCATCATAAGCAGAGCATAAAAACGCCAAGAGAGCACGGTCCACGCCAAGTGCCGGTTCTACCACATAAGGAATATATTTTTCATTCGTTGCCGGATCAAAATACATCAAGTCTTCCTTCGAGGACTCCATATGTCTTTTCAAATCATAATCGGTACGGTCTGCAATACCCCATAGCTCACCCCAACCAAACGGGAAAAGGAATTCCAAATCCGTTGTCGCCTTTGAATAAAAAGACAATTCCTTTGCAGAATGATCCCGAACACGAAGCTCTTCGTCTTTAAGTCCCAAATCCTTGAGCCATTTAATACAAAATTCCTTCCAATAGGAAAACCACTCTAAATCCGTATCCGGCTCGCAGAAGAATTCCAGCTCCATTTGCTCGAATTCGCGTGTGCGGAAAATAAAATTGCCGGGCGTAATTTCATTTCTGAAGGATTTTCCGATTTGACCGATACCCATCGGGAGCTTTTTTCTTGAGGATCTCTGTACATTTTTGAAATTCACGAAAATGCCCTGCGCGGTTTCAGGACGCAGATATACTTCATTTTTACTTTCTTCGGTAACACCCATGAAGGTCTTAAACATTAGATTGAACTTGCGAACATCTGTAAAATCATGTCCGCCGCATTGAGGACAGGGGATGTTTTTTTCTTTTATGAAAGACACAAGCTCGTCACTTGTCCAGCCATCTGCGCTTTTCGCATCTCCTTGCTCTACTGTCCAATCCTCTACAATCTTGTCAGCTCTGTGACGCATCTTGCACTGGCGACAATCAATCAAGGGATCAGAAAAACCGCCCACATGACCGGACGTGACCCACACCTGAGGGTTCATCAAAATGGCACAGTCTATGCCGACATTATGAGGATTCTCTTGAATAAACTTCTTCCACCAGCAAGCCTTCACGTTATTTTTCAACTGTGCACCCAAGGGGCCGTAGTCCCATGAATTTGCAAGACCGCCATAGATATCCGAGCCCGGATATACAAAGCCTCTGGTTTTAGCTAGAGAAACGATTTTTTCCATTGATTTTTCTGCCGGCATATTTTATTCCTCCGTAGTGTCCTCTTTTGGTTCTGCTACTACTTCTTCTGTCTTTACATTCTCAGAGTCTTCATCCTTTAGAACATCCTCTATTTCTACAGAAAAATCTTCTTCTCCGTCATTTGAACCCATAATAGCCGCCATTGCCGCCGCGGCAGCCGCTGCTGCTTTTCTCTCGTTTTCCATAGCCAAATCATTTGCCTCTTTCAAGGCTTCAATTTCTGCGATGGCGGCAAGCTCTGCTGCCAATCTTCTTGCTTCTTCGATTTCCGGACGAATCGGAACTTCAATTTGGTGTACACCCTGTACACAAGCAATTTTCCCTTGCACAACTTCTTCGCAAGCAAGCGTAACCAGATTCGGGGTATCCTCTTCTACCATTGGCTGTGCGCCGTCCACCAACTGACGTGTCCGCTTTGCCACAAGCATTGCCAATGTATAACGTGTATCCACCTTCGGCAGTAATTCATCAAGTAACGGTTTAACTAACATATCATCCTCCTCATATCGCTGATACCCTTTTCGGGCAGTTTCAGTATTTTATAAAATCTATCCTTTTAGTATACGTTCTTCAATACCAATCTGTCGACTGTATTTGTATTTTTCTGCTTCTATAATAGAAATAATCCGTGCCGCCGCACTTTCTATATTATCATTTATAATCACATATTCGAAAAGGTCCGCCTTCGGAATCTCCACACTTGCCTCTAATATCCTTCGTTCAATAATCTCTTTTGATTCCGTGCCTCTTTTTTCCAGACGTTCTCTTAAATCCGTCATAGAAGGAGGAAGAAGAAAAATCGTCACGGCATTTTGATATTTTTCCATCAGGGCAAGACTTCCCGATACCGTAAGATCAAAAAGAACATCCCTTCCCTCATGAATCATCTTCATCAAAGGCGGAAGCGGTGTCCCATAATAATGATTCAGGTATAAATCATATTCCAGAATCTCTCCTTTTTTCATCATCGCCTTAAATTCTTCTTCAGTCCTAAAAAAATAGGACACGCCGTCTTTTTCATTGGCACGGCAAGGACGCGTCGTAACCGAAACGGAATGTGCAATATCCGGAAGATTCTCCCTCACCTTTGCAATAATGGTACCCTTTCCGACACCGGACGGCCCTGATACCGTTACCAGAAGTCCGTCTCTTTTCATCCCCTTCTGCGAATCAATGTCACTCAACGCTCTTCTCTCCCTTGGCATTTTTCGTCTCTAACGTTTTCTGTCAAAGCATTTTGTATCTCTTCCACCGGCAACGCCGATAAAATAATATGGTCACTATCCATAATCAAAACCGATTTGCACTTCTTCCCGGAGGACGCGTCAATCAATGCGCCTCTGTCTCTGGCATCTTGAATCATTCTTCTGACCGGTGCCGATTCGGAACCTACTACAGATACCAACCGCACCGAGGATACAATATTCCCAAAACCGATTTGAATAAATGAAGTCAACTTCTTCTCTCCCACTTATACCTATACCAGATTCTGCACTTGTTCACGAATCTTTTCTAATTCCGCCTTCATATCTACCACAAGTCCCGAAATCGTAAGGTCATTCCCCTTCGAACCGATGGTATTCACCTCACGGTTCACTTCCTGCAAAAGGAAGTCCAATTTCTTTCCTATAGAGCCGTCGCTTTCTAAGGTAAAAAGAAGCTGGCGCAAATGACTATCCAAACGCACAAGCTCTTCATCAATACTGCACTTGTCCGCAAAAACCGCCAATTCCAGTTCCTTTCTGCCTTCATCAAAAACAACGCCGCTCACAGAGGATAATAAGTCCTGCATACGGTCAGAAAGACGCTTCTTGTATTCTTCCGGAACAAGCGGCGCCCGAAGAAGCACCTGCTCACGATAATCAGAAATCAAAGCAATCTTCTCCTTCAAGTCCAAAAGAAGGCTCTCCCCTTCTTTTCTTCGCATATCAGAAATGCCTGTAAGCGCTTCGTCCAATGCCAAAAAGAGATTCTTCTCCAAAAGCTCCTCCGGCCACTCCTTCAAAGAGGGGTAATCACTTCGGGAAAACGGGCAATCGCCTGTGCCGTCGCACTGTCCTCCCGTCCGGTAATAGAAGAAATTTCCGATATTGCCTTCGAATACGCCAAGGAAAGACTCTGGTTCAAGGACACATCCGCGCCATCCGCTCTTTGATCCTCCATCGTAATGAATACATCAATCTTCCCGCGAACAAGCTGCTTTATGATTCTGTCCTTTATCTTACTTTCCAAAAACATCAAAACACGGGGACTTCTCACTTGAACATCCCCGAACCGGTTGTTTACAGATTTAATCTCTATGAGAAACCGACAGCCATCTATGGTCTTTTCTCCGCGACCATAGCCGGTCATACTTTCTGCCATATTCATCCCCTTGTAAAGCATATACTTTTACTGTGGGCATTATTATAACCCAGCGTGCAAAAACAAGCAAGAAAAAACCTCAAAAAGCTAGAGCCGCAACGGTTTGAAAGATAGATGGTCTGCTGATGTCAAACGATATTCTGTGCCATTTTGCGTTCCTTCAAAGGCTCTTTTTATACCAAGCCCGTGAAGGTGTCCGAAAATACACACATCCACCGAAAATTCATATAGTAATTCCGTAAACTCCGTTTGCATAGAAGTACGCAGCATGGGCGGGTAATGCAAAACCGCAATCATTCTTCGAGAGGATTCATCCCGTAGTGCTTTTCCTTCTATAAGCGAACGGCGAAAGCGGCCAAGCTCTCTATCGTAAATCGTCTTATCAGCTTCCGTAAAATCCGGATCCTCCGGATGTATCCACCCTCTCGAACCGCAAATGACAGTATCCTCTGCTACGTACGCATTGTTTTTCAAAAACGAAAGCGAGAAAAAACCTTGTTCTTCTACCAGCTTTTCCAATTTCCCCATCGTTCCCCACCAATAATCGTGGTTTCCTTTGGAAATAATCTTCCTTCCCGGAAGCTCATGAAGAAACCGCAAATCAGGAATCACCTCTTGTAAGGTCATTGCCCACGATATATCTCCGGGAATAATCACCGTATCTTCTTCCTTCACCGTTTCTTTCCATGCAGAGGAAATCCGTATATCATGATTTTTCCATCTTTCTCCGAAAATATCCATCGGCTTATCGGTCGAAAAGGAAAGGTGAGGGTCTGCTAATGCGTATATTGCCATATCTTATCCCTCCTTTTCTTTTTCCTGATGAAAATATTGGTAAATCGCCGCCGCGTCTTTTTCCGAAATTTTCGGAGCTTTTTTCAACTCCTCCTCTGTTGCAAGGCGAATTTTCCCTATGGTTCCGAAATGAGAAAGAAGTGACGTCCTTTTGGACGGGCCAATCCCTTCAATATTTTCTAGCTTGAAGGAAAAATTTCTTTTTTTCGAAAGCTTCCTCTGATAATTGATGGCAAAGCGGTGTACTTCATTTTGAATGGCTGTCAAAAGTCTCAGCAAAATCAATGAATCAGAGGACGTGGAGGACTCTTCCAGAAGCTCAATGATTCGTCCGTCTAAAAGCGCCAAGCCTCTTGTCTGATGCTTTTTGTTTTTCACCATGCCGGCGGCAATGATTCTATCCTTCAGGCCCATTTTCAGAAGAACCTCTCGTGCGATTGCCAAATGCCCCTGACCACCATCAATCAAAATCAAATCCGGATAGGCTCCCTCTTTTTCCGTATGCGAAAAACGTCTTTCCAAAACCTCCCGCATCGCTTCGTAGTCGTTTTGCCCTTCTACTTTTTTGATTTTGAAAAGGCGGTATGCCGCTTTTTCCGGTTTGCCGTTTCTGAATACCACCATTGCGCCGCATCTGTCATCCTCTCCGATATTGGATATATCATATGCCTCTATGCGCCCCAAGACGTCCGGCGCACCGGTATATTTTTGCAGCATTTCCGTGGCGGCTTCCAAGGCGTCCTTTGAGTCGCCAACCTTCAGCACACGGCGCAAAAGTGCGGACGCCGCGTTATGTATCGCCATATTCATCAGGCGAACACCGTCTCCTCTTTTCGGCACACGCAAGCTGACCTTATGCGCCGCGTAAGAAGAAAGAACCTCTTCCATACTTTCTTTTTCCAAAATATCATCCGAAAGAAGAATCTCTCCGGGAATCTCCTCCACATCACTGTAATACTGACTCAAAAAGGCACTTATGATTTCGCCATCCTCTTCCTTATGATCCAAAAAGAAAAAGGTCGCGCTCCCTGTGATCCGTCCGTTTCTACACTCCAATTTGCGAATACAGATTTCTCCTGTATTTCTTTTCATTCCGATAATGTCCATATCTGAAAGACCCGCAATTTCAACCTTTTGCGATTCCATAATCTTTTCTAAGGACTGCAAGCGATCTCGGAAAATAGCGGCTATTTCAAACTTTTCCTGCATCGCCGCGTCCTGCATTTTCTTCTCCATATCCTTTTGAAGTCCCGTGTATTTTCCTTCGAAAAAAAGGCAGATATTTTCCATGACCTTTCGATAGTCGTCAACTGAAACATCTCCTCTGCAAGGAGCGATACACTTGCCGATATGATAGTTCAGACAGGGGCGTTCTTTTCCGATATTTCTGGGAAAGGAGCGATTGCAGGTCTTCATCGGAAAGACATCACGAAGCGTTTTCAATGCGTAAAACAAATCACCCGCCAAAAAAGGCCCATAGTATCTTGCCCCTTTTTTCCGGTCGGCACCGACACGGAAGGAACGAAAAATCCGTGGATATTGCTCATTCATCGTAATGCAAACATACGGATATCCTTTGTCATCACGAAGAAGAATATTGTAATGCGGCTGATATCTCTTAATGAGATTCGATTCCAAAAGAAAGGCTTCCAGCTCGTTATTTACTTCTATATATTCAAAATCCGCAATATGGGAAATCATAGCGAGAACTTTTCCGTTGCCGGACGGAGTCTTGGCAAAATAACTGCCCAAGCGATTTTTCAAATTCTTCGCTTTCCCTACATATATAATAGAGCCCGAGGTGTCCTTCATAAGGTACACTCCCGGACTCGTAGGAATCACATCCAAACGTGCGTCAAATCTATCAGAATCTAATGTCATGGCTTACCGGGATTCTCCAAATAGGCAACAAGTACATCAATTGCGTCATTCTCGTCTTCACCCTCAGCCGTAATCTCAACGTCGGAATAATTCTCAATTCCAAGGGACATAACGCCCAAAAGGCTCTTCGCATTGGCTCGTCTGCCTTCCCTGCTAAGATAGATACTGCTACGAAAAGACGAGGCCTTTTGGATTAATACGGCTACAGCCTTCATTTGCAATGCTTCGTCGCATTGAAAAGTAACGGTCTTCGATACCATTTCAATTCCTCCTTAGGCACGTGAACATATCACCGTGCGTCTTATTTATAAGTATATACCATAGAATGACCTTGTTCAATATGATTTTCACTATATACACGCGACATATTACACAGAAAATCGCATAAGAATCGCGTCTTCTTTGGTATCCTCGTAGTACCCTTTTCGCCGTCCGACATCCATAAATCCCAATGACTTATAAAGCGAAATAGCGGCGATATTATTTTCCCGGACCTCCAAAAAAAGTGTCCGGATTCTTTCTCTTATACAGTATTTTTTTATCACGGAAAAAATCTCCCTTGCCACGCCTTTTCTTCTTTCATTAGGATGCACCGCAACCGAAGCAATTTCACCCTCTCCCGCAACAAAAAACACCGCAATATACCCAAGTACCGCACTCGTTATTTTGTCCCTTGCCAAAAAATACACTCTGTCCGTCCCTTCGATCCACGCAAGAATAGAAGCCTCACTCCACGGCAGGGTGTACGACAAAAGCTCTATGTCGTGAATACGCCTTACATCCTCCGAAGTGGCGATTTGAATAGAAAAATCAAGTGGATTCTTTTTCATTTTTTTCATCTCTTATTCGTTCAGCAGAGGTCTTTGCAAAATACTCCGGCGACAAAAGTGCCGCCGAGAAATGATTCACACTATCGGCAGAAAGCATCGCTTCTTTTGCAAGATACGCCACAGATGCGCCCTTAATTTCCTTGCTTCCGGCAAAAAGCGGCATAACAGGCAAACCCTTTTCCAACGCCTCTTCCCTATAGAGCTCTGCCGCATTCCCGCAAAGTAATAGCTTTCCTTTTCCTTTTTCTTCCATAAAGGAAGCCGCGCTCGAAAAGCATTCCTCCACACTTCTCGCACCTTCCTCTATAACAAGCTGACCCTCCCAATATCCGGCAGCAAAAGTCCTTTTATTCCGCGCGTCAAGCATCGGTAAAACCAAGGTATTTTCCAACATAAAAAAGGGGAATACCAAGGCCTTCAAGGAGGATACCGGAACAGCCGGTTTCTTATAAACCATTGCCATTGTTTTCACCGCACTGACCCCGATTCGAATACCCGTGAACGACCCGGGACCCACGGCGGACGCAAAAACATCCACTTGCTCATAGGTATACCCCGCCGTTTTCATCATGTCATCCAAAAGAGGCATATAGGTCTCCGAATGGGTAAGCCCGAGCGACAAAAACGCCTCTGCCCGAACGACATCATCCTCCAAAAGACAGACGGCACAAGAAGCACCTGAAGTATCACTTGCCAAAATCAACATGAAAGCACCTCCATTTGATCGCTTTTTCCCGCCTTTATTTTTTCCAAAACGGATAACACGCGCGTTTTCTTTTGCGATGGATAAAAAATGGTAAATTCCCGAGCATTTTCCGACTTTACCTCGATTTTCATATAAACGGTATTCTCCTCATAAGAAGAAAACACCTCCGATATGACGTCTCCCCACTCAATGACACACACGCCGCCGCGGGAAAAATATTCGTCAAGTCCCGCGTCGAAAAAATCATCACTTCCCGAAAGACGGTACACATCAAAGTGAAACAGCATCAATCCGTTCGGATTCTCATGCTCCATCACCAGCATAAAGGTAGGACTTGAAATCATATCTTCTATGCCAAGTCCTTTGGAAAGACCTTTGGAAAAAGCCGTTTTCCCTGCGCCCAAATCTCCGTCAAGGCTTAGGATATCCCCCGCTTCTAAAGCCTCAGCAAACAGAACCCCGAAAAGTGCTGTCGCTTCTTCACTTTTTGTCAAAATCCGCGCATAGTTCATTTTTATCTATGCTCCTTCGAAAGGCTTCTTTGCTCCGCGTCATAGCGAATAACTCCGTTTCCGATAAAAAGAAGTACCTTAGAAAGATAATGATAAGGATCGCCTGAAAAAACCGTGATATCCGCATATTTCCCGACACAAAGCGAACCGTATTCCTTATCCACCCCGATGATTTTCGCCGCAGTAAGGGTAATGGCGGAAAGTGCCTCCATAACGCTCATACCTCCGCGTATGGTAAGTGCCGAGGAAAGAGACAAATACTGCGCCGGCACGCAAGGATGATCTGTCATAATCGCCACCGGAAGTCCGGCTTCCTTCAACTTTGCCGTTGCCTTAATCGAAAGATTGGAAAGCTCCGGCTTTGCGCGGTCACAGATAATCGGACCGGTAATCACTCCTAAAAGCTGTCCGCCCTTTTCTACCTTATTTCCGGTTCCCCGTCCGGGCCTCTGTCCGGCAAGGTATTCCTCCCTGAGAATATCTGAAATCAAATACCCCTCCGTGCAATGATCCAAGGTATACTTTAACCCAAACTCATTACAAAGCCGAACCGCTGTCAAAATATCATCCTGACGGTGCGCGTGAATCTTCAGGGGAACTTCTCCATGAAGAAGTGGACGAAGAGAATCAAGCTGCATATCAAAATCCGGTCGTTCGGGTGGTTCCTCCTCTTGATTTTTTTCAAAAGAAAGAAGCTTTTCTTCATAAAACGCCCATTTTTTATCATAATCTAATGCCTTAAAAAGCGTCTCCCGCAATAGTGCCGCCGCGCCCATTCTCGTTGCCGGAAGCTTGTTTTCTTTTCCGTAAACACGCTTTGGATTCTCTCCGAACGCCGCCTTTTGCGCAGCAAAGGCTCGAATGGCGGCTTTTTCCACCGTCTTTTCATAGGTATGAAGAATCGCAAATTGTCCACCCATCACATTTGCACTTCCCGGACCCGTCATCACCATGGACACGCCTGCTTCATACGCCTCTCTAAAGCACTTGTCTCCATTGAAAATGCCGTCAATGCCGCGAATTTGTGGTGTAATCGGGTCCGTATCTTCGTTTCCATCGTCACCTTCAAAATCAAGACCGTCATCGAAAAGTCCGATATGCGAGTGTGCATCAATAAATCCGGGAAGAACCCATGCCCCGTCTAAAGAAAGAACCTCATGACCTTCCTCCTTTACCGCATAGTCGCGCATATCGCCGAGGGCTTTTATTTTTTCCCCTTCCACCACCAAAAAACCATTTTCAATGATTTCCGTTTGCTCCATTGTAAGAAGCTTTGCATTTTTCAAAATCAACATATTACCCCCATCTTGCCGCTGTACGGCATCACAAATTCGAAAATGAAACCATTTTCACTAGTCGAAGTGAAAAAAATCCTTTGCGCTTTCGAATTCGAAGCCCAAAGGATTTCCCCACCCTTCCAAAACAGATACCCAAGAATTAACGCTTGGAGAACTGTGATGCTTTTCTTGCTTTTTTAAGACCGGGCTTCTTTCTTTCCTTCATACGCGCGTCACGTGTGAGGAAACCTGCCTTCTTCAAAATTGCCTTATACGCTTCTTCGTCAGCCTGAACCAACGCACGGGAAATACCGTGGCGAATCGCTCCTGCTTGACCGGAAACACCGCCGCCCAATGCTTTACAAACAACATCAAACTTTCCGACAGTATCTGTAGCCGTCAAAGGCTGATTCACGATAAGCTTCAAGGTCTCAAGACCAAAATAATCGTCAATATCTTTTCCATTAATTGTAATCTTTCCTTCACCGGGGAACAAACGAACACACGCTACGGCGTTCTTTCTGCGACCAGTTCCATAAAAAGATACTTTTGCAGTCTTAGCAGACTTCTTTACCATATGATTCGATCCTCCCTATCTTATAAATCAAAGCTAAGCGGCTGCGGCTGTTGGGCTGCTTGCTCATGCTTGTCACCTGCGTATACCTTTAGCTTTCTATACATCTGACGTCCCATAGCATTCTTCGGGAGCATACCCTTGATGGCAAGCTCAAATGCTTTCTCCGGCTTCGTCTGCATAAGCTTACGATAGCTGGTCTCCTTGAGGCCGCCGATATAACCTGAATGATAGCGGTACATCTTCTGGTCGAGCTTGTTCCCCGTAAGGTTCAGCTTAGACGCATTAATAATAATAACGAAATCCCCTGTATCCAGGAATGGTGTGTAGGAAGGCTTGTGCTTTCCGCGAAGAACCTTAGCGACTTCACTTGCCAAGCGGCCGAGATTCTGTCCGGCGGCGTCTACAACATACCATTGTCTTTGGATTTCGGATGGCTTTGCAACATATGTTTTCATAACTTCAACAAATCCTCCTCATTTTCCATCTCATAAATCAATTTCGCCCCTTTTGAAAGGCGCTTCCCCATCATAATAGGGCAGTTCTCTCTTGTCAAGCATTTTTTCATTTTTATCTTAAAAATTCTTACAAATTCTCTGATTTCCTCTTTTTTTCTTTGATTTTCATGGTAGCAAAAGAGAAAAAACCTCCGATTCCCATTTCTCCGGTGCTGCCAAAAATTGAAAACCATCCTTTTTCCCAGGAAAAGAAAAGGACAGCATAGAAGAGAAAAGTGCCGGCATCCTTGGTGTTTTTCCGTGGCTTAAAAGATTTTGTCCATATTTCAAATCACCCAAAACAGCGTGTCCCGCGTTTGCCATTTGAACGCGAATCTGATGATGACGTCCCGTAATGAGTGAAACATCTAAAAAGGAAACCGCCTTTTCTTCTATTTCCCTTATGACCTTATATGAAAGAATGGCTTTTTTCGCACCCTTTTCCGCCGAAGTCCCCACTCTCGAAAGATTCTTTTTTTCATTTTTAATCAAATAATCTTCCAAAATCCCTTCCTTTTTTTCCCACTGTCCATACACGAGGGTACTATATCCCTTTGTAAAGGATATATTGTCGGACGGCATAGAAAACCATTTCTGCGCTTTGGCGGACAAGGAAAATAAAATAAGTCCTCCGACCGGACGATCCAATCGTCCCACCGGATGAAGTGTATTCATGGGAAGTGACACTTCTTTTTCCAAATATTCCAAAAAGGAAGCGGAGCCTACTTTATCCGGAAGTGATGGCATACCGGCAGGCTTCACCGCCACAAGAATATCCTTATCCATATAAAGAATTCGGTTGTCCATTTTTTCTCCTTTTTGAAAACTATAAAAACAATTCTATATACCCTCTCTTTTTCTGTCAATTGCCAAAGCCCTTGTAATCGAGATATACTTTTTCTAGCTCTTACTACCAAATATTGAGGAGGATTCATGGAAAATTGTTCACTTTGCCCGCGAAATTGCGGTATCAATCGATATAATGGCGAAATGGGATTCTGCCGTCAGACCTCTTCTCTTAAAATTGCAAGAGCTGCTCTCCATGATTGGGAAGAGCCCTGTATCTCAGGTATAAGAGGGTCCGGAACTGTCTTTTTTAGCGGATGTACACTGCAATGCACTTTTTGCCAGAACAAAGAAATCAGTCAGGACGGCTTCGGGCAACACGTTTCAGAGGAACGCCTTTGCGAGATATTTTTGGAACTGCAAGAAAAAGGTGCGCATAACATCAATTTGGTTACGCCCTCGCATTTCATCCCTTCCATAAAAAATGCCCTCCTTATGGCAAAAAAATCCGGACTTCGACTTCCTATTATTTGCAATTGCGGAGGCTACGAAAGCGTCGAGGCACTTAAAATTTGGGAAGGACTTATTGATATTTATCTTACTGACCTGAAGTTTTTTTCACCGGAAATTTCTTTCAAGTTTTGCGGAAGAAGAGACTATTTCGCCGTTGCCGAAAAGGCTCTGTCAGAAATGTACCGTCAAACCAAATCCTTTCTTTTCGATGCGAAGGGGATTCTGAAAAGAGGGGTCATTGTAAGGCATCTTATGCTTC
>JGI994J12354_10004413_pt1 | contig 12653 bp, 15 predicted proteins | sample IntmicLarv3ML3BL_FD_12354 | JGI IMG/M metagenome (IMG submission 12354)
TATAAACGGCACATATAACGATTTTATTTATGGTATTGTCGATTATTGGCAAAGAACCTTGAAGCGAATTGATAGCGCAGTGGAACAATACACACATCCATACACTGCCGGTAATGCGCCGTACCACAGCTAATGCAAACGAAAGTCCTACCACCGAAACAAAAAATAATCCAAAGTTTATTTCGGCTTGTCCTGTGCCTGCTACAAACCAGAGCGGCAAGTGCCATAATGTCCAGAAAGCGGCTGTAATTATTGTTGCCGGAATAACATGAAATTTATTTTCGAGCCCCGGCTGCATTATGCCGCGCCAACCAAGCTCCTCAGAGCCTCCTCCAAAAAAGAAAAGCGGGATAAGAATTATTGAGAGATATAATGGCATATGCCCCGAAAATCCCATGCTTTCCAGTGCTGGTACCGGGTCAGTGCTAAGTCCGCCAATTATGGCAGGTGTAATGAAATTAAGCGCTACCATTGCAACAACAAATAGATAGTACAGCGGCTTTTGCTTAAAGGTAAATACACTTTTAAGATATTCTTTAAACGTATAACCGGGATTGGCACGCCTTAAAGACAGATATGCAAAAATAGCCGGGGAATTTCCGCCGATTACATGTAAAATAGTAAACCACATGCTGCCAGGAGCTAATATGCCCATTTGCTGACCTATGATGATAATTCCCCATAGCACATAAGAAAGCAAAAACGTTCCTAAAGTAAAGTATAAAACAGATGGATTTTTTCTCATTATTTTTTCTCCTTATAATTTTAAGTGTTAATTTTAGTTTATGCTGCAAAATGTTATCTATATCCTGTTAGATACTCCAAAATGTAAGCAGATTATAATTAATTAGCAAAAAGATAAACAGGGCAGTGCTGATAATTGAAATGATATTTATAATTTTATCTTTCTTGGGATATTCTTTTTGAGGCAGTTTGAGTGCCGTAAATATAGCGGCAACAACCATTCCAACAGCCAAAAGCAGATTAATTATCAGATGTATCCGGTAGCCACTGATGGGCGCTGAAAAGTCTGACATAATTCGGATAATAGCTATAACTGCATTTGCGCCGATAAGCAAACCAAAGGTTGGCAGAACTATTCCCGCTTTACCCAGCGGTGCATTTTTTCGCTTCCGGGCAATAATTCTTGCAATTATCCCATAAATAAGACTTAAAACAAAAAATACCATACAAAAGATAAAGATGCTTCGGTTCATTGCGGTGTTTTTATGAAGCGGAAGACTTGTATAGTCAACAATGTTACCTGTACGGACAATTTGAACTTTCCCCGAATCATCTGTAATAAATTGCAGATATGCCATAGACAANCCCATAGTATCAAATATTGACGGGGTGGATTCTGTCCGTTCAAATACAAACNGCTCTATTTCAGCAAAGCGCACNGGAACCTGATTCGGCATGTCAGCAAAGCGNACTTCAATTTCACCATTTTGCAAATCNTTCACAACAAGGCCGTCNGGCAGTAAATANACAATTGACAAAAANGTGCTTTTTATGGTACGGGCAGAAGCGTATGCTCCGCTTAAATCAANAGTNCGATTTATTTCTGTATTAACTACTGCCTCGTGATTAAACCCTGCCGACAATTCCCTGATAATNTCTGTNCGGGTGCCGCCGGCTTCGCCATTTACATTGGTCAGTACNCATATCCCAAAATTATCTTCCGGAACCATGCTTAATAATGCTGTGAAGTTCATAGTATTGCCGCCGTGTTCCAACAGTCTTACTCCACTTTCTTCTCTTTCCCAGAAGCCATGCGCATTGGCAGACATATTGCCGGGAGTTTTAAGAGAATCCGAATGCATTTCCCGCAAGGTATCCGGCGAAGAAAATAGTGAATATGGCGCTGTCTGGTCGTAATTCATATGGGCAATCATGAAATGACCCATATCTTCAGCCGTGGAAATAATGGAGCCTGCAGGGCCGTCGTTTATATAGTTTTCCGGTGTTAATACAAAGCCATCTTCAGCAGGGTCGTATCCTTTGCTCTTACTCTGTGCAATGTTGGGTAGATGGGAATAATCTGCATAGGCGGTACTCATATTCATCTCCAGCGGTGCAAAAACATGCTCCTCAAGATAATCTTCATAGAGCAGGCCTGACTGTAACTGAATAATATACCCTGCAATGCTAGTGCTGAAATTGGAGTAAGCAATGGTGCTGCCCGGTTCGTAAACCTGTTTTGGCTGATGTTTTCGGCTAATCCAGTCCTCCAGCGGAATGAGCTTGTTTTTATCGAAGGTCAGCATTTCACTTATGCTTTCTTCAAACCCCGCCGTATGGTTCATTAAATCCAATACCGTAATTGGTTTATCAAAAGCCAAATCCAAGCGGTCGTAGCCTATGTATTCTCTAATATCAGCTTGCAGGTCTACTTTGCCTTCCTCCACAAGCTGCATAAGGGCTGTCCATGTAAACACCTTGGCAACCGAGCCAATTTCAAAGACTGTGCCGGTGCCACTTACAGGTGTGCCTGCTTCTACATCACTAACACCATAGCCTTTACAGAATATAACTTCGCCGTCTTTAACAATTACGACAGAAGCACCGGGAGTTATTGTTCCGATTTTATCTGCCATAACACCGTCTACAATGGATTCTATATCTTCAAGGGGCACGCCTGTAGGGGTGGTCTGTGCCATTGCTGTAATGCTACCGCCGCATAGCAGGCTTATCATTAGCCCCCATAGTAGCAGCGATTTACAAAACCCGTGAGTTTTCTTTTTTGCGGGTTCTTCCCGTTCTCTTACTGTCATTGCCTTTACCTCCCAAATATATTCTTTTAGTGTTAATACGCACAGTCTAACTTATCCAGGCGATTTCGAATTAGCATCTTGCGCCTAATCTTTTATATCCATATAGCCCATAAATATATTCTTTAACTGTTCCGCATGCTCCTTCGAAGGTGCAACACAGGCGAATACAATATGAAAAAAAGTTTCCATACGTTTCTGTTGTCCTGCTATATCGGTAGCAGGCAAAAGGTTGGAATCGGCAATTGCCCTAACTAAAAGCGAACAAAACTCTGCCACTTCTTTTGGGTAGGCAACATTGTATATTCCCGCCGTTATGCCTTGTTCAAGAATTTCCGTTAAAATCGGGATTGCAAGATGTATGTTATACTCGCGAACCTTATATGCAACAATTGAATCTTTATGTTGACTTGAATAGCTTAAAAGTTTACTGGCAAAATCGCCTACATCGCCGCTTTGCGCAAAGGCAATCAGCCTTTTTTCAACCGGTAAATCGGCCACAACGATTCGTGTCCTCTCACATTCCTGCATCAGCCCAAACTGGATTACCGCATCCAAAATTTCTTCCTTTGATGCAAAATAATGATACATACCACCCTTAGAAAGATTAGCCGCTTTCATAATCTGAGTTACGGTTGTATTTTCGTAGCCATATTCCAAAAATAAATCCAATGCAATTTTGATTAGTGCTTCCCGGTTAGCATCATGATTTTTGTCTGAGCGAGCCATTGAATCTCTCCTTATTATTAATTAACCGCAGTCGGTTAATTAATAATAACATTCATGCCTTTCATTGTCAAGCACTTAAAAAAACATTCGCCTTGGTTATTAACAAGGTTTGTCAATTCGCAGATAGCAAAAGCCGAAAGATGGAGCTTACAATTCCATTCCTCGGCTTTTCGTAATAGCGGATTTGTTTCGGCTATGATCATGCATAATATGCTCAGCCGCCTTTTGAACCATTTCTACTTTGAGAACTTCCTCTTTCTGGTGATAAAACTCATGATACAAATTACCCTTTTAAGCAGTCAGCTTTTCACGCTCGGATTTCCATGCAGAAAGTGGGATTTTATCCCGCCCATTCAGTTGTGCTTTCAGATATTTTTCTGCACTTTCATACAGGATAATTTCTGAAGCATACTTGTCATAAAATGCCGCCTGCTGTTTCGGCTTCATCGCCTTGTACTGCCTATGAATTGCTCTGTGTTTTTTATAGCTATCAGCTTGCGAAACATGCTCATCAAGCGTTTTCAATCGCCGTTCAATAGGCTTCAATTTTTCTCTGACAGTGTTAAACTCACCACGCATGGTGGTCACTTTTCCGCTCAGTTCGGGCAAAGTGGTAATGCCATTAGCCTGTAAAAACACAAACGCATCTGAAACAGATTTGAGGTCAGTAATCTTCCGCCGCTGGCTCTTGCCCTCGTCTGTATTCAGCATATCCGAAAGAATAGAAATGAGATTTTCGGATGGGCTTGGATTGGGTTTTTGCATATCCAATTCTGCTTTTGCTTCTGTATCAAGCCACTTTTGCAGTTTGACAATCCTCGCTTTGAGTTGGCTCAAACGCTGATTATTGACTTCAATTTCTCGGTTGATGTTACCTCGCTCGGTGCAGATTCCACGCTTTTCCATTGCAGAAGCGGCAACACCTAAATGAATAGTTGGGATTTGGTCTATACCTTGCCGCTCATAACTGCGGTGGTCGATACGCTCTGTGTGGTTGTTCTGCTCCAAAAATCGGTTGCAGATTTCCGCCCAACCTTGCCGCCAGTCCTCGGCTTTGGTTTGGTCGTTCCAGTCAATCGTATTTATTTTGCGTGATTTTTCTTCGCCGCTTTTCAGAATAATTTTCTCGCCGTATTAGTCCAGTATATATTCCTTTTTCGACTTTGCTCCCCATGTTCCATCTTGTTCAATAGGGCGCATAGTGAGCATGATATGTACATGAGGATTTTCGTCTTTTTTATCGTGAATACAAACATCAGTGCACATTCCTTTATCAACAAAATTCCGATTGACATACTCATGGACAAGGGATAGATTTTGCTCCGCTGATAATTCAACAGGCAGAGCAAGTTCAAGTTCTCTGGCAAGCTGTGAGTTTTTTGCTTTTTCGATTTTCTCAACAGCGTTCCAAAGTGTGGCACGGTCAAAATATTCTCTCGGCGCATGGTCGGGCAATAATATTTCGGCATGAGCAATGCCGCCTTTTTTGGTATAATCGTGTATCATTCCGTCATACTCATTTGTGATTTTTTCTCCGCTTCGATATGCGGCTGCGGCAACCGCTGACTTGCCTTTGCCACGGCTGACAATTTTGATGCTCAAATGATATATTGCTATTGTGTGTCCTCCTTTCGGTTTTGATTGAATGTGTGATGGTGGGGTGTTATAACTAAATGTTATAAAGATATAAAGTATAATAATTAAAATAAGGGGCGAACTCAGATGCACTATCTTTTCATTCACGGACTTGGACAAGATTCTTCAAGTTGGGATAAAACGATTTCCTCTTTGTCAAAAATAGATAGTATTTTTTGTCTGGATTTATGGGCATCACAAAATGAAGAAGAAATAACATATACAAACTTGTACCAGTCTTTTGTAAAGCATTGTAACGATATATTCGACAAGTTGAATTTGTGCGGACTTTCTTTAGGCGGAATACTCGCATTGAATTATGCGATAGAATATTCGGACAAAGTGCAATCAATAGTGCTAATAGGTACGCAGTACAAAATACCTAAAGGGCTGATGAAATTTCAAAATATCATCTTCCGTTTTATGCCAAATGGTTCTTTCTCAAAAATAGGTATGAAAAAAATGATGTAATTAACTTGACAAATTCCATGATAGAACTGGATTTCAGTATGAATCTAAAAGATGTTTTATGCCCATCTCTGATTGTCTGTGGTGAGAAAGATAACGCCAACAAAAAGGCTGCAATACATTTGTCGCAGAACATACCAAATGCAGAAATAAAGCTGATGAAAGATGCTGGACATGAACTAAATATTGATGCACCTGAATCTAAGTGGGTAAATGTCAAGATAATTCAGCATTTCCTCTATAGGTATTTGTGAATTAAATTCTTCAAATACAAGAATATCCTGCCCTTGGTATCCGTCAAAAAAGGCATTGTTGCCATGCCGATAGTTGGTTATACGGTAAATATCCTTGCTGTTATGCTTTGCATATATTCCTCTTGTTTTGCCCGTTCCACTTGCTCCAAATATATAACAAACTTCTACCATTCGGTTTTCTGTTGTGTATTTTTCAGCTAAAAGTGTTTGCCGTAGCATATCAATATCTTTAATTCGAAAAGCCATATTCGGGGTATTATCTATGATTTCAACTGTACTTAATCCATCTTTTACATTCTGTACAAGCCGAAACATCTGCGGATTCTTTTCAGCATTTTCAGTAGGAATATTGCCGTATTCATAAAAACTGCCTTCAACAGAGGTTTCCGCCTTACCGCTATCTGCCCATTTCCCCGATTTCATAATATAATCTCGGTTTTGCTTTGCGCTTCCATATGCCTTTTCGATATGCGCTATAGGGAAACGGTTTTTTAATGTTGTGAAACGTATGGGCGACAACGAATATAAGAATACATGCGTATGGAATGTACCTGTTGCCGCTATTTCATCAGCCATACAGAAATATTCAGGCGAAAACAGCATTAATATTTTTGCAATCGCATCATAGTTTAAGCCGCAATCTATAGGATTATTTATTGTCATTGTCCATTTTCTGGCTTGAGAATTATTCGTCATTTTTTGTTAATTCTCCTTTCTCTGCTACATGCTACATATATGCCATAAGGTAATACTAACCTTATGGCATATTGCGGCGCTGCCTTCTTTGGCGGGGCTCATTTCCCTAAGGGGAACTGCCTATCCCCGCCTGCTATGCAGCGCCGCTTATAGCTATTGTTTAGCGTTTGCCAATGAAATCCCTTTTGCTTTAGCGCCTACCTGATAATCTCCACCTGCCCAATATATAAATACTTCAAGGCTCGTGAAATTAACCTCCGCATAACCTTCCGGTGCTTCAAGAAGCTGCTTTCCTTCAATCTTTACATTGACTTTCTCAAGTCCACGTTCAGGCAGGGCAATAACATAGCGGTAAGCCGATATATTGTCAGTACGCTTGCCATCTTTGTATTCATATGACGGCAGCACTTCCACCAACCAAAATTTACTTCCCAGACTGCGGTTATCAATAATTAAATCTGTTATTCTCATATAAAACCTCCATATATTTTTTGACCAAATGCGCATTTAATCTAAAGCCAGTATATCAGCCCAAAAAGTTGATTTGGTTTCTCCAGAGAAACTCGGCACAAAAAATGCCACCTCGACTAAACAAGGCGGCATTTATACTAATCTTCTTTTATGTTCCCCATAGGGGCTAATCCATTATCATCTAAAATATTGTTACATTCTATTAAATTTAATTCTTCGTTTAGAAACTTATCCCAATATTCCGTTTCAGGAAAAGCTGCTATATACATTTCATTTCGTTCCGCTACTGTCAACTGCAATGCGATTGACAGCGCCATTATTATACTAATATTCTTCGTCGAATATGCAGAGCCTTTGTCGTTTGAATTGCGACAAATTCGGCTTATCGTTGTTTTTGTTAATCCGCTTAGGTTTACCAAGTCAGACTGCTTTGTATTTTTTATCTTCATGTGGTAATTCACACAATCTGATAGATTGTAAAATCTTTTATCATTGTTTTTATTGGGTTTATTTGAGAAACTAACTCCCAATAATTAACCTCAATAATTCATCAAATTTTTATTTATAGGTTCTACAGCCAGAGGCGGTATAGTAAAAAATAGATTTACATATGTTTAAGTTTTTATTGATAAAATAATTAAACATAGGCACCACCTCCCTATAGATTAAATTGTACCAAAGGTAACATACCTCTGGCGTAAAACCCAATTTTTATACAAAAAAGCGCCGTCTATTCAGACCGCACCTCTAATCTATGACTTTATTATTTAAAAGTCCCTCATTGTTTTTTTATCTCCAAAAGGGCATAAAATCCCTGCGGAAAGTTTTGTCGTTGTTTTTTGAGCAGTTAAAAACTGCTGAGTCGTTTAATCATAGCCAAATATAATTGGCTGTTCGCATTAAATCTTTGTGTCCGAAGCTAATCGGATATCGGCATTTTTTCATCAATAAGCAGAATGGGTATTTATAATATAGGCGTGGTTGTGTTGATTGTCAACGTAAATCAAACACTGATATATTAAGATATTCTTAAAGCTATCCTATATTCAAAACAACTGTGAATAAAAAGCTAGTCCTCCGCAATGTGCGGATGGCTAGCTCCCTACTTGAACTTTACTTGTTACTTTAACCTTTAACAGCTTTATTAGAGCTATCTAATCAATCTGTATCGAACTTCCACCATTTAAATTTATTTTATTTAACTTTCCGTTCCAGTAATAGTATATATCCTCTCCTACAATAGATAAACATGGCAATAGCGCTGAATTAACATTAATATTTCCAGTAAGGTTAGGTTTATACAAAATGTTCGTATCTTCTGTATCCAGATTTAGTTTTTTAAAAGATAAGCCACCCATTTCACAATAAACTATGGTATTACTATTAGATACTATATAGTCTGGCATAATACCGCCATACTGCACTTCTGTTGATTCTACTTTTGATACAACTCCGCTATTAATATCCAACTTCATAATAGCAGCATTGTTGTTTCCAACGTAATATATATTATTCTCATATACACAAAACCAATAGATATCTTCGTCTTTGTCTCTTTTTATTTCTTGCTTATCGCTTCCATCTAAATTCATTTTATAAATAGAAGTTTTTTCAGAATCGAAAGTATAATAATATATGCTGTTACCAGAAATATATATCTTCACTATCTTATCATCGCATATGGGCTTTAAATCTGTACCATCATAATTCATGGTATATAAATTATGAACGGCATCACCTGTTGAGGTGATTACATAAAATAACCCCTGATACGCATACAGAAAATAGACTTCCATATCACTTGCTTTTTCCGCATTTTCGCCATTAATGTTACAACGATAAATCTTATTATCATCTGAATTCACATAATATAGCCAATCTTCAATAGCGTTTAAATACCAACCATCTCCCTCAAACAATTTTGTTCTATTTCCTGATTTATCTAACTTTGTTATCCAAATTGAATCATCAGAAATATGATTATAATAAATATTGTCAACATCACATGATACTAAACCCATGCTCATAAGATTTCCGATATTATTGCCTGCATCTATTAGAGAATCATCTTTTTGAGCAGAAAATCCATTTGCTGTAGTACATCCAACTAACGAAATGAATATAAAAACTATTAACCCAAATTCTTTCAGTGTGTATCTATGCATAATAATTCACTCCCCTTTGAAAACAGCAAAATACTTGCTAGACTCATGCAGGCATAGCTCAATTAATGAGCTATGCCTGCTCCTCTTCTAAAAATACTGACCTAAGTAAAATGTGCCCACCTGATTTAGCGTACACTCAAGAATATTACTTGTGTACTCCGACGTCCATGATGCACTATCCGAATACCCCATGCCATCCATAGAATATTCATAGAGCTTTATAAAATCGGGATTATTTGCAATTTGCTTTTCAAGTTGACTATTTTGCCATTTTTGTGCAAGTATCCCTGTCAAGACGCCAGCTGCGAAGTCTTCTCCACTTGCACCATATCCAATATTAAGATTGTATTGTCCCCAAAATGCTGAACTATTATCATATTCCTCTTTAACCAGCTTCGTTGGCACTACTGTGGTCTTTGTACGTTCAATCATAGGCGGAACCCATGATGTTCTATCTGTTAGATACGTTCCTCCTACATCACCCAGTTCATACCCCATATTCCAACCGTTATCACACACATATTTATTTAGCATAGTTTTTTGCGATATTATGCTGGAGCTGTCGCCACTGCCTAAGTCGTCTTTCGATAAACGGCAGTATAACCCGACACTGTATTGCTCGTGCTTCTTCATGAAACCCTCCTTTGAAGAAACAACAAGCCACTCCTTGCAGAATACCTATAGTCTACCGTATACATGTGTTATGCGCAAGATAATCAATAAACAAAGACATCCCATATCGGAATGCCTTTTTCGTTTACTTATCTCCATAGTGGCTCTTGCAGGATGCTATTTCAAGTTTGCCGTCTTTTATCCTATAGACAAATCTGTTTGTATCGTCAATTCGCTTGCTGCACCAGCCTGATAAATTTCCTTTCAGCATTTCAGGTTTTCCGATTCCACTATATCCATTGCGCTCGCTGTCTTTAATTAACATATTAATTCGTTTTAGTGTTTTTTTGTCCTCTGTTTGCCAATCCACATAATCATCCCACGCTTCGTCAGCCCATACCTTATTCATTGTCGCTAACCTCGATCAACTCATGTTCTTTTCCTTTTCCCGACTCAAGCTCTGTAATGGTTCTCATTAAATGGGCTTGGTGAGTTTCACTATAAAATGGGTCAACTGCAATTTCAAAGGGTATTTTGCCCTGCCTAACGGCTGCTTTGGCAAATACCGTAAATGCTGTTGTCATGTTCATACCCATTTCATCAAAAAGCGTTTCAGCTTGTTTTTTTAAATTCTCGTCCATACGGATAGTAACACTTGTTGTTGCCATGTTATCAACTCCTTTGCATTTGTAATTACATTGTACATATATGCGGTTACATTGTCAATATCAATGTAATGACAAATATTCCTGCAAACTTGTATGATAATAAGCCAACTTGCGGATTTTACCAGCTTCCAGCCTATGAGCAACTATGTTTTTTAGCGCTGATTATAAATTCGTTTGATTGCTGATAATACTTTCCATGCTGAAATTCGTATTGTATATACATATATTTATTGTTATTTAGTCTTTGATTATCGTTTATGTTTATGCCTTTATTTAGCCTTCTTGTATATATAAATTCCTCGTTTTTCAATAGTAAATATTCATATTCTTGCTACTGCTACGTTGCTACTATAAAGGGTAATACTCCCCTTTATAGTAGAGACGGCTTGTGCCGCCTATGGATTTTGGGTGGTTAGCTTGTTAGATAGCCTTGATTTTAGCGGCTGCATGAGTGCGTATTATAGCCAAGGTGTTTGTATATCGAGTACCCTATTTGCATGGCAGTACAACGATTATGTAGACTGTTCACATGAACTTATGCTTATTCTATAGCAATTTCAGCTTGGCGGTAGAATGCCGCTTTTGCTAAACAGCACAATCAGTATTTATTATCGGCTTTGCAATTTACTGTGTGTATCAATCCAAGTGCCACCACACTATAGAACAATTACTATATTTCTGAGATTCCATAGCTATAAAACTTCAACTACTTCGCAAATTAAAGCTATACTAATATCTCCGCTATCCATACACAACAAATAGAGATTATTACTTTTAGGAATCTCTAAACTGTATCTGAAATATCTAAAAGCATCTTCAACATTGGATTTTTCCAATTTTATAGTTTTTACATCACAAATAAAAAATGGAAAAGTATCATTTCTATCAAGGTTAATATCTTCTGAGAATTTCCATACATTTTTACATAAAATTTTTCTGCAGAATCCACCATCATAACTGTTTAAAAAGCAAAAAGACATTGAACGATCGTTCAAAAACTCTATCCTTTCCAAATTCACGTTTTGCATTATTATATTCATGTCTTGGTGCCACTGATATGCCTTTAGATTAAAATTAATCATAAAAATATACTCCTTCTACAATACATGTTCATAATTGTATAAAATTGCATACTGCAAACTAATAGAACTGTCCTATTTTTCATTTGCAGTATACGGTCTTCTAAATTTTTATTTTACATACGGCTCAACGAAGTGTCCTGTCGTATGTGCGCCATTTGGTACAGGAGTCCCATCATAGTAAACCCGTTGACTATATTTTGGAGCATTCCACGTAGCATCAGATGGGTTAACTTGAACTTTTATTGTTGGTATTATCTCTCCACTTGGTTTAACATTTACTGCAGAACCATTTGGATGCTTATAAACCACATATCCTCCAGACGAAGGTTCTCCTGCAGTATATCCTTTACTTTTCAAATCGGCATCTAATGCTTTACGAGTCGTAGGATAGTTATTGCTACTGCTTCCAACACCCAATTTAAACGAACTAGGTGTAGGAAGCGTAATCTCCTTGGCTATTTTTATTGACTCTGGTATACCATAAGACAATGTGCCTATCGTATCTATTGCACCAGCCATATAAAGATCGTCGCCAGTCATTCCGCTTCTTGAAGCATTATAAGTCAAAGTTAGGTTCAATCGCTGCTGTGTAGTCAGTGTCACCCCGCCAATCTTGGTTGGCGAATACCCTTTGGATACCTTCATTTCATCAACATAAAGGGATAGCTGCGCTTGAGAAAAAGTTCTCAGCAATACTTTGTCATTAATAAATATATAGTCGCCTATTACTGATTCATACTCATCATATGAGTTTAACCTGTCAGTTTTTATATAATTCTCATATGCATTATTGATGGATGCCACACTAAGTCCCAGTGGGTCAACAAACATAATGGGGTTTCCATTAGCATAAGCATACCAATTCAACCCATCCCTAATCGGGTCTTCTGTAAGGAAGCGGCCTGTTGTTGGTGAATAGTATCTGTTCCTTAGGTAAATGTTATTCGTCTCTAAGTCTGTATACTCCCCGGAGTATCTGATTTTAAGCAGAGGCCAAAACCTCTTGCTTAAATAGTTTTCTAATTAAGCGATTGCGCCGACAAAGCGATAGTAAATTGTTATATCTACAGTCTTTTCGCCGTCTACAATCATTGTTTCA
>JGI994J12354_10004414_pt1 | contig 12652 bp, 11 predicted proteins | sample IntmicLarv3ML3BL_FD_12354 | JGI IMG/M metagenome (IMG submission 12354)
GATACGTATTTATTTTTTATACTTGATTATACGGAATACGAAACGAATCCGGACAACAAAGGTTTTTATACATTACACGTAATTAAAAAAGCAGATGAAACATGGTTTGAATATGATTGGGATAACTTAGAAATTGCCGGAATTTACAGACCGTAAAAAAATCCCTTAATCACAATAAAAAGTTTAAGGTTTTTATATTTTGTCCGATATATATTGGTAAACATAATTATTACAATTTCAAAATTCTTTTAACAACCAACTCTTATTTCAAACTCGATTTTTCACAAAAGTTAAACTCACAAAAATATTTATTTTCGCGATGGCAATGAGCCAAGCGAGAGAGCTTGCACTCACATTTGCGAATGCCCGCGAGTGAACAGGTTTAATAGCTCGTGGCTTGCCGCGTGCATATTAACCGATACCTCGTCCGCTTGCGGCGAGGTGGTTCACTTTCAAATTTTCAAACTCAAATTGTTATCGGTTACTTATCGTTGCGAAAAAAATTATCATGTTGTGGACTCATAAAATTTCAAAGTTTACTTATGCGCGAGTGAATTTTCATCATGTCGGTGTAAAGTTTTAAAAGCCGTTTTTTCGTTTTTTCTATTCCTTTTAACATAATCAAGTTTTTAAAAAAATAAAGGGTACAAACAGGGGCTGATGTCAAGTGTTCAAAAAAACTATATTTTTTATTGCAAAGATTTTGGCGGTTTTGTTTTTATTAACAAGCTGTAGTGCGGTGAACACTATTATAGATAAAATTTCAAAAGATAATGCTTTGGAAGAGAGCGAAAAACTAAATCCGACTGCGGTTGCGACTGAAAGCGACGCCGAGGAAACTGCGACCGAAAACGAACCTCTTGAGTCCGCCGAGCCTACCGAAACGGAAGGATTTTTCGGCAGCGATTCATTTTCGAGTGATAATGTTTCCGACGAAAACGATACAAATTCAGAAAACGCAGGCATTTATAAAAACCCTTTACTTATCGGATACAATCCGTATGAAATCGTTCCGAATAAAGTCAGAATACAAGTTCCCGATGATTGGTACGGACAAAAAAGCGTTGAATTTAACGAAGAAATAAAATCATTTTTGACAAATGAATTTCAAAATTCCGATTTTTTAATTTCAATGTTGGAAACCGCGGCGGCATCCGATATCGAATGGGTTTGGTTCAATAAAGATAACGTTCGTGCCGACACAAATTTTTTGACAAACATTACTTGCATCGCTCTTCCGAAAGAAGACGATGACTCGATTGCCTCTCTTACAGATGCGGATTTGGCGGGATATTCCGAAAGTTTGAGAAATGAACTCGCGACAGTTTCGGGCTCTTTGGTAAGAGATATAACAAAATCTAAAATCGGAAATAACGAGTTCATTTTAATTCAAGCAATAATTCCGGTGGACGAACAGGATACTTATACATTGCAAGTGAATTTTTTCACGGATACCGAAAGAATAATTATTGCCTACAGGTTTGCAGATACAAACAATTCAAAAGAGCACATAAATACATTCACAAAAATATTAGAAACAATTGAAATAGTAAAAAACTAATCAAGAGTTTTTAAAAATATTATAAATTCAAAATAAAAAAGTAAACGCATCGAACAGAACTGTTCTAAAATTTTAAAATGAGGTGATTTTATAAAGACACTGGATAAATCAAAATTAATCATAACAACACTTTTAGTCATGTCATTATTATCGGGTTGTGAAACCGCGAAAGACGATGTCGCCGATATCGTTGAAAATCCTGTGGTCGCTGAAACAACAACCACGGACGACGGTTGGGACGGTCATGTAAAAATTTCGGACTCACCCACGACCGCAACACCGACGACAACCAACGCGCAAGATACAACTCCGCAAACAGAACTTTTGACTTCTTTTGAAAATAAAATAAATGAGCGATATGTTGCCCACAATATTATCGATAATAACGTAAGAGTACAACTGCCCGATAATTATTACGGCGGAAATTTAAAAACTATATACGCAGAATACGGGGAAGAATTGGATATCCCCGAAAATATAGAGTGTTGGGCTTGGTTCGACGGAGACGGCGTTGAGGATTATGAATCAGAACTTCAGATTGATATATATTCCGATAATGACATATCTTTTTCTAATTATCCCAAAGAATTTGTTTTGCAAACTTGCACGGACAATTTAAGTTTAACCAAGGACAGACAATTCGGTCAGGGCAATTATATTGTTTCTGCGCCGACTCTTTATACTTACGGAGATTATGAATATATTATATTTCAATTGAAAGCCGATGATTACGGATATGGCGACGAATACTATTTTGAAGCTATTACTTTTATAGATGATAAAGCTTTGTATTTCAGTTATTGCTTTTATGACCAATCTCAAACAAGTAAAGAAATCGAAATATTCTCAAAGGTTTTGAGTTCATTGGAAGAATCTAAACCTGTATTTTAAATTGAAAAATAAATTTAACGTAAACCACATAAAAACTTTTTAAGAATAATCAAAATCTTAAAAAGTTTTTTTATTTTTGTTAATAAAGCTGTTCGGAAACCACCTTAAAGCTGACGGAAACCGCGACGAGTTAACGCAGTTTACGTTAGCTCATTCAAGTTTCCGAACTGGTCTAATGATGAAAATTTCAATTTAAAGTCAATATCGTGAAAATTTTTATATCAATTTTGTGACACTGTGTTAATTCGTTTGCTTTTTCCTTTCTAAAGTGAATGATAATTTAAAATTATTAAGAAATTTTTTGAAAACGGGATTCGTTTTAACAAGCCTTTTTAAATTTACATTTGGGTTATTTCTTAATTTTAGATGTATGTAAAATTTTTTTATACAGGGGCTTTATTGCCAATTTCAAAAAAAATGAGAGAAGACATAGAGTCAACTCTCATTTTTTGGTGTATACTAAAAATTATGATTTACATTTTTATGCTTGTATAAAAATATTTTAGGAGATGATTTTCATTAAAGTTGAAATTTTAGCCATAGGAACAGAATTATTATTAGGCGATATTTTGAATACGAACGCTCAATTTATAAGCAGAGAATTGGCGACGCTCGGCATGAATGTTTTTTATCAAGGCGTAGTCGGAGATAACGGCGACAGGCTTTTGGAATATTTCAAAAAAGCTTTTGAACGCTCCGATATTATAATAACCACGGGCGGTTTAGGACCGACGAAGGACGACCTCACAAAAGAAATCGGCGCGCGGTATTTTAAAAAAGAGTTGGTAAAGCATGAAGAATCAATAACACGAATAGAAAAATATTTCAAAAAACTCAAAACTTACAAGATGACGGAAAATAATTACAAGCAAGGTTACTTTCCCGAAAATTCTGTTATACTCAAAAACAACAACGGAACAGCGCCGGGCTGTATCATCGAGGAGAATAATAAAATTTTGATTATGTTACCCGGACCACCGAGAGAAATGGTTGCTATGTTTGAAGAAAGTGTTTTGCCTTATTTAGCGCAAAAATCCGAACTGACTTTTTATAGTAATCGCTTGAGGGTTTTCGGTGTCGGCGAGAGTGCCGTTGAAGAAAAGTTATCTGATTTATTGAAAAATCAATCTAATCCGACGATTGCAACTTATGCGAAAAATTATGAGGTAGAGATAAGGCTTACCGCACAAGGAAAAGATATCGATGATTGCAAAAATATTATAAAGCCCACAAGGGACGCCGTATATGATATTTTGGGCACTCACATTTACGGAGAAGATGACATCGATTTGGAAACCGTAATCGTCAAAAAACTTTTGTCGCACAAAAAAACAATCGCTGTCGCGGAATCTTTTACGGGCGGTATGGTTAGTTCAAAATTGATTAACGTTTCGGGCGCGAGCGAAACTTTTCTTGAAGGAGTTGTCACATATTCCGACGAGTCAAAAGTGAGCAGGCTCAATGTCAACGAAGAAACATTAAAAGAATTTGGCGCAGTGAGCAAAGAAGTCGCTATGGAAATGGCAAAAGGTGTTGCACAAAATCTTAAAACGGATATAGGACTTGCAACAACCGGAATTGCCGGACCGACGGGCGCAACAAAAAATAAACCGGTCGGTTTGATTTACATCGGTCTATCTATCGATGGAGAAGTATATTTTTTAGAAAAAAATTTAAGTGGTTCACGAGAGGTAATAAGAGACAGGGGCACAATGATTGCATTAGATTTTTTAAGAGGAAAACTGTAAAAAAACTTTAACCGCAGACAATTGAAATTTATAACAACTAAATTACACTTTTTTAAATTTATATAATCGGATTATTATAAAGTCTAATTTTTGTAATTTTTTTATAAAAAAATAAAATTTCTATTGCAAAATTGAAATCGATATGTTAGAATACATTAAGATTGAGAAGTTAAGAAATCTTGTTGGTTTATAATATTATAATTTTTTTGTAATATTATATGTGTTTTCTTTCTGCTCAATGACTAAGTGTAAAATATCCTCCCCCCTATTGGATATTTACTTATAAAAGTCGCCTTCGGGCGGCAGGAGGCTACTGTTTTTCATTTGTTGGGGTAGCCTCATGTTTTTTTTAATCATTTTGTCTCCTTTTTTATATTTTAAATAAACTCCTCTCATAAAGTTTATTTACAAACTGGAAAATTAGCGGGTTGCCTGCTAATTTTTTGGTTGTACGGAAAATTTTTTCAGATAGCCGATTATCGCTATCTTTTTTTTATTTCTAATCATTTCATTTTTATAAAAAATCATAAACATAAACATCAATATTATTTTTAACTAAAATATCTAAAATCATAGGCTCGATAATTTCCCATTTACCGCCTGCAAGTCCGCAACCGATTCTCGGCATATGCACGCTCGAATTATTTTCCTTCGCTTTAATCAACAGATTCTCCAAACATTTTTCTAAAGCCTGATATCTTATCGGCGGACCTTTACTACCCGTTTTCGTTCCCTTTTGAGCAATCATATTTGCTATTGTTATATATTCCGTTACGTTTACATATTGCACCTTGCCCAGAGCGAAATTTTCTTTTGAGTTATACCAAACTCGGTATTCTTTTTCGGGCAATTCCCATTTTTTCGATATCGCAAGCACAAAACCTTTTCCCCAACCGCCGATGTCATTACAAATATGCGCGATAATTTTCTTTCCTTTCGCGATAGGATTTGTCGCGTCGCCTTTTATATATATTATTTTTTTCTCCAACTTTATCAATCCTTTCGATTTAGATTGAATATTCATAAAACAATTTTAACACATGCAAATGATGTTTGTGAATTTTAAGTATAGAATATTAAAAAAATATTTTCAATCTTGACATAGTGTGCGCCGCACATTATAATAAATATAAATTATAGTGTGGGGTGAATGAATTGCAAAAAGATAATCTACTTTCGGGCTTTAACTTAGAACTTAGGCGCGGTGTAATCGTATTATGCGTTTTACGCAAATTAATTACTCCGACTTACGGATACAATTTGATTGAAATTTTAAAAAGCAGTAATATTCCCATAGAATCCAATACGTTATATCCTCTTTTACGACGATTGGAAAATCAAGGATTATTGGAAAGTAATTGGAATACGGACGAAACGAAACCGAGAAAATATTATAAAACCACTCCGTTCGGTTTAGAAATTCTTGAGGAATTGAAAAAAAATTGGGATATCACAACAAAAAATGTTTCAAAATTATTGGAGGGCGAATAAATGAAAAACGGACTTATTGAAAGATATATTTATGCGGTTACGCGCCATCTTCCCGTTAAGAGCAGAAAAGATATCGAAAAGGAATTAAACAGCATTATCGATGATATGCTTTTAGGCAACTGCGGAAACACAAAGCCCGTCGAAAGCGATATAAAAGCGGTTTTGACGGAACTCGGCTCACCCGAAGAACTCGCGATAAAATATAACGGAAATGAAAATAAATCTTTAATCGGCGGAATTTATTATGTAATATACACACGAATATTTAAAACCGTAGCACCGATAATCGCCGTGGTTTTCGTTTGCTTAACCTTTTTTACGGGAATTATAAAACTTGAAGAATCCAATATTATTCAATTATTTTTGAAAACTTTATTTTCCGGCATCGGCGGCATAATGCAATTTTTTTTAATCCTTACTTGCGTTTTTGCTGTTTTGGATTATAAAAAAGTTCAAATTCACAATAACGGAGATGTTTTATCAAACCTCCCGACTTTACCCGAAGATAACGAAAAAATAAAATTTGGAGAATCAATCATTTCTATCGTCGGTACATTTTTTATTATTTATCTTTTGTCGGCAACACCTTTTTTCGGAATATTTTATAAAGGTCGAGAATGGATTCCTTTGTTTAATGCGGATGTGATTCAAAAAGTATGGTATTTTCTTTTCGGTTGGGGATTGTTTAGTGTTGTTTCATCTATAGCGGAAATCACGGAAGGACGATATACAAAACGTCTCGCGCTTATTTTAACCGTTTCGGGCATTTTTCAATGTATATTTACGATTTTGGTTTTCTCACAGCCGAATATAACAAATCTTGAATTTTTTGCAAAGTTTTCCGAAGTGTTTAAAAATCTCACGATTACGCAAAATCAAATTGAAAATGCTCCGCTTATCGTAATCGGCGTCGTGATATTCGGAACGATTTCGGATATCGCAAATACAATTTATAAATCAATAAAATACAGTCGTTAAAAATATTAAAAACGATATCGATTTAAATATTAAGTCGATATCGTTTCGTTTTATTTAAAGATATAAATTGTGTATAAATCAAAGATTATATTTTTTCATTTTTCTATAAACATTCGATAAATCAAGCTGTAAAACCTCCGCGGCTTTTGCGGGTGTTTTGAAAGTCGTCAAAGCATCTTGCAGAAGTTTTTTTTCGCATTCTTCCATATAGGAACGAAAAGAAAAATCCGCGCTGTAAGAGAATGACGGAATGGAAAGAGCGGCGGAAGGCTCGGGCAACTCATGAGTACTCACGTTATTTTGAATCATCCATATCGGCAGGCTGTCTATATCAACATCTGCGGCAGGCGATGTAACAACAAGGCGCTCGATGAAATTTTTTAATTCGCGCACATTGCCGGGCCAGTCGTATTCTTTTAATATATCTAAAACTTTTTCGGATAAAATTTTTATGCGGGCATATTTATTACAAAAAAGCTGTAAAAACCTAAAAGTCAATTCTTCGATATCTTCTTTTCTTTCTTTGAGCGGCGGTATGCGAATCGGCACAACGCTTATTCTGTAATATAAATCCAAACGGAATTGACCTGTTTGGGTTAATTCTTCCAAACTTTCATTCGACGCACACATTAATCTGAAATCTATGGGAATTATTTCGTTGCTCCCGATTCGCTTGACGCTTTTTGTTTCGAGTACACGCAATAATTTTCCTTGAAGTTCACGCGGCATGGAATTAATTTCATCTAAAAACAGAGTTCCGCCGTTTGCCATTTCAATCTGTCCTTTTTTTCCGCTTGCGGAAGCGCCTGTAAACGCACCTTTTTCATATCCGAAAAGTTCCGATTCCAAAAGATTTTCGGGTATTGCCGTACAATCAATGCTTACAAAAGGTTCATCAGAGCGATTACTTACGCTATGGGCATATTCCGCCAAAACTTGTTTTCCCGAGCCTGTCGGTGCGGTAAATAAAAGCGACGCATCTGTTTTCGCCACAGACGCGAGAAGTTCGAGAAGTCGCTTCATCTGCGGACTTTCCGCGACAATATCATTACTGTAAACCACGGCAAAGTCGCCGAGCTCAACGCAATATTGTTTGTTCAACGCACCCAGTTGAAGCCTTTTCGTAATATTTTCGAGCGGTTCAACAAGATAAACAATATATTTTATATTTCCGTCGGAATCGAAAGACGGAACAGCCGATGTAAAGTGATGAAAAATTCTATTAAATTCTCTGTTAACTATAGTGATTTTCGCGACAACGGGTGCTCGCATCGCAACAACCTGCTCCCAAACACTCACGGAAAGATACCGCATATCTTTAAATTTCGGAATAGACATATCTAAAAAATATTCTTTAGTTTTACCGAAAAGCCCTCGATATGTGGCATTTGTAAAAAGATACTTCCCCTCAGCATCGAGAACAAAAACGCCGACGTTAAGATTCTCCAAAATTCTCATATAAAAACTTTTATCATATTCCATATCACACCCCACTTTCAAAACTCAAAGTTAAGTCCACGTAATCAAAGAACTATTTTTTAAACATTTTAACATAAAAATATAATTTGAAAAGTATTTTTTTGTGATAATATCATAATTTCTCTTGCGATGTTGCAAATATTTTTGCGACATCGCATTTTTTTGCAATATCGCAAAAATAAAAATGATTAAAGTATTTCGTTAAAAATACCGACAGAATTTTTTTATTTCCTAAAACTCGCTATGTGCAAGCGTTTTAAACTTTGCAAAAAAATATTTTACAACATTGGCATCATTATTGCTTTTATAAAAATATAGAACACGAATAACAGATTTTAGTTTCAGAAGGAGGTCATTAGACAGTGTACAACTTTGAAGGAAAGATTGTAGTTGTTACAGGTGCGGCAAGAGGTCTTGGACGCGCAATGGCACAGAGGTTTTTAAAAGATGGAGCAGAGGGCGTTGCATTTTTAGATTTAGATGAAAACGCGCTAAAGGAAACAGTGAAAGAACTTAATCCGGAAGGCGACCGCGCTATGTATGCAATTTGTAACGTAGCCGATGTTGAATCCGTTACGAAAGCGTTTGATGAAGTAAATGCTAAGTTCGGCAAAGTAGATATTTTGATAAACAATGCCGGTATCACAAGAGATTCTTTTGCGACAAAAATGTCAGCGGAAAATTTCGATTTGGTTGTGGATATCAGCTTGAACGGTGCATTTTATTGCATACAGCAAGTAATCGCGGGAATGAGAGAAAGAGGATTCGGAAGAATTATTTCAATGTCATCCATATCTCACAGAGGTAACGTCGGTCAAGCGAATTATGCGGCGGCAAAAGCCGGTTTGATAGGAATGACAAAAACTTTATCCGACGAACTTTCAGCAAGCGGCATAACGGCTAACTGTATCGCACCCGGGCTTATAAACACGGATATTATTAAAACAATACCTGAAAAAAATATGGAAATATTTTTAAAAGCTATCCCGATGCATCGCTTGGGCGAGCCGGAAGAAGTAGCAAGTCTTGCGGCATTTTTGGCAAGTGATGAGGCGGCTTACATAAGCGGTCAATGTATTCAAATAACAGGCGGGTTGAAATAATCATCTAACAAAATATATATTGAGAAGGGAAATAGATTCTATGAAAAATAAAACAATAATCACAGCGGCATTAACAGGCGCGGTTACTCCAAAATCAATAAGTGAACATATTCCGATGACTCCGGAAGAAATCGCAGAGGACGCTTATAACTGTTGGAAAGCGGGAGCGGCTATCGTGCATCTTCACATGAGAGATGAAAACGCAGAAGGAACGATGGATTTAGAACTTTTCAAAAAATCCGTTGAATTACTTCGTGCGCGTAAAGATTGCGACGTTGTAATCTGCTGTACATCATCGGGAACAGGCAAACCTATTTCAAACGAAGAACGTATGGCACATTTCAAAAGCATTCCGGCAATCGAAATGGGTTCCTACGATGTAGGAACAATAAACTGGGGTTGCGCGACTGTATTTATGAACAGCCCACAATTTTTAACAGAACTCGGTGAATGTTACAAAGAATACGATGTTAAACCGGAACTTGAAATATTTGATACAGGTATGATGTCAAACACGGCATTCTATACTAAAACGGGAGTTTTACAAAATCCGTTGTATTGTCAATTCGTTCTCGGCGTTCTTGGCGGCGCACCTGCGACAGTTGATAATCTTCTTCACTTAGTAAGACAATTACCGGAAAACGCAAAATGGTCTGCTTTCGGTATCGGTAAAGACCATCTTCCTATTATGTATGCATCATTGGCACTTGGCGCGGACGGCGTAAGAGTTGGGCTTGAGGACAATGTTATGTATGCAAAAGGTGTTAAAGCAACAAATGTAATGCTCGTTGAAAGAGCGGTACGTATTGTTAAAGAATTTGGCAAAGAGCCGGCAACACCTGACGAGGCTAGAGCAATTTTAAGCATGAAGCCTATGCAGGGTTAATAAATATATAAAAATAGAGGAGGTAAAAAAAATGAACAAAGCAAGAGAGGCTGTTATTGTCGCATACGGAAGAACTCCGCTTGCAAGAGCTTATAAAGGAAGCTTTGCGGCTACTCATCCTATTGAGTATAGCGCACAAGCACTTAAAGGTGTTTTGGAGAGAGTTCCACAGCTTAACACTTCGGATATCGAAGATGTTATCGTTGCGTGTGCAACACCTGACAGATATTTAACTTATAATGTTGGACGGCTTATAGCGCAACGTGCGGGACTTCCCGACTGCGTGCCGGGTCAAACTATAAATCGCTTTTGTTCGTCAGGGCTTCAAGCTATCGCAAATGCCGCAAACGCTATTATGGCGGGGCAAATGGATATTGTTGTTGCCGGAGGAGTGGAAATGATGACAGGTATCAGCATGAATATTGCGGAAGAATTTAAATACGCAGAGCTGGAAGCACAAATACCTGATACTTATTTGCCTATGGGTTTAACCGCTGAAAATGTTGCGGCGCGTTACAACATCACAAGAGAAGAAATGGAAGAAATGGCTGTTCAAAGTCATCAAAGAGCGGCTAAAGCACAAGAAGCCGGAAAATTTGATGAAGAAATAATACCTATTATAATAAAAACGGACGACGGCACTGTAACCGTAAAAGCTGACGAAGGCGTGAGACCCGGCACAAACATGGAATCATTGGCGGGGCTTAAACCTTGTTTTAAAGAGGACGGCGTCGTAACAGCGGCTACTTCATCACAAATGACGGATGGAGCTGCGTTTACGGTAGTGATGTCAAGAGAAAAAGCAGAAGAGTTGGGTTGCAAACCTATCGCGCGTTTTGTGGGATTTGCGGTAGCGGGGCTTGAAGCCGGAGTTATGGGCTTAGGTCCGATTGTTGCAGTTCCGAAAGTTATGGAAAAAAGCGGACTTTCAATAAAAGATATGGACGTTATCGAGCTTAACGAAGCATTTGCGGCGCAGGCTATAGCGTGCATCAAAGACCTTGAACTTCCGACTGAGAAAATTAATCCTAACGGCGGAGCGATGGCGCTTGGACACCCTCTCGGGGCAACAGGAACAATTCTTACATGTAAAGCTCTGTCAGAACTTAAAAGAACAAACGGCAAATATGCACTCATTACAATGTGTATCGGCGGAGGCATGGGCGCCGCAGGAATCCTTGAGTTAGAAAAATAAACTTTTATTATTTTGTTAACCTATTCGGAAGCTTTAAGCTGATTTCCGAACAGGTCTATTAAAAAAAATTTTTATTAATTATAGGAGGGCGAGTATTTTGAAAATCGCAATTATCGGCTGCGGAGCAATGGGAACAATTTTAGGTGTTTACCTTACAAAAGCAGGTTACCCTGTTGAAATGGTAGATAACTATGAGGCTCATGTAAACGCAATGAACGAAAAAGGCGCAACGGTTACAGGTACGGTTGACCTTAATGTAAAAGTAAAAGCAATAACTCCAAACCAAATGGAAGGCATCTATGATGTTGTTTTCCTATTCACAAAACAAACTGCAAATGATATTGTTTTGCCGAATCTTTTAAAACATCTCGACGAAAACAGTACAGTTTGTACATTACAAAACGGTGTGCCTGAGCCTTACGTTGCAAAATACGTTGGCGAAGAACGCACAGTCGGCGGCGCAGTTCTTTGGAGCGCAACATTTATTGAGCCCGGCGTATCTCAGCTTACTCAAGATATTGATAAGACAGACCATTTATTTGAAATTGGCGAGATAAGCGGTGAAATAACTCCGAGAATCCAAAAAGTCGCAAATATATTAAACGATATGGGCAGACCTACACACATAACAGAGGGTTTAATGGCATCAAGATGGGGCAAACTCGTAAACAATGCGTGTGTTAGCGGCATGTCTGCCGTATGCGGAGCGACTTTCGGCGAAGTTCTTGAAAATCCTGTTTCGAGAGCGTGCGTAAGTTATATCGGTCGCGAAGTTAAAGTTTGTTGTGAAGCGGAAGGATATAAATTACCTGTGCTTGGAGCAACTTTTGACCCGGAAACGTTAGCACTTTCTGACCAAGCTATGTTTGAAGAGAACAATCGTCTTTTCATGGAACTTTACAGAGTTGCATGGCCTGCAAAAGCAAGTATGCTTCAAGATTTGGAAAAAGGCAACAAAACAGAAGTAAAAATGATTAACGGATTCGTATGCCAAACAGGCGACAAACACGGCATAGAAACTCCGTTTAACGATAAGGTTGTTGAGATAGTTTCTCGTATTGAAGCGGGAGAACTTACATATTCAATGGATAACCTTAATCTTTTTGAAAAAAGCATGTTTGAATTTGAAAATACGGATATGAAGTGAACCACCTCGCCGCAAGCGGACGAGGAGACGGTTAATATGCACGCGGCAAGCCGCGAGGTATCAAACCTGTTCACTCGCGGGCATTCGCAAATGTGAGAGCCTGGCTGCATGGCGAGCAGTTCCGTGAAGCGGAACGACCAGCAAGCTCTCTCGCTTGGCTCATTGCCATCGCG
>JGI994J12354_10004415_pt1 | contig 12645 bp, 14 predicted proteins | sample IntmicLarv3ML3BL_FD_12354 | JGI IMG/M metagenome (IMG submission 12354)
ATAACAAGACTCTTTTTATCATATCACTCTTCTACCTTATCTTTACTCCTGCCCCTTAAAGCTATTTGTATGGCTAACAGCGCCAAAGCAGCAACGAGTATAACGTATTTATAGCCGCCTGCAAAGTTAAAGGCCGCATTCGATAAATTAAGCACCACATTCCAGATATTATCCATAAAACTTGTTACATATTCAGCCACAGGATTGAGGAATGCCACATATGCCGCCAGCTGCGGATAAGCGCCTGCCATTTCAATTATAATATCACGATTTATGAAAATAATAAAGCCCAACGCCAAAACAGATATGAATCCAATGCCGATCACCGTCAGTAAAGTGTTAATACCTTTATCTACAGCCGCCTTTGGTGCAGGCAGCTCCTTAATTTTCTCCATAACCGCTTCTTCAAAGCCCATAGGCGCTTCCATTATAAATTCCATGCCTGAAAACTCACTTACTATAGAATCATAAACGGCAAAATCCGCCCTGCATTTTTCACATGTCAAAAGGTGCTTATGGAGCTGTTCCGCCTCCTGAGCGCTCAAGCAATTATCTATATATTTCATAAAATATTCATCAGCCTTACTGCAATTCATACTTGCCACCTTCTTTCATGGATAATATGCTGTCCTTCAGCATCCTTCTGCCTCTGAATATACGATTTTTAACCTTTGAGAGCGGCTCCTCAATAATATCAGCTATTTCCTGATAAGAAAGCCCCTGCTGGTGGTACAAAACAATTGGTATCTTATACATATCAGGCAAACTTTCCACAACGCCCTTAAGGGTTTCAGACGATTCTTTTTCAATATATGCTTTTTCAGGCGTTGACCCGTCGGATATTTCATAATCAATTTCATCGAGCGGAGTGGTTTCTTGCTTTTTCTTGCGCCTGTAGTCAATAACATGGTTCGTTGTTATTCTTATAACCCATGTGCTGAATTTAAAATCGGGATAATACTTATCCAAGTTTTTATAAACCTTAATAAAAACCTCCTGGGCAAGGTCGTTGGCCTCTTCCCTATCATTGGTCATGCGTAAAATAATAGAATAAACAAGGTTTTTATACCTTGCCACAAGCTCCGAAAAACAGTTTTTATCACCGTTTATACAAGCCTGAATTATTTCATAATCTGTCATTTGTTTGATTCCAGCCAAAGGTATCACCCCTTTATCCGAGAATTGTTTTGTAGCTTAATTTCATATACGCATTAATATTTATAAAAGTCTTAATTTTTTTAATAAAATTTTAATAAGCCCTAAAACTATTCTTCAAACTTTATTGTTTCACTCTTTCTGTCATAGCCCAAATGAGTCCCTGGGAAAATACTTGCGGCATTTTGCAGAAACTCCGCAGGCTCAGTCAAAGAAGGGCTGTAATGGGTAAGCCACATTTGCTTCACATCTGCCGCCTTGGCAATTTCAGCCGCTTCAGAAAACAGCATATGCTTATATTCTTTTGCTTTATCTATTTTTTCATTATCGCCGTAAATACCCTCACAGATAAATAAATCCGCACCTCTAACAAAACCGGGCAATGTCTTAACCGGCCTCGAATCCGTGCAATAGGCTATTTTAATGCCCTTCCTGTCTTCACCCATAACCATATCCGGCGTATATGTTTCACCTTCAAACTCAACCTGCTCGCCCCTTTGCAAGCGGGACCACATTTGCTTAGGGATATTCAATCCGGCTGCCCGTTCTAAATCGAATTTCCCCGGCCTGTCAACCTCCAGCGTATACGCGTAGCAAATAGTCCTGTGCTCCACAGGCAGTGATTTTATACGAAAACCGCTTATCTCAAACTCCTGAGCTCCATCCATCTCAATAAATTCAAGTGAAAACGGTATCTCTCTTGCGACTATTGTTAAACCGCTAACCACCGTTTCAAGCCCCTTCGGACCTATGAGCTTAAGAGGCTCCGTCCTGCCTGAATTGCCGATGGTTAAAAGCAAACCGGGCAAGCCCGTAATATGATCCGCATGAAAATGGGTAAACATAATCGCGTCAATATTTTTAAAGCCCCAACCCAGCATTTTAAGGGTAACCTGAGTTCCCTCGCCGCAGTCGATCAAAACAAACCTGCCGTTAAGCCTAGCCAGCATTGATGTTAAAAACCGCTTAGGCAACGGCATCATGCCGCCGCAGCCCAAAAGCGTAATATCTACCATAATTTTCCTCTTTCTTGAATATTAAATATCAGGAAGTAAACGCTTTCAAGAGCCTTTTCAAATATCCATTTATAGCGCTGATATTTTTTAGCGGCTCAACAAAGCCCAATTCCCAATCCGCAATTAAAAATTCGCCTGCTTGTGATAAAGTGCCAAAAATTCCAATAGCAACTTCTATATCTGCGCTATTTTTCACATCAAGTGTCAGCCAGATATTTTTGACAAACTCAGCATCGCACTCATAGAATAATACAATACTACTATTTTGCCCGAAAGCATTTGTAAAATCGCATTTTTCCCTGTAACTTCCATATCCGGTATAAACCAAATCAAATTCCGGCAGAATTTTGCCCAATAAGTTTTTCAAATCAGTTGCAGATATTTTCTTACTGTGCAAAGAAATATTTACATCCTCACGCATATACATATCAGAAAACCCAACACCTGCCCTATGTTCGTCGGCAAACTCGGCAATGCAACCCGCCTGCTTCAAGCAAAACGCAAGATTTTCAACCGGCAATATTTCTATTTGGCAGAAATCATCCTCGTGAAAATAAACACTTGCCATAAAAGCCCTCCCAAAGCATCAGAATCTAATGCCTGAAATGCCTCATACCTGTAAACAGCATGGCTATGCCGTATTTATCGCAAAGCTCTATGCTTTCTTCATCCCTAACAGAGCCGCCCGGCTGAATAATGGCTTTAATGCCCGCTTTGTTTGCAATTTCCACGCTATCGCCATATGGGAAATACGCATCTGAAGCCATAACGGAGCCTTTCGTAACGCCTTCCCCAAGCATTTCACAGGCATGGTCTATTGCCTGCTCCAGCGCCCAGCTTCTCCTCACCTGGCCGCCGCCTATGCCTATGGCCTGCCCATTTTTACAGACTGTTATGGCATTGGATTTTGCATGCTTTACCACTTTAAAGGCAAATATCAAATCCTCCATCTGCTCTTTTGTTGGCTGGGTTTTTGTGACGCATTTCACATCTTCCATATTAATCAGGCAGGTATCCGCTTCCTGAATAAGCAAACCGCCTAAAACTTTCTTCATATCATAATATTTTTTATCAGGCTTTATTCCCACTTCCCCGTCTTTCATAATGCGGATATTTTTCTTGCTCTTAAGAATTTCCAAAGCATCCTCGTCAAAATCGGGGGCAATTACTATTTCAAGGAAAATCTTGTTCATTTCAATAGCTGTCTGCTTGTCAAGAGTTCTGTTAAGCGCCGCAATTCCGCCATAAACCGAAACAGGGTCAGCTTCATAGGCTTTCATATAGGCCTCGTAAACATTATCGCCTTCCCCAACGCCGCAGGGAACGGAATGCTTAACGCAAACACAGGCAGGCTTGTCAAACTCTTTAAGCAAAGCCACAGCCCCGCTTAAATCGTTTATATTATTGAAAGATATTTCCTTCCCATGAAGCTGCTCCGCACCGTTAAGCGAGCCTTTCATCGGTCTTATCTGTGAATAATATGCCGCGTTTTGATGAGGGTTTTCCCCATAGCGCAGGCCGCTTTTTTTCTCAAACGTAAGCGTTACCGTATCTGAAAGCGTCTCCATCCCCGCCAGCTCCTGCATATACTCCGCTATGAGCGTATCGTATGAAGCCGTATGGGCAAACGCCTTTGCACTTAAATACAGCTTTGTTTCAGGGCAGATTGCGCCTTTTTCTTTCATTTCATCTATAATTTTTTCATAATCAGCAGGATCAGTTATAATTGCCACATCTTTATAATTCTTCGCAGCGGAGCGAACCATTGCAGGGCCGCCTATATCTATGTTTTCAATAGCCTCATCTTTAGTCACATCTTCTTTGAGAATAGTTTTTTTGAAAGGATATAGATTCACCGCTACAATATTTATAGGCACAATGCCCAGTGATTTTATATGCTCCATATGCTCAACATTACCTCTAACCGCCAATATGCCGCCATGAACCGCAGGATGCAGAGTTTTAACCCTGCCATCCAAGCATTCGGCAAAGCCCGTTATTTCATCCACGCTGATTGCGTGAACTTTGGCATCTCTTAATGCCTGATATGTGCCGCCTGTTGAAATAATTTCATACCCAAGCTCTTCAAGCCCTTTTGCAAACTCCACTACGCCTGTTTTATCGCTTACGCTGATTAATGCCCTTTTCATAATAACCTCCGCTAATTTTATTCCTACGCTAAATATAAGTTCAGCTTAATAAATTTTTATTTTTAACTTATTATAAATCAATTTCTCAGAAAACAGCGCCTAAGTTTCTTATAATATTTTCTCTTTTGTTCATAATATCTCTTCATAGCAACTTGCAATATATACCGTTTATTTTATGCTATTCAAGAATAAGAATTGTATTGCCATCTAAATCTTTACAGCTAAGCTCTTTTCCGCCCCAAACAGCCGTTACGGGCGGATTCAATTCTGTGCCATTATTTTTTAACTGTTCATAGGTTTTATCAATATCATCACAATAAAAAACAAAAGTTACCGTGCCCGAATTCGATTTACCCCATTTATTTTCATCCCAAATCCAGATAACAGGCTCATTTTTGCTAAAGCCTATCTCCACACCGTCATAATTGCAGTCAGAAGGATTTTCGCTCAACATCGGTATGCCCAGCTTGTTGCAATAAAATTCAGCCAAAGCCTTTGGATTTTTTGACGAAATATTCATCCCTCCAAAACGTTTAAACATTAAAATCCCCCTCTAAATTCACGATATTTTCCGTATTTCTTTAGCTATTACATAATACCACATTTGCTTTTCCTTGAGAAGCATTAAAAACCGCGCAAAATAAATCCTACGCGGTTTTGGGTTCTTTATTTTTCAACTAAAAACACATATTTTCCATAACATTTAAAATAACCTTAATTCCCTGAATCAGGCCCGGTATATAGCAATGCTCATCAGTCGCATGGGCTGTGTGCCCAAGCACCATATTATCCACATACGGCCTGAAACGGTAGCAGCAGTCGCAAATATCTTCAAAATAGCGGCAGTCCGTTCCGCCTGTTACAAGACCTGGTACAACCGTTACGCCGTTAAAGAACTTTTCCGTAGCGGCTACAATCGCCCTGTATCCGTCTGAATCAATGCTGGATATTTTAGAAGGATCAAGGCCCTTGCTCATAGTGATGCTAAGCTCGGGGTCATTTGCAACCTCTATGCAATGCTTCAGTACGCTTTCACAGCTATCTTCCGGAGCAATGCGGAAATTTATGATGGACTTAACCTTTTGAGGCAATACATTAGGCGCAGGTGAGCCGTTAATCATAGTAAGGGCTGTGGTTGTGTGAACCAGCGGGCCCGAATTGTCTATGCCACGCAGATATTCAGCTAAATCTATCGCCTTATTATCCAAATCCGCCACATAGGATTTAAAGGGCTCCTCCGTAATAACTGGCTCAAGAGCCTTAAACATATTCCAAACCACCGGATTCATATGGGTCGGCAGCTGATTGTCTTCTATCTTCCCTATTGCCTTCGCTACTTTGCCAAGGGCCGTTCCCTTGCCCGGGCGTGAGCTGTGGCCGCCTTTGGCATTGGCTTCAACCGCTACATCTATATAGCCTTTTTCAAATATATCAATACGGGCAAGCAGCGCATTTGGCGCGCCGTAATCCGAGCCCATTTTAAAGCCGCCGCCTTCATCCATTACAAACTCCAGCTGAACGCCTTTTTTCTCCAAATATTCCTTTGCGGCCAGAGAGCCGTCAACTCCCATAGTTTCTTCATCATGGCCGAATACGAAATAAATATCCCGCTTAGGCTTATAGCCTTTTTCCATTAGATATTCCGCAGCGTAGAGCTCTCCTACCACCTGGCTTTTTGTATCAATAGAACCTCTGCCCCAAATAAAATCGCCGTCTATTTTGCCGCTGAAAGGCAGCTCCGTCCAATCATTTTCCGTCCCCGGCATAACAGGTACAACATCAAGATGAGACATGAAAAGCGCCGGCTTTAAAGAAGAATCGCTGCCCTTCCAATAATACAAAAGGCTCCATTCGTTTATAACGGTTTTTTCCATATTTTTATGAACAAGGGGAAATGCTTTTTCAAAATGAGCATGTAGGCTCTTAAACGCTTTCCCATCCATAAGGGAAACATCTTCATAAGAAACAGTGGGAAAAGTGACTGCTTTGCTCAAAATTTCCGTCACTCTCACTTTATCAATATCGTTGTAGCAATCCATATTGCTGAAATATTTGCTTACTTCTTTTACATCCATGGCCAGCCCTCCCGCAATTACCATTCTACAATTAATAAAGCACCTTGCTCAAAAACTCCTTAGTCCTTGAGCTTTGCGGGTCGCCGAATATCTGTGCAGGCGAGCCGGATTCCTCAATAATACCTTCATCCATAAACAATACTCTGTCGGATACTTCCTTTGCAAAGCCCATTTCATGGGTTACTATAACAGTTGTCATGCCCTTTTCAACGAGTCCGCGGATAACAGCAAGAACCTCCCCCACCATTTCAGGGTCCAGGGCTGATGTAGGCTCATCAAAAAGCATAACATCAGGGTCCATAGCAAGGGCTCTAACAATAGCCATACGCTGCTTCTGCCCGCCGGAAAGCCTTTTGGGATATTCATCAATTTTCTCTTCAAGCCCTATTTGCTTGAGAAGCATTATAGCTTTTTCATCAGCCTCATGTTGAGTCATTCTGCCTGTTAAAACAGGGGCCAAGGTAATGTTTTTACGCACGGTTAAATGGGGGAAAACATTGAACTGCTGGAAAACCATACCCATTTTCTGCCTGTGTGTATCTATATTTACGCTTTTATCCGTTATGTCTATGCCTTCAAAAATCACCTGACCGCTTGTAGGCATCTCCAGCAGATTCAAGCAGCGCAAAAATGTGCTTTTACCGCTGCCGGAAGGCCCGATAACAGATACAACCTCGCCTTTAACAATTTCCTCATTTATATTTTTCAAAACCTTCAGTTTGCCGAAATCCTTACATAAATCAATGGTTTTAATCACTGGTTTTAAGCCTCCTCTCCAAGAAAGCCAGAAGTTTGGACAATGTAAATGTAGATACAAAATAAAATACCGCAGCAATCAAATACGGCTCAAGTGTCATATAAGTTGCGGATTTAATAATATTTGTAGCAGTCATAATCTCTCCTAAGAAAAAGACTGAAGCCAGCGATGTTTCCTTCATAATCATAATAAACTCATTGCCCAAAGCCGGCAGTATGTTCTTAAATGCCTGAGGCAAAATAATTCTAATCATAGTTTGATTTGTATTCAAACCTAGACTCCTCGCCGCCTCTGTCTGCCCTTTATCAACGGCCTGAATACCGGCTCTGATAATTTCAGAAATATAGGCTGTGCTGTTTACAACCAGCGCCATGAGTATTGAAGCGAATTTGCCCGGGTCAAAACCCATAGCCTTGGGTACGAAAAAATAAAATACATAAACCTGCAAAAGCAAAGGCGTTCCCCTGATAACTTCTATATAAGCGGTTGCCAAAAAACTCGGCAGCTTAAATTTTGACATTTTACATAAGGAAACCAAAGCTCCGAACAACGTTCCAAATCCCACAGTGAAGGCCGATAGCACCAAAGTTAGCCTTAAGCCTTCAAAAAATGCCATGTGATATTTGCTGAAAACAGCAATAATATTCTCCAGCAATTAAATTCCTCCTTCCGTTATTGCTTAATAAAAACATATTCTCATTTATATACGACATGCGCAGCATTTATAAAGCTGCGCATAGGCCGAAAACTATAGTCTATTGTATTATTATTTTGCGGCAATTTCACTTGAAAGCTCTAAAGCGGCTTCCTGCCATTGTGAGTAGAGGCCTTGCTCGTTAACTGTTTTGATTATTTCGTTAACTTTGTCAAAAAGCTCTTTTTCGCCGTTCATAACGCCAACGCAAGTGCCTTTGTTAGTCATTTCAAAACGGAACTCACTCATGGTAATATCGTCATAATTTTTAGAATACTGCTCGCCTGATGTACCGCTCATTGCAAGGGCATCTATTTTGCCGGATTGAAGCATAAGTATACCATCTGAAAGGCTTGCTATAGGTTCAATTTTAGCTTCCGGCAATTGAGTTTCAACATTTTCATATTGAAGTGAAGCATTTTGAGCACCGATTAATAGACCTGAAAAATCTGCGGCTGTTTTAAGTTCACCGGCTTTATTGGCAGGAATCATAATACCCTGATAGCTGGCAAGGTTATAATTATCTGTAAGCTGCATGGCTTTTGCCCTATCCTCTTTATAAGCAAGGCCGGAAATACAAAGGTCTGCTTTACCTTCTTGAACAGCCGCAAGTGCAGGGTCAAAGCCCATAGCTTCAATTACAAGCTCAACGCCAAGCTGCTCAGCAATATATTTTGCAAAATCAATATCGGCACCTACAATAGCATCCTGCCCTGTTTTTGAAGGATCCATAAATTCATACGGAGGATAATCGGGAGATGTTGAAACAATCAGCTTGCCGTCAGCAAGTATTTTTTCAAGCCTGTTAGCGGGTTGATTTGCAGATTCCTTCGCACCGCAGCCGGAAAGAGCCGCCACAGCAATTATTGCAACCATAATACCCATCATTAACTTTTTCATATAAAAACCCTCTTTTCATGTTTTAGGAATATTTATTCCGAATATTTTCTTAATATACACCAAAATCAGCAAAACCGCAAGTATAATATTCATCATTTTTGCATATTTATGCATTTCGATGCTCCTACCGACATATTATACATAAAAGTTATTGTATTTATCAATACCCAATAACGCAAACGAATCCTAAATACCGCAAATTTATTCAAACTGTATACAACCGCCATGGAAAACATAAAATACTTATAACATTTCTATAAACAACTTGTATACATCTTAAATCCATTAAATTTTCTTTTTCACAGTGCATAATATGCAATAAAAAAGCAGCCCCTGAGAGAAGCTGCTTTTTGCTGAGCCTTGATTATTAATTTAACAATATAATTACATTTGACTATTTAGCAAGCTCATCCTTCATCCTTTCAAGAGCTTCCTTAACCATGCTCCTCGGACAAGCTACACACATGCGCTGGAAGCATTCTCCCATTTCAGGATCATGCACATTGCCGTCTTGAAGCATAACATTGGCTTTATTATATATTCTGTCATGAATTTCAGCTCCGGAAAAACCGTAAGCGCTGAAATCGAGCCAGAGCATATATGTACCCTCCGGTTTCCAAACTCTAACCTTAGGCATATTATTTTTAATCCAATCCACAGTCCAATCAATGGTTTCATCTAAATATTTATTAAGCTCATTAAGCCAATCTTCGCTTTCATCATAAGCAGCTATGCTGGCAGCTGTTGAAAACGGGCTGGATAAAGCGCTTCTAAATGTCTGGCTGAAAATCCCTCTCAAATTATCATCGGGGATAACAACATTGGAGCAATGCAAGCCCGCAACATTAAAGGATTTATTAGTGCCGATAACCATAATGATATTGCTCAAATCTTCAACAATGCTTGTTATAGGATAATGCTTAACCCCTGCGCGCAAAATATCAGAGTGAATCTCATCAGAAATAAGAAGCACATGATGCTTGAGGCAGATTTCAGCCATTTTAATAATCTCTTCCTTTGTCCAAACGCGGCCGATAGGGTTGGCAGGTGAACAAAGAATAAATATTCTTACGGAAGGGCGGGCGCATTTAGCTTCAAAATCTGCCCAATCCATTGTGTAATAGCCTGTTCCGTCATCAATAAGATGGCTGGATACGGTTTTATGGCAGGTTTCAGACTCAATCATGCCTGTGAAATGGCCGTAAACAGGGCGGGTAATCAAAATTTCATCCCCGGGGTTGGCAAATACATTCATAGCATGATTAATAGCCGCAACAGAACCCGGTGAATACATAATATGCTCAGGATTAAGCACTGTATCATAGCGGCGCTTATACCAGTCAACTATTGAGCCAAAATATCTTTCATCTGTTCCGTGCATTGTATAGCCGTAAATATTATGGTCCGCAACCCTGTGCATAGCTGCAATAAGCGCAGGAGGACATTCAAAATCCATATCGGCAACCATCATAGGAATTGTGTCTTCATCAAAGCGAATAGAAGGATCATTGCTTAACATTTTTATACCGTCGTATTTTGCGGAATAAGTTCCGCGGCGGTTTACCATTTTGTCAAAATCATACTTCATAAATAAAGGCCCCCTCGATAATTTTTGCTTGCCATATTAAAATGGCCGCATTATTTGTTAATAGTTTAGCTCCTAAACCATTTTTAATAATTATATACCTATATTAATTAAAAAACAAGGGTATCCGCAGTATCTGCTCATTAAAAACATTTGAATTTAATTATTGGGTTTTTTACTAAATAATTTGACTTATCCTTATATTTTAAACTATGATAAGATAAAGCTGTAATATCTGCATCGTTTATATGAGGAGGACTGGTTTGGAAAAAAAAATTGCCGGCTTAAACCACACATATTATGAAATCAGTGACTTACATACTGTTTTCAGTATGAACTATACCGATGAAATTAACGGACTGAGAGATTACGGCACAGGCACGGAATATACTCTGCTTGAAGCCCATTGCGTAACTCTTATATATAACCGCCCCGGCATCACCGTTACAGATATTTCCAAATCATACGGCAGGAGCAAAAGCGCTATCAGTCAGCTTATAAGCCGTTTAGAGAAAAAAGGGCTTGTTATGAAAATGCAAAACCCTGAGGAAAATCTCAAAACAAAAGGGCTTTATGTAACGCCGGAGGGGCATAAGTTCAGCATCTGCCATATTGAATATGACAGCGTGAGAGTGGAATATTGGACAAAAAAGCTATTGCGGGAGTTCAGCGTAGAAGAGCTTAATATTGCCTACCGCTACATGGATTATACCCTTAAAAATAAAATAGGAAAAAGAGGCCCTGATGATGAAACATCCTAGCCTCCGCATAAAATACTGTTAAAAATGCAGCTTCAACCGGAACAAAAAATATTGGAGGGATTTTAATGCCTAAACTTGAAAAAAACAGCCCTGCTCCCGATTTCACTTACAGCACTGCTTATGAAAACGGAAAAGTATTTTCTTCACAGTTATCCGAAAAAGGCAATGTACTTATGTTTTCCCGCTATATCGGCTGCTCCCTGTGCCAGATGAAACTTATGGAAATGAACAATGATTATGAAAAGTTTGAAGCAGAAGGCATTAAAGTATTCTTCGTACTGCAATCAAGGAGCGAAACCACAAAGCCTAAATTGGATGAGCTTAAAATTCCCTTTGATGTCATACTTGATACAGAGGAAGAAATTTATAGGCTCTACAGCGTTCCTGCCGCAAGGAACAAAGCCGGGCTTGTATCTCCCAAAGTTCTCGCCATGATTAAAACCGCCAAAGATATGGGGCTTGAGCATGGCGAATATGAAGGAGAAGAGCTTCAGCTGCCTGCCGTTTTCGTCATAGGCGGAGACGGGAATATTAAACTTGCTCATTATGCCAAAAATCTCGGCGATTTGCCCAGAACAGAAGAAATAATTAAAGCAGCGAAATAATTCAGAGCAAATAAAAACAGCCGCATATAGTTTAAACGGCTGTTTTTTGTTTGTAAAGCCTTTCAATTTAAGCCTAAGCCATATAAATAATCCATTGTCCGGCTCGCCTTTATCTTCCAACAGTCTCTAATCTTCTGTAGTTCACCCGCTATTTCTATTCAAGCTATTGCTTCTATATTCCTATTCCATCGCATACTCAATTTTAAGCGTATCTCTTTCTATGGCAACTCCGGGAGATTTTGAAATAGACAGCCTCTGCTTTTCCGAAAAGCCTATGGTTTCACCATCTAATAGCACAACATCATTGGAAAGCACATAAACACTTATATCCATAAGAAAATTGCGCAAATCCACAGGGTCGGCTTCATACCCAACCACTTCTATCTCATCCTTGCCAAAAGCCGACAAGCCGTATGTATATCCGTTTAAAATATCCCCCATGCGGTACAGGCCAAAATGCACCCAGTTAAGATAAGGTACATCCCCGTCTTTCATAACGCTCGCGGCTTCCCTGTAAAACTCGGGATTAAAAACTGTTCCGCAGGAATAAAGCCCCAAAACGCCTTCTTGCATAAGGCAGGCATCGCACATTTTAACAAACAGCTCCCCTGCCTGAGCAGCCCGTTTTTCCCGCGGCAAAACAGCCACAGTTAAAAATGCCGAATGTTTTTTCACAGTTTCCACAGCCTCGGGCCATAGATAATTGGAAGAAGCATTTTCTTCGGCTTCTCCTCCGGGCACAGGCGACGGTATAAAGCCGACTGTAGCCATCATGCCGCCCTCTTCCCAAACAAGGGTATCGCTTTCCCCTTCGGAAACCTCTGCCTTTATTCCCCATTCGGCTTCTAAATCGCTCTTGAATTTTTCACTGTCCCATTTAGCCTCATTCAATAAAACCAGGCCGAGAAACGAGCCGTATCTAACCAACTGATCCTGCCCCTCAGGCC